>Ga0209978_10000309_pt1 | contig 17550 bp, 18 predicted proteins | sample BentaG_FD_182805 | JGI IMG/M metagenome (GOLD analysis project Ga0209978, IMG submission 182805) | Deep subsurface microbial communities from South Atlantic Ocean to uncover new lineages of life (NeLLi) - Benguela_00093 metaG (SPAdes)... | ecosystem: Environmental > Aquatic > Marine > Oceanic >... | reverse complement strand
AAGACATAGGAGCAAAGATAGAGCGTATAGGATACTATTATAAATCAACTCTCCTCACTCAAAGACAAAATGAAATAGTAAATCTTGCATACGAAAAAGGTTTTTTTAATATTCCAAGAAACATTTCTTTAAGCCTATTTGCTAAAGACTTAAAAATATCAAAATCTGCTCTTTCTGAGACATTGAGAAGAATTTTCAAAAAATTAGCTAACAATTACCTTAATTCTAGCAATTAAATCGTAATGGAAACAAAAATTCTTCAAGAATTCTCATTTTTTTATTAAACTTGTGATAAAAGCTCTATCAATGCGCGAGGAATCTCTTTATAGTTGGTTACGGCAAAAAATTTGCCTTTTCCAACTCGAGCTATTTCACGACAGGTTTCAATTCCTCTATCAGCATCATTTTCAGCGGGTATCCCGATCACATGTAATTTTGGGTATTTTTTCACCAAATCAATGGGATTTTTCCCTCTATTGTAGTTTCCATCGGTGATTAAAATCCCAAATTTGTGTCTTGTTTTTTCCTTAATCTTATTTAATTCTTTTAATCCTTTTTCTAAACCAATATTAATGTTGGTAAAACCGACTGCCTCTGAATCGAGAATTTCGTCTATGATTGTTATAACCGGCTTCTTCTCATCTATTTTTTTAAGAACCATAGCTGTGGAATTGAAAAGAACTATTCCATAGCTTTCTTTTTCCATATTATAGGCCAGCACGGATGTAGTAAGAGCTGCATTAAGTAAAAGTTTCCCATACATACTTCCACTTGAGTCTAAGATCATAACAATTTTTCTTTTTTGTTTTTTTCTTTGTATTCCGAATATATCTTTGTAGCTAAGACTTTTATTATAGATATTTAACGGATTATGTTGAATAGTCTCGTCTAAGTCAAACTCTGGAGCCCCTATCTGATAAGAAGGTGTAACCTTTTTAAAATTTCCTCTTATACCTTTACTAGTTATTTTTAGCGAGGTCTTTAATATACTCTGCCTTGCTAATCGTCTAAAAATATGCTTATATTTTTCTGAAATTGGTCGTCTTATAAAGAAGTAAACCTCAGCCATAGAAGCTTCAGAATTTTTAGCTTTTTCTGAAAAGAATTTTACGCCTTCATCGCAATCTAATGCGTCTGTTGCAGCGTACACATTTGATTTTAGTAGCCCCAATATTGCTTCGAGGTTTTTATGGTAAATAGATAGGTAAGTTAATTCTTTAATTTGCTTGTAATCTAATGTATTTGCTAAATGTTGGTAATAATCCGGTTTTTTCTTTTTTTTTCTGATAATTTCATATCTAAGAATTTTTTCGTCTGGAATTCTTTCTGTAAGTCTAACGTGAAGCCTCTTACTCTCAATCTCCTCGGTATCCTCCGTAGAGAAATCATCGATTATTAAAAATCCGCAGTATTTAGAACTGATAACACTATGTTAGCGATTATTTCCTCTTTTGAGCTAGTAACACCATCCTCGAGCTCAATCTTGTTATATAAAGCCATAACTGCTGTAATAACCCAGTTCTTTGTGCTATTAAGGTTTTCAGTTTTAGAAATTAATTGCGCTAAGTCTATCGCTCCCCTTATTGAACTACCTCTCCTTATTGAGGTGTTATTTCTTGAATGATTTACTATTTGTTGAGAGATTTGTGCGATTTTTTCTTCACTAGAATTATCTAAATTGGCTTCTTGCTTGATAATAAGAATTTCTTCTTCGGGGGGTTGAAAAGCCAACTTTATCCAAATAAACCTATCCTTTAAAGCTTCTCCAATGATAGTCACGCCCACATGGGCTGCTGGGTTTTGAGTAGCGATGGTAAAGAACTTCTCATGAGCCTTAATAGTCTTTAATTTAGGAATTTCCAAAATACCTTCGTCCAACGCTGTTAACAGTGAATTTTGCGTGCTTTCAGGCATTCTGTTAATTTCGTTTACAAAAAGACAACCTCCTTTTAACATAGAAGAAGCGAGCGGTCCGTAGATATATGAGTCTTCTAAATAACCTTTTGATATTACTAATGGGGGGTCAAAATAACCAACTAAATTATGAGGTAGAGTTTCTTCAGAACAATCGATCCGGGTAAACTCCGTATCATAAAATGAAGCAATGGCTTTTGCTATCCGCGTTTTGCCGACTCCTACTTCTCCCTCGATGAGAATGTTTTTATTTACCAACCTTGCTAAAATTATTTTTTCTATCTCTTCTGTTCTTCCTATTATGTTATATCTTTTTTGTATCTCTTTCACAATCTCAGATGCATTTAGCATGTTTTTAATAATATTACATATCTAAAAAATTAAACCTAAGCAAGTAATAGAGTTTATTAAAGATTAGAAGAATTTTTTAAGGATGCAAATAAACTAAAACTTGTTCTCCTTTTTTCAATCCTTCTTTATCTTCAGATATTTCTACGATCCCATCAGACTGAGTTAATGAGCTTATGATTCCAGAGCCTTTTAATTTAACTGGGAGAGCAAGAAAATAATTTTCTTTCTTTTCAAGTTTAACTCTTAAGAAATGTCTATATCCCATTCGCGATACTGGTACATCTTTATTAATATTTGCTATGATTATTGCTCTTGGATCTGCATTAATGCATCCTAACATCTTCTTGATGGTGATTCCAACAATTGATAAAAAGCAAATATACGCCGCTACAGGAGTACCTGGTAGGCAAAAAACTAAAGATTGATTCATTAATCCGATTAAGACAGGGGAACCGGGTCGCATCGCAATTCCATGAACCAACACCTCACCGCTTTCATGTATTATTTCGGGTAAGAAATCTTTAGTTCCCACAGATGTACCACCCGTAAATATAATTATTTGAGAGTCTGCAGACGATTTAATTAAATTATATCTAATTTCGTCTTTATTGTCCTTCAGGTTTAACGCTCTTACCACATTTCCTCCATATGTTTCTACAAGGCTTGATACCATCGGACTATTTGAATTATAGATTTTACTTGTTGGAAGGGGATTACCTACTTCAATTAATTCGTCTCCTACAGCAAAAACACTTATTTTTGGTTTTTTTTTTACTTTGACATATTTAATTCCTAATGAAGACAAAAGAGCGATGTGAGAAGCTTTAATTGTAATACCTGAATTTAATATTTTCGTTCCTCGAGGAATATCTTCACCTTTTTTAGATACATTTCTTCCCGGAACTATTGATGTATAAAGAGAAACTTTATCGCCATTAATCTCCGTATCTTCTATTTTAATAACTGAATCAGAGCCTTGTGGTATTGTGGCACCAGTGGAAATTCTAATAGCTTCTCCAGACTTGAGAACAAGATCAGTTTGTTCTCCAATCTCAATTGTACCAATCGTCTTTATTACTTTTTGATTACTAGGAGATGCGCCAAATGTATCTTCCGCTTTAACAGCGTACCCATCCATTGCAGATCTGTCAAAAGGAGGAATATCGAATTCACTTGTAATATCAATTGCTAATATTCGGTTTAATGCTTTAGATGTTTCTACTTCATCAAGAGAAGCTGGTGTGATATGAGCTTGTATCTTTTTTAGAGCGTCATCTAATAAAGTTAATTTCGAGAAACCAATTTTTTTTAAACTTTTCAGAATGCTCACTCTTTTTTAGTTATCATATAAATAACATGCTTGATTTCGGGTAAAATTAATTTATTTAAAGCTAATTTTACAGCATTAGGAGATCCTGGAAGTAAAAATATTGCTTTATTTTTGATTTTACCAGCTAAAGCTCGTGATAACATCGATGACGGACCAATATCTTTGTAAGAGAGATATCGGAATAATTCTCCGAAACCATCAATAGTTTTTTCTAATAAAGGTTTAATTGCTTCGTATGTTACATCTTTAGGTGTTAATCCTGTTCCCCCACTAAATACGATGGCATGTAGGGAAGAATCGTTTAATAATCTTTCTAACATTTCTACGATTTGAACTTGGTTATCGGATACAATTTCTGAAGAAGTTAGGAATATTCCAGGATTTTGGTCTAAAATTTGCTGTACCAAAGGTATCGTCTTATCTGAGCTAATTTTCATTTCTTTTGACTCATTAAATTTGGAAGTGCTTACGATGACTAAAGCAAGGTTAACAATATCAGGTCCTTTTTTCTTATGTTGTTCATGAACTTTCATTAAAAAAAATACACCCTTTTTTTTTCTCCTTTTTCAATTATTGACTCTAATTCATCTATTTCAACATAACCATCCGCATAAAACATAGTGCTGATAGCTTCAGAACCAGTTTTTACAGGAAAAATCTTTTTAACACCGTTTACATCTTTAATTTGTACGGTTTTGAATTCGTGGCGACCAATCGTGCTATATATTCTTTCTCCAACTTCGAAGTGCTTAGAGTAAGTTTCTTTTAACGGATAACCAGAATTCTTTCTAAGAAAATTGTCTATAAAAACATAAAAACAGCTTAATGCTGAAGTTGGATATCCTGGCAAAACGAATATCATCTTGTTGCCAAACTTAGTAAAAATGATTGGTTTTCCCGGCTTAATTCTAACACCGTGCACCATTATTTCTTTATCTTTGTATTGCTCTAAAACTTTAGGACCCAGATCCCCCTCACCTTTGGAAGTTCCGCCAGAAAGAATAACGATATCGCTGTATTTCAGTGCATCATCAATAGCACGCTTCAATTCGTTAATGTCGTCCTTTAGAATTCCAAAGAATTCCACTGACGCTCCTGTGTTTTCAATTGCTTTTTTCAAAATTATGGAATTTACATCGTAAATTTTCCCAATTTCTAATTCTTTAACATTATCGCTGACGAGCTCGTTTCCAGTACTTATAAGCCCTACCTTTAATTTCTTATAAACAGGCACTTCTCTTATTCCGCATGAGGCTAAAATTCCGAGAGTCGCTAAATCGATTAAACGATCTTTCTTAACGATAATTTGTTCTTTTTGAATATCGTGGCCAATTTCTATTATATGCGTTCCAGGAGTTATAGCTTTTGAAATTAGAATCTCTTCTTCAATTTTTTCGGTAAACTCAACCATTATTACTCCGTCAGCGTTTTCCGGAATGGCTGCACCCGTCGCTACGTACGAGCATTGACCCTTGGATATTTTTTTTTGAGGTTTTTCTCCCGCTGGAATTGTTTCGATTAGTTCAAATTTTATGAGGTTGTCTTCTTCAGCAAGAAAAGTATCCTCGGCAATAACAGCATAACCATCCATTCTTGATTTACGGAAATGAGGGACATCTATAGGACTTATTATTTCTCTGAACAATATTTTATTATAGGCTTCTTCAAGAGTAAGGATTTCTTTTTTAATTTCTATCTTTGGTATCGACTCTAATAACTTTTTAAATTCTTCTACTTTAATAGTTTGTAAAAATTTCATTTGAGGATATCCTAACAATAATTTTTTTTAATTTAATAAACCCATTCTGAACTTCCATCTGAAAATACTTCTTTCTTCCAAACGGCTATTTCTTTCTTATATTTTTCAACAGCAAGTCTTAAAGCTTTAAATCCTTCTTCTCTATGAGAAGACGCGACTGTGACGTGAACTAATTCATCTTTAATATCAAAAACTCCTTTAAAATGAATTATGATGATATCAACTATTCCTGGAATTTCTTTTATTTCCTTACATATTTTATAAATGCTTTTATTTGCGAGCTCTTCATAAGCATCAATTTCTAAATTTCGAATTGGTTGGCCATTCTTAGATGAGTTTCTTACAATTCCTGTGAAGGTTAGAATAGAGCCAGCATCCCTAATTTTTGGATGATTCTTTAGTGAAACTAAAATATTACTTAAGTTAATTTCATCTTTTTCATAGATTCCAGATTTAACTCGAGTAAAGTTATTATTATTCACTTTAGCTAACCCCCCGAAAAAGGTAATAGAAAAGCTACTTTATCTCCATCTTTTAAAACCAAATTTCCTTTATTTTTATCTGTAATCAATTTATCGTTTATGACGACAGAGATATTTCCCTTTAAATTTTTTATTTCGTCATCCCATATTAGATTTTTTATAGGTTTATACTTGCTAAAAATCTTTGAAGTAAGTCCTTCTACCGTGTTTTCCTTTAACTCTAAAATCTCCCTATCTTTTCTCGTTATATCTTTAAAATTAGCAAAGTAAAGTACTTCGACTTTCATTATCATAACATCTAAATTTTGATTAATAATAAGGTTCTCTGGTATCTATAACCTGCTTAACTATTTTTTCATACATAGATAGTGAGTGATTATTCTTCAAGGCTTCTTTAATGTTTGTACCTAAATCAGACCGAAACAGACAACCAAATAGATTCCCGTCGCATCCAACCCTTAGTTTTGTGCATCCCATACAAAATTCATGCCCGGGAGTAATAGCTTCAACTTTTGCTGAGTTTGGTAGAGTAAACACCTTTCGATTTTGCATGTTGCCCCTTATTTCTATATCTATAGCTTTTTTTTCAAATTCTTCTATTAAAGGTGTTACATCGAAATAATACTTTTCATAGAATCCATTATCTTGATTTATTGATCCAGACACTTTATGTAATTCAATTAATTGCAAAATAAACTCATTTTCAGCGCAAAAATTAACCAAATCATCTACTTCCTGATCATTTATGCCTTTAAGGACTACATAATTCAATTTAATAGGAGTAAGACCTATTTCTTTTGCTTTCATCAATCCTTTTAGCACAGTTTCTAAAGAATCAGAACCGTATATCTTCTTATAATTATCTGGTTTTAATGTTCCTAACGACACATTAATACGATTTAAACCAGCATCATAAAGATCCTGGGCTTTTTCAATTAAATAGACACCGTTTGTTGTCATAGATATATCTTTATAAAGTTGCAGATCAGAAACATTTCTAACAATTTCAACTATTTCTTCTCTGAGTAAAGGCTCTCCGCCAGTAAATTTAATTTTGGTTACTTTTAAGATCTGTGCTAATATCCTACAAAGTTGAGTAATTTCATTAACGCTTAGTTCCGTCGTTTTGGGAACGAATCCTTCTCGATCACAGTAAATGCAATTATAATTACATTTAGAGGTTACCGAAAATCTAATGTGCTTTATTTCTCTGTTACAGTTATCTTTCATAATATTTTCTTATAATTTTTTATTTTTTCATCGACTTTCACTTCAGTAATAACTGTTATCGGGTACTGTCCTTTACTATCTTTCTCATACATCTTTACAACATCCCAAACATTTAATAATGCAATATTCACTCCCATAAGAGCTTCCATTTCTACTCCAGTTTTTGAAATACTTTTGACGGTACAGGTCACTCTAATAACATTATCGCCTTCATGATTAAAATCAACATTAACATTACTTATAGGAATAGGGTGGCAAAGTGGGATTAAATCAGGAACTTTTTTAACGGCATTAATCGCTGCGATTTTTGCAATAGTAAAAACATCTCCTTTTTTGACATTCTTATTTTTAATTCTTTCTATCGTTTCCTTCTTTAAGTTAATTTTCCCGGATGCAGTTGCTATTCTTATTATAGAATCTTTTTCAGAGATATCAATCATTTTTTCACTAGGAACTTTTTTTTACGTTTTCATTTCTCATACATATCGATAAATTTCACTACATTAAAAAATTTAGGATTATAAAATTTTAACATCAGTCGCCTTGAAATTGATATAAACTTCTGTTCCAGATTTAATTCCTAATTTTTGTTGAGATAATTTTGTAACACTTACTAAAAATCTTTCTGAATTAGTTCTAATAATAACATGGATTATATTTCCAAGATCTCGTATTTCTTCAACATTTCCCTTGAATAAATTCAATGAGCTAACATTTTGAGGTGGATTTTTAGCGAGAATAATACTCTCAGGATGGATGCAAACTTTCACTTTTCCTTCTTTTTGATCCGATGCAGTGATAACAATATCATTTATTTTTATTTGATTAAGATTTGATGTCGGATCCACTTGGGCGTTACCTGAAAAAATATTTTCGTAACCTACAAAATATGCTGTGAATTCGTCTTTAGGAGTTTGAAATATTACATTTGGAGAATTAATTTGATTAATTTGACCTTTATTTAAAACTGCTATTCTATCTGCTAATCTTATTGCTTCATATCTATCATGAGTGCTTAAGATGATTGTTTTTTCTTTATCTTGTTTGATTTTCTTAATAAAACTATCTAAAATCTTAATATTTATTGGATCCAAATTTGCTGAAACCTCATCAAGTAAGTAAATTTCAGGAGTAATAATGAAATTCATCGCAATTACAACCCGCTGCATTTCTCCCCCTGATAATGCTCGAGCGTTTTTGTTCTCCATACCAGAGAGCCCTACAGATTCAATTATTTCTTCAACTAGGTGTTTATACTGTTTATATTTCAATCCTCTAACTTTCAATCCAAAAGCGATATTGTCAAAAACTGAAGCATCTCTTACTAAGGGTTTTTGTCTTACGAATGATAATTTTCTTCGATATAGTGTTTTTTCTTTTCTTGATAAATTTGTTATCTCTTTTCCTAAATATCTTATTTCCCCTTGCGTTGGAGGTTCAAGCAACCCTAAAATTCTCAACAAAGTAGTCTTCCCACTTCCATTTGGGCCTATAATTGCAAAGGTTTCTCCTTTGTTAATTGAAAGGTTAATATTTGAAAGTACTGAGATGACATTACCATCTTTCTTATAAAAATCTTTTGACAGGTTTCTAACTTCAAGCAGGCTCATTTTATTTATCACCCCCTTGTAATCGTGTTAAACCGTAATTTAATATGAAGGCTATAGATATTAGAATAATACCTAACGCTATAGCCATCCCAAATTCACCCATACGCGTTTGTAATACAATTGAGGTGGTAAATGTTCTGGTTGCCCAACGAATGTTTCCACCTACAATCATTACGGCCCCAACTTCAGATATTGCTTGACCAAAAGCTACGAGAAATCCCGCAATAATTGATTTTCTAGAATGTTTGATTAATTCCCACCAAAGTTGCCGTTCATTGGCTCCCAAGGAAAGTACCGTTTCTTTCAAGGCGGGATCTACGCTTTCTATTGCGGCTTTTCCCGTTCCAATTATGATTGGTACCGCTAAAAGAAATTGGGCAATAATCATGGCAGTTGTCGAATATAATAATCCTAACGATCCGAATATTCCTCCAGCAGAAAGTAGTAAAAACACAATAAGCCCCATTACCACAGGCGGAAATCCCATAAAAGTATTTATTAAATTGCTGAGAAATCTTTTTCCCCTGAATTCTCTTAATCCAATGAAAGAACCAATTGGTAAAGCAACTAAAGCTGCAAAAAATGTAGAAGTCAGCGACACGCGAAATGAGACTTCAATCACGCTCCAAACTTCTGGATTTAAAGTAAAAATTAAATAAATCGCTTCTAAAATTCCTTCTATAATTTCATTTGACATCTTTCTTATATCATATATTTAATCAAATTCTTGTTGATAACTTTTCCAAAAAGAAACTTCTTCTTCAGTAGTTGGGCAATTATGTGTTGAATTACACATTCCAAAGGCAGCATGGAATAGTGTTTCTCCGTTTTTTGTATAAGAATTAATTAAATTTTGCCCATAATCAGAAGTAAGAAATCCAACAAACCTCAATACGCTATTATATTTAACATGTGAATGTAAAGCAGGGTTTATGGGTATTACACCATAAGGATTAAGTAAATTATCCTCCCCCACAACTGATTCGGCTAAAATTTTTAAATTTGTATAAGTGTCGTTAAAGGAAAACCAAGTACCTCGATCTATTAAAGTGTATCCTTGGCTATTTGCATCTTGATAAGTCATTTGTAAAGTAGCTGCCATTCCTTGCCCAGTTTCTGTGTATTTATCTGGTTGTCCAAACCACTCAACATCGGGAGTAACATTGATATTTTCCCATAAAAATAATTCTTTGAAATAAGTACCTGAACCATCTCCTCGAGAGTAAAACGTTGAATTGCCTATATCTATGCCTTCTTTTAATTTTGTCATAACAGTTGCGATGCTATTATTTGGTAGTAATTCTGCAGGGTTATTTTCGTGACCAACTATTATAAAATCATTGTACATGACACACGCTCTATTTATCCCATAAGGAGTTTGTAGATCGCTATCGTTTACGAACGCATCTTCTCTTGATCTGGAATGAACAAGTATTACATCTACATCGCCATTCTCTCCATATACTAATGCCTGTCCCGTTCCAACTGATAGAACTGAAACTTCGATACCTGTTTTTTGAGTAAATTCAGGCAACAAATAATCTAATAATCCAGAATCATATGTAGAAGTTGTAGTGGCAAGTGTAATTCGAGATGGATTTCGAGCGGATAAGATATCGAGTAGAAAAAAAGTTCCAAAAGAACCTCCAATTATGAGAATAAAAATAATTAGAAATACCGTTTTATGCTCGCTAATTATAGTTTTTAGTGATCTTTTCCCACTCAATTTTTTTCACAAATTTAGTATAAGTTTTTTGATATAATTTTTAAATTTTTAAATTTCCACTTCTCTCAAGTGAAAATTTACGAACTATTTGAGTGTACATAACGATCTTTTATTTAAAAATTTTATTTCTCAATTTCTGAATTCATAGAAATAGATCGCAAATCTAGATTTATTGAGCAAAAATAAATCTAAAAAAAAGAAGTTAAGGCATTGTTATAACATCACTATCTTCATCAAGTTTAATTATGCCTTTTACTGCGAGTTGTTTAATCGTTCTAACTGCCATGATTGGAGGTACAGATAGTAAATCCTTCAGTTCTTCAAGGTTACAGCTGCCTTGCGACATAATGGTAGCAATAATATCTACTTCTGAAATTTCTTCTTCAGAATTTTCTATTAAAAACGAAGTGAAATAGTTGTTCCTCTTGAGTTGTTTCAATTTAAAATCTAACTCCTGCATTTTTTCTTCCGTGTACATAGTTCTTAATTGCTTTTCTTGGTTTTCGTTGTCGATTTTTTTCTGTTCCAATTGGGAGTTATCATTCTCCTTTGTAGCGATTTTTTCATTTACTGAGTTTAATTTCGATAAAAGATTTTCAAGTTCTAGCTTGGGTGCTTTTAGGTTATCTTTAACCTGTTCGAGAGAATCTTTTGCTTCAGTAACTTTTAATTGCACATCATTCTTAGATGATTTTAAATTCTCCAATTTTTTATCTAAATCCTCTGATTTAATTTTAAGTTCTGTTAATTCGCCATTCTGAAAGTCAATCCGATTTTCTAACTTCTTGATATCTTCTTGCTCTAATTTCATTCTTTTCCAAGTTAGACTTAAATTTTGAACGATATTTTCGCTATTTTTTTGAATCGTCTGTTGGTATTCGTCAAAAGATTTCTCAAGTTGTTCAATAGATCCTAAAATGTCTTTTATGTTTGAACTCATTAGAAATCAACCTCCTCTTTTAAAGTTATAGTCCCTGCTACTTGATCGTATTCAATAGGGCCATCTTCTTCAAGCATTTTAGTTATTATCTTTCGTGCCTGATCCTCTCTCATATCGATGGCTAATAAAATATTTTTTATATCTAAGGTACTTCCCACTTGTAGAGCCTTTATAAATTGGTACAATAACGAGTTGATGTATTTCTTATTGATCAAAATTTTCATCGCGGCTACTCGATTTTCATAAGATACAACATATTTCTCTTTTTTTATGAAAGTTAATGAGAGTTCGGCTTCTAAGGCTTTCAAATTTTCTTCAAACTTTTCAACCTCTTTGGTTAGAGTAAAAAAACGATTCTCAAGTTCTTTTAAACGCTGATCCCGATTTGTTAATTCTTCCTTTTTTAATTGAATTGTTTCTTGGGTCTCCTTCAAGTCATTTTGACTTTCCTGAATTTTAATTTCTATTTCCTGGCGATTTTTTGTCAATTCAGCTTTGTCTTCTTCGAATTTAACAATATCTCGCTGATTTTGGGATATCTTATTTTTGAAGGAATATATTTCTTCAGTATTGGAGTCTATCGTTTTCAATAATAAATTCTTTCCATCTTCGTATTTCTCCAACGCTTCGAGTATCTTTTCAGGTTGCATTCTTAATTTAGGGATATAATCGCTATTCAAACCACTAATATCTACGATTATCGAAGCCATTTTCTTTAAGGATGTTTTAACATCTAATAACGGTCTTTCACTCATTCGTAATTCTCCTTTATATCTCAAATATAAATATAATTTAGTTATAGAGCACGCATTATTAAATGTGTATTTTTCAAAATCACTATAGATTATTGATTATCATAACCAAAATAAAATAAGACAAATTACATATCTCTTGATAGTTCTTTAATAAAATCTTCTTTGTTGATCCTCAGTCTTAAGCCTCTTCTACTCATAACAATATTTAGGTTCTCAATCAACTTCTCTGTGAAATAATTAAAATCAAAATGGATTGAGGGATTAATACGATAATAGCTTTTCAAAAAAAGGTTAATCAATTCAATTTTAGCTTTAGGAACGCTTTGTTCGAAAATTCCAGGATTTGTATCAAGTAAAGAACAACAAGTCAAGGCGACATCATCAATATGATTTCCTTCGTAAGAATCTTCAAAATCTAACCCGTACATTTCGTTTTTTAAAGGGATATAAATGAAATCTCTTAACTGCGTGTCTCCCTTGTTTAAAACTATAGTTTCTGAGTGATCTTCACTCTCTATCACATTATTTATATGTAATTGATTAAACCAATCTGCTAGCTTTTCTATAGATATAGAAATTTCTTCTTTAGTTTCAGGATTCAAACTCTCTAAATCTGCAACATCTACTAACTTTTCGTTTATAAAGTCGCAAAAATTAACCCCTTTAATCCTTTCAAGAATTAAATAGGGTTTTTTATAAAATAATACATTAGGAATAAATAGTTTTTGTCTTTTCAATCTCATTAAGGTTCTGTATTCATTATCCGCGTTATTAGTGTTAAATATTTTAACAACTACTTCTTTAGGTAAGTTTTCTGTATCCCTATTAAAAGTTAAGCCTACTACTGAATTTTTCTTACTCTTAAAGGGAACTAGAACAAAGTGATTAAATTTATCAACCAATTCTGGTAGATCTTCTCTAAGATCTGTAATCAGGTCTTTTCGAGTTTTAAAAAGCTCCATCTCTATAAATTGACAATAATTTTATGGAAGTCACTTGACTAATATCTATATATTAAAGATAAAAGATAAATTTCTCCATTTCTTTACTTACAGTCCTAAGTTTTATGTATACATAATTTGTGGAGATGTTCGCGTCAAAAATTATATTATTTATGAAATATCACAGTAACAAATAAAAAATTATATTTTAATAATACAATAATGAACCAACAACAAAAACAGTATAAGCTTGGAGTCTTCTATGGACCTGATCCAGATACTGAAATGCTTGCACAAAAATTCGTTGGAAATCTAATTAATGACGATGAATTTTGTAAAGCGTGTGAATTGCTTGAAAAAGATGTTAAATGCGATAAATGCAGGGAATATGTAGGTAATTTCTCTAGTACTATTTACTTTTATGATAAATTAGGTGAAAATATCCCAGATTTCATTGAAGATCCTGAAGAGTATTTACCGAAATATTTACCTCAGGTCGATTTCATAATAGTTGTTGGAATTCATCAAGATTTACTTTCTGGCTTACCAGAATATTTGAAAGATAAGAATATAAAGGCAGTAATTATTCCTGTTGAAAATCCTAAATGGGTACAACCAGGGTTACAAGTACAGGTATTAGAAGCTTTTGAAACCTATGGAATCCAAGCTGCATTTCCAAAACCTTTTTGCGCTTTAAGTAAAGAATTGGACGAACATAATAAAGTGGGATTTAACATTACTAAGGAGCGAAATTACATAATAGAATTTATTGATCATTACAAAATTGGAAAACCAATCGTCTCATTCCTATTATCCGAAGATGGTAAATCAGTTGTAGATACGTGTGTTCTTCAATGCGCCCCGTGTGGAAGTTCTTATTTTGTACTCCAACAGTTAAAAGCTAAATATTTAAATGGCGGAGAAATAAGCCTAAACGAAAGAATTAGTAAAGCGCATCATTCCTATCCATGCAATGCTTCAATGGATCAAGACACACTATTGAAAGACTCTATACTCCATGTAGGCGGGTATTTAATAAGAAATGCAGTTCGGAGAGAATTAGGTTTAGAAGAAGAAGAAGGTCAAAAATTGGTTTATGTTGTTAAATAGCCTAACCATTTTTGTAATCAAATTTAAGACATCAATTTATAATTAATAAAAGGAAAAAGAACTTGAGTTTTATCATTACTTACCCTTAATTAAATTAAAAATAACCAAATTAGAATAAAGCCTTAGTCGAAGGAGTCTAGTTACTAGTTTTAACGGAATTTAGCTTCTTTTTATTATATAATATAAAGCTTTTTAGATATACCGAATTTTTATTACATGGTGAACATCATGGTTACTCAATGTACAAATGAATTGTGTATAGACGAAGAACTTGAAGAGGAAGAAGAGTCATTTTTCGAAGAAAAATTTTGGTACTTTATTATTCCATCCCTAATATTACTTGGAATATCAATAACTTTAGAATTTTTAACCGAAGCAGTTTTATTAAGCCAAGTTTTAGCAATTGCATCTATTTTGCTCTCTAGTTATGGTATATTAAAAGAAGCTATAGAAGATGTTCTAGCTAAAAAAATTACTGCAAATATTCTTATGTTAGTCGCGGGTGTTGCTTCCTTTTTTATTTTGCATGGCCAAGAAGGAGCTACCGCAATTTTACTATACGCAATCGCAGAATATTTGGAGGAATTAACTACAGATAAATCCCGAAACGCAATTAAGGAATTACTTGATTTAGCGCCAGATGAAGCGTTCCTAAAAACTGAAGATGGGTACAAATTTATTCCTACTAAAGATGTTAAAATTGGAGACATTGTCGGTATTAAACCTGGAATGAAAGCACCAATAGACGGAAAAATTGTAAAAGGAGAATCTTATTTCGACGAAAGCGCAATAACAGGAGAGTCTCTTCCTGTTTTTAAAAATAAGAATGACGAAATATACGCTGCGAGTATTAATAGCGACAGTTTTATCGAGATAGAAGTAATTAGAGAAAGTTCAAATACAGTAGTCGCAAAAATAGCTGAGAGTATTAAATTAGCACGCCAAAATAAAAGTAAAAGTGAAAGATTTATTGAGAAGTTTGCCAGATATTACACCCCTATCATATTAATTAGCTCACTCCTCGTAATGTTTATACCTCCATTATTATTTAATTTAGATTTTAACACATGGTTTTACCGAGGGCTCATTTTATTGGTTGTTTCTTGTCCGTGTGCTCTTACATTATCAACTCCACTCGCCAACATTGCGGCTCTTACGAAATTGGCAAAGGAAGGGATACTTGTAAAAGGAAATAAATTTATAGAAAAAGCGAAAACCATCGAGTTAATCGCTTTTGACAAGACTGGAACTCTAACTGAAGGCAATTTAAGAGTTTTTGATATATTTGAATATACTATTGATAAACAAGCGATTATGAAAATAGCTGCTAGTTTAGAAGTTCTTTCAGAGCACCCAATTGGAAAAGCAATAGTTCACCAAGCTAAAACAATGGGTTTATCATTATACACAGTTGATTCTTTTAAGATTGTTAAAGGTAAAGGTATTAAGGGTGAAATTCACGGAGAAACTTACTATGTTGGAAGCAAAAAATATCTTGAAGAACTTAAATTTGACCTTCCTGAGGGTATCTTTAAAGATATCGAACTATCAGGAACTATACCTATATTAGTTGGAACTAATAACAAAGTTTTAGGAATTATTACAATTCGAGATGTTTTAAGAGTTTCTGCTCCTCTCTTAGTTGATGGATTGAAAAATCGGGGTTTTAAGTCAGTGATGATCTCGGGGGATAATCAAATAGTATGCAATACTATTGGTGCGTGCTTAGATATTGATTTGTCCTATGGAGAATTGCTACCAGACCAAAAATTGGAGGAAATAAAAGAATTAAAGCAGAAATATAAGGGTGTAGCTATGGTAGGTGATGGAATTAACGATGCACCCGCTCTAGCGTTATCAGACCTTGGAATCGCGATTGGAGCATCTGCTACGGATTTAACTTTAGAAACTGCGGATGTTATTATAATGAGCGATGATCTGAAGAAAATTATAACTTTTTTTGATATTTCTAAAAAAACTAATAGAATCATAAGACAGAATATATGGACTTCAATAATAGTCAAGGTCGCATTCGCAATTTTAACAGTTATTGGCTTAATGACGCTGTGGCTTGCTGTTGGAATAGGAGATATGGGAGTATCACTCCTTGTATTAATTAACGGGATGACAATATTTAGATATAGGACGAAGTTTAAAGACATCTCTGTAGAACATTTGGAAAGCGATGCGAAAACAATCATTTGCAAATCTTGTGAAACTAAAAATATCATACCTCAACATCATGGACGAGATATGGTAGAAAAAGAAGGAAAATTAATATGTTGGAGAAAATTACTAAATAGTGACGGTTTGGAGCCGTGTGAAGAAGAACTACCTTTATTTTGCCCAAAATGTGAAAATGAATTAGAAGTTATTTAGTTCATATTTTCTTAAATAATAAGCCATCTTCTGTTATTGTATACTTAAGAATCCTTGTTGAATTAACTAATCTAAATCCTTTCTTTTCTACTAAATTTTTAACATATTCACTTTTTAATGGGATTTCATCAGAGAAAATCCATATTCTCAATAATTCTGCAACTTGTCTGATCGCCTTATATGTTATTGTCGGGGTGGGATAAAAAAGTAATAAGTAGCCTCCTTTTTTTACGTAATTTGCATGGATTCTAATAATCTTATCTAAATCAGTTCCTTGAAAGTGCTCAATTAATCCTTGAGAGTGAACTAGATCGTACTTGCTTTCCTCTTTTAATTCCATAACATCATCATTTATCAATTCAACATTGTATTTCTTAAATCTCTTTTTTGAAGCAGCTAGAGCGCCTTTATTAGAATCCACTAAAGTTACTTTACATGCCTTATATTCCTTTGTTAAATTATAACTATTATGTCCTGTACCACAACCTAATTCCAAAATCTCGATATCATTTTTTAAATGTAAATTATTTAATAATTTCTTATAACCATCCCATACAGATTTTAAAAATAATTTATTTAAGAAAGAATCTTTAAATGAATATTTATTCCAATCAGTCTTTATTATAACCATACATATTTCTTAAAAAAAAAGTTATTATAAAGTTTTTTATTTCATCCAAAATATTACTATCTAAAATACAATAATCTACGATTTAAATGAACATCGCAATATTCACAGACACATTCATGCCTTGTACAAACGGTGTTGTAGATACTGTATGGAGATTATCAAAGGGACTTAAAAAAGCTGGTAATCTTATTCATGTTTTTGCATTATCAGATAAAAATTCTGATGAAATTATTGAAGGAGTTATTGTTCATAAATTCAAAGGGCGAGATTTTAGGTTTTATGAAGGTTACCTGATGAGATATACGGTGCCTTTAAGAAGAATATTAAAGATTGCTAAAAAAGTAGAATTTGATGTAATACACTCAAATATGCATTTATCAATGGGATTCTCA
>Ga0209978_10000307_pt1 | contig 17574 bp, 16 predicted proteins | sample BentaG_FD_182805 | JGI IMG/M metagenome (GOLD analysis project Ga0209978, IMG submission 182805) | Deep subsurface microbial communities from South Atlantic Ocean to uncover new lineages of life (NeLLi) - Benguela_00093 metaG (SPAdes)... | ecosystem: Environmental > Aquatic > Marine > Oceanic >... | reverse complement strand
TCCTATGCGCCATCCTGTCATAGCGTAGGTTTTCGAGAAACTGTTCACGATTATCGTTCTCTCACGCATCTCAGGGAAGGAGGCTATACTACAATGTTTCACGTCATTGTAGATGATCTTCCAGTAGACCTCATCTGAAACCACCAACAGATTGTGGCTTCTGGCAACCTCAGCTGTTGCCTTAAGGAATTTCTCGTCATACACGGCTCCTGTGGGATTGTTGGGGCTAAGTATGATTATGAGCTTCGTTTTATCCGTAACATTGCTTTCAACGGCTTCGAGGGTTGGACTGAAATTCGTTTCATCACTTAGCGTAACGAAGATCGGTTTTCCACCTGCAAGCTGGATGTCCACAAGGTATGGGGGGTAATATGGAGCTAGAACTATCACCTCGTCTCCGGGGTTTACCGTAGTTGTGATTGCAACGTATAGCGCGGCTTGTCCGCCAGCGGTGATCAAAACTTCGTTCTCCGGGTCGTAGCTAACATGCAGGTCCTTCTTCAGTTCCTCAGCGATCAGCGTTCTCAGCTCTTGGTCCCCTCTATCGGGCGCGTAATGTGTGAAGCCCTCGTTCATCGCCTGTTTTGCGGCCGCGATTATATGTTTAGGCGTCTTGAAGTCGGGTTCGCCTATGTTCAGCCGTATAACGTCTTTCATTCCCTTGGCCAGTTCAATAATAGTGTATAAGGGTGAACGCTCTATTGAGAGGGCTCTGTCGGATATCTTACCTAGAATTCTTCTCGGTACCGGATCTTCCATTTCTTGCTAGCCGCCTCCTATTGCAGGATAAATAACTACCCTGTCTCCATTTTTTAACTTCATTGCTGGGCTTTCTAAGCTTCTCCCGTTGACGATAACTAGATAACTGAAATTTAATCTTCCCTCTTCTTCGATAATATCTGAAAAAGCATCCCCGTATTTACGAATCATGATCTCGATCAGATCCATGAAGGTAGATCCCTCTTCTATATCTCTCAGGGTAATCTCTCTTTCTTTAACAGCTTCTTTCAGGTCCCCGCCTAGTTTAACCTGTACCCTCAAGTTTTGTTTCCCTCAATGAAAGTTATTCGTTCCATATAATTGCGCGCGCGCATTTAATAAGCAAATGAACACATTTTATCAATAAATAAGCCTACTATAGAGCTTATACAAAAGCTAAAAAAGTTTGGTTTGCGTCCTGTCGGCTATGAGGCTCGGTTCCGTGTCTACCTACGGATGGATAAGAGAGATTCAACCGTATAGTCTGGAAACTTTCTCACCGTTCTTGAGGTCCATGTTCACCTTGAACTTGTTGACGACGCCTTGCATAATCTTCTCTTTTTCAAGAGAGCAGAATCACCCTCATTTAATTAATAAAAAAGGAGAGGAGTGTTAGGCTTTGCCTAGTTTTTTGGCTAGTTTGGCAAGTTCCGGATCTACTGCTTTGCCCGCGTCCCAAATCTGTTTTCCGTCAAGCCATACGGACGTGTTTAGGCATATGCCATCCGAATGCGATGGTGCATCGATTGGCTCTCCGCCGGTCAGAATCGAACCTACATAACCAACTCCCCACTCGGTGACGCCCCAAACTCTCTCGTCTTCCACTACGTCGCCGGTCAATTTAGCGCCAGGGTTACATCCGTAGCAAACGTGAGCTATGCGTAGCATCCTGGGGTGATCGAAGTTTTTGAGCCATGACTCGTAGGCTCTGGCGTCTTCTCCGCCTTCAATCTTCTCTATCTTCCCCTTTTTAACGTGGAGTTTCACTGGTTCTTTAACGAGTCCCAATGGAGGGTTTATTGAACCGTCAAAGGCTATTACACCGTTTATAGACTCAAAGACTGGGGACCAGCCTATCTGCCCTCCCAGCATGTGGGACCCAGGCGTATCTGCGTACCCAACTTCAACTAACCTCGGCTTCGTGGGGTCGTTGTCAAATTCTACGTCTCCTCCTGCAGGAGTTGTCATTCTGACGTGTTTGGCTGCCTTAGTAATAGATGATAGTTTTTCTTGATACTTTCCGAGAGTTGGTAAGTCGACTCTGCCGATGACCCTTACCATCATGTCCACATTCATCCCGACGTAGCATGTGTGTCTGAGTTTTTTGTTTGCTTTCATGGCATTCTCGTACGCGGTTGAATAAAAGATCCACTTGTTGTTGAATTCACACCATGCATCTGCGACGCTCAAAACGGCTGTCAGTGCCTCTCCAGGCAACATGGGGTCCGCTTCTTTGGCTACGCCTAACGGTGAGGCGTTCCATATCACCAGCGGTTTAGCTCCAACCGCGAAGGCAGCTGCCGCCGTGGCTTCAACAACCCTAGGGTCGGACTCCGTGTCAGCCGTTACAACGAATGTTTCTCCAGGCTTCAGCTTAAAACACTCGGAAACCAGTTTATACGCTGCTTTGACCAATTCGTATTCATAATATCGCGGCATTTCAATCACCAATTCCACTGGATTGTCTTTCCCAAACGGCTTATAAGATTTTCTTTATATGAAAAGATTCATAGAGAAGAACGCCGCGCGCTAAGCAATAGACGATTTTTCTATAAGCTCCATAGTGGTAGCGGAAAAAGCGTTTTGCTTAGTGCTATAAAGCAGGATTTGGTCGGCGAAGCCATTGACGTAGCAGATATCCACCCGCTTTACGTCCAAACTGGAGATGTCTCTCGCACATCCCCTTTTTTATTGTTTCTGACTTTTCCTAACTTGTTTTCCAAGAGAAGTGGAGACTGACAAAGAGGTAAAAACTATCATCATTGGTTCGCGCGCGAAGAGACAGATGGATAGAAGAAGTTGTTCGACCAGCTATACTTCTCCTATTGTTTTATTACAATATTCCGTTAGATTACCCTGATTTTAATATGAGATGACAATTACTGTGAACGGAAGTGAGTAAAAAAATGTTGTGGTGTTGGATGCAAATGATTTAATTAGGCTTTGCCTAGTTTTTTGGCTAGTTCTGCAAGTTCAGGATCTACTGCTTTGCCCGCGTCCCAAATCTGTTTTCCGTCAAGCCATACGGACGTGTTTAGGCATATGCCATCCGTATGCGATGGTGCATCGATTGGCTCTCCGCCGGTCAGAATAGTGCCTATATAACCAATCCCCCACTCGGTGGATCCCCAAACTCTCTCGTCTTCAACATGGTTACCGGTCAATTTAGCGCCAGTATTGCATCCGTAGCAAACGTGTGCCAATCTTAGCATATTGGGATGGTTAAAACTTTTGAGCCATGACTCGTAGGCTCTGGCATCTTGTGCACCTTCAATCTTCTCTATCTTCCCCTTTTTAACGTGGAGTTTCACTGGTTCTTTAACGAGTCCCAATGGAGGGTTTATTGAACCGTCAAAGGCTATCACGCCGTTTATAGACTCAAAGACTGGGGACCAGCCTATCTGCCCTCCCAGCATGTGAGACCCAGGCGTATCTGCGTACCCAACTTCATTTAACATCGGCCTATTAGGGTCGTTGTCAAATTCCACGTCTCCTCCTGCAGGAGTTGTCATTCTGACGTGTTTGGCTGCCTTAGTCAAAGAAAATAGTCTGTTTTGATATTTCGCAAGAGTTGGCATGTCGACTCTGCCGATGACCCTTACCATCATGTCCACATTCATCCCGACGAAGGGTGTGTGTCTGAGTTTTTTGTTTGCTTTCATGGCATTCTCGTATGCGGTTGAATAAAAGATCCACTTGTTGTTGAATTCGCACCATGCATCTGCCTTACTTAAAACGGCTGTCAGTGCCTCTCCAGGCAACATGGGGTCCGCTCCTTTGCCTACGCCTAACGGTGAGGCGTTCCATATCACCAGCGGTTTCGCTCCAACCGCGAAGGCAGCTGCCGCAGTGGCCTCCACAACTCTAGGGTCGGACTCCGTGTCCGCTGTTACAACGAATGTTTCTCCAGGCTTCAGCTTAAAACACTTGGAAACCAGTTTGTACGTTGCTTTGGCCAATTCGTATTCATAATATCGCGGCATTTCAATCACCAGTTCCATTGGCTTGTCTTTCCCAAACGGCTTATAAGATTTTCTTTATATGGAAAGATTCATGATAGTATGGTCATCATAGAGAAGAATGTCGCGTTCGGGGTGATTTGACTATGGACCATGAGTTCTTGATGGAAGCTATTAGGGGAAGAAGAGGCACAAAAAAGTAGACCTCAAGTCTTAAATAGCTTGTTACTTTTAGAAAAAACCAGTGGTGATCGTTGTGCCGAGAATCTTGTACATAAATCCAATAGGCACCGACGCCTTCGACAAGGCGATGTTAGAGACTATCAACGAGGTTAAAAGACCAGATGTAGAAGTTAAGGTTGTTCACCTAAGTAAGGGCCCAGTTCACGTGGAGTACCATTACTACGAGCATCTAAACCTTGGCGAAACGCTGGAATGGGTCAGATGGGCAGAAAAAGAAGGGTACGACGCCGTCGTAATAGGTTGTTTCTACGACCTGGGGCTTAGGGAAGCCAGAGAACTCGTTTCAATTCCAGTCATTGCCCCAGCGGAGGCTACGATGCACGTAGCCGCAACCCTTGGACACAAGTTCTCCATTATAGTAGGTAGAAGAAAGTGGATTCCTAAAATGGAAAGCAACGTATACCAGTATGGGCTTGAGAAGAAGCTTGCTTCCTTCCGGGTGATAAATTTCACGGTTCCGAGGATGGCGGAAGAGCCTGAGAAGTTAAAGGAGTCGATTCTTGCGGCGGCTAAGAAGGCAGTAGAAGAGGATGGGGCTGAGGTGATAGTTTTAGGCTGCACAGGCGAAACCGGGTTCGTGAAGGAGTTGACAAGTGAACTTGGGGTTCCGGTTCTCGACGCCGTCGTGACTGCGTGGAAGTACGCGGAGATGATGGCTGACCTGTACCGTAAGATAGGCATAACTCACTGTAAACTCTACGGATACGAACCGCCACCAAGCGCCCACGAAAATGATATAAGGGAATTGGAGTCATAGGTTCGGATGTATAAATGGAGGATGAAAGTTTGAAAGTGTTTTCCAATAGGTCAGCTATCACAAAGATGCAAGCTGCTGTCATAGGGGTTATCATTGTTGTAGCCGCAATCGCCGGCGTAGTCTACTACGTATACTACCTTCCACCACCTGCCCCGTCAGAAGAGATAACGTTGAGAGTCGGCTTCGCGTGGCCGACGTACAACGACCCGGCTGTTGGTAACGACATGTCAGCTTCATCGATCTTATGTAATCTTTACGATCCGCTCGTGTGGCCGACTCCGGCAGGAGACGTAGATCCATGGGTTGCCGAAAGCTGGACGGGTTCGCCGGACGGTCTAGTGTGGACCTTCACCATAAGGACGGGGATAAAGTTCCATACCGGCAATGAACTAACAGCGGAAGACGTAGCGTTCAGCTTGGAAAGGATGCTGACGATCGGTGAGGGGTATTCGTACCTATTCACCCCCTACGTAGATAAGGTCGAAGTGGTCGATGGCGACAAAGTGAAGATCACCCTCAAAAAGACTTTCGGTCCTTTCCTGATCTCGCTGGTTAGACTATACGTACTTGAAAAGGAGGAAGTTATGGCCAACATTAAGACGCCTGGACCATATGGCGAATTTGGAGACTATGGTAAGGAGTGGTTACTCATGCATGACGCTGGTTCCGGGGCATACACGCTTGTAGACGGGAAGCTAGAGGATTGGTTCCGCATGGAGAAGTTCGAGGATTACTGGGAAGAGTTTGCGCCTAATGCGCCAACCGATGTGACATACTTATGGACTTCGGCGACTCCTCCAACAACGAGGACTATGATGGAGACAAGAGAATTAGAGGTAACTGATCAGTGGATGCCCGCAGAGATTCTTGAAGCACTAGATGCAGTGGAAGGCATCAGTTTCGTGAGCTTCGTCCCTGGCACACAGGAATACTACTATATGCTGAACACCCAGAAACCGCCATTAGACGACGTACACTTTAGGAAGGCTCTGGCATACTGTATGGACTATGAAGCACTGATGGAGGAGATATATTATAGGTACACCCTAGCTACATCGAGCGTGCCCAAAGGAATACCGGGCTATAAAGACACGCAGATATATCACCTAGACTTGGCCAAGGCTGAGGAGGAGCTTGCGCTGTCTAAATACGCTGCCAACTACACTGACTACACGATTAAGTTCCACTGGATCAGTGAAGTTCCGGAAAGGGAGAGGGATGCTTTGTTCTTCGCCGAGCAAGCCGCTAAGATAGGAGTGAACGTTGAAGTGGTGAAGACTCCTTGGACACTAACGCTTGAGGAAATGGCTGAGATTGAAACTAGTGGTCACATATATAACATACTCGTGGCCGCCCACTATCCTGAAGCAGGCGGAATGCTAGAAGCTAGATACCACTCAGCGGCTGCCGCATCATGGGAGCAGAACGAGTGGCTCCTAGATCCGGTCCTTGATGCGATGATAGAAGATGCTATAGCGACGGTTGACATGGATGAAAGGCTCGCAAAGTATGGGGAACTTCAAGAACACATAATGGATCTATGCCCAAGCCTATTCATATATGACTTTGCCTGTACCGTTGCGGTGCAGGACTACGTCGATTGGCCTGCCATGAAAGACCCCAGTAAAGTATCACCCGTAATGGGCTACAACTTCGTTCACAGATTGTGGTCAGTCTCTCCGCCAGAATAGAGCCAAACGCCAGAAGACCTCCCACCCTCCTTCTTTTTTGTATAGCGCGCATCATTAGATCCACTTCGTCTCCTCGCGCCAATTTCCTTGCATAGCTGTGCATGCGTGCGATATGTCGTTCAAACGAAGCCTTGACGTGTGCTTCCTCCTAGGGAGAGGGTGTACAGAGATAGTGCATACACTAAGTCTGTCAAGACCCTTTTTTCATCTAGAGCGTGGGCGCATAGTATATATACTAAGTTTATTGAGACGATCCGAGGAGCTAGCAATGCGCGCGCCGTTATCAAAAAACTTGTAGGGATATGGCATAAGCCTTAAAGGTGAAACCTTTTTTAGCACGCTCTTTCGTTATTACAAGAAGTGTGATGATGGATGAAGCTCTCATCCTACATAGCAAGAAGAATAGTCTATGTGATATTCACTTTGATAGGCCTATCCATACTAGTGTTCGTAATAGCGAGAGTGTTGCCTGGAGATCCAGCACGAATGGCTGCAGGACCTAGAGCGCCCGAATGGGTCGTTGAACAGTTAAGGATACAATTGAGACTGGATAAGCCATTGTACGAACAGTACTTTTATTGGCTAGGCGACGTTATCCGTGGGGATTTAGGTTACTCAATAATCTCTAGGCGCAGCTTGACGATCGACGTGTTGGAATACCTTCCCACATCCCTTGAGCTAATATTGCTAGCCGCCATATTTGAGGTGGTTGGAGCCTTCACACTCGGCGTGGTAGCGGGCAGGTACTCCTACAAGTGGCCCGACAACCTAGTGCGGGTGTTCTCCTATGTAGGAATATCAATCCCAGCTTTTGTATGGGCCATAATACTTATGCTACTGTTCGCTTGGATGCTACCTCTTTTCCCGCCGCAGGGGATGCTTAGCTACGGAGTCAATGCGCCTCCGCGCATAACTGGAATGACTACCTTAGACTCCCTAATCACAGGCAGGTTCGACGCGTTTTTTAACGTGTTATGGCACATGGTACTGCCAGCTTTGGCACTATGTATAGGAGGAATGATGCAAGATGCAAGGATCATACGGGCTGGCATGGTTGAGAACCAAGACAAGGACTACATAACAATGGCGTCATCTCAAGGCTTGCCTGAAAGGCTCATAATGTTCAAGTACCTACTTAAACCGTCGGTGATTCCAGCAATAACGGTCATGGGAATGGATATAGCCGCGTTGCTGGCGAACGCATTTCTTGTGGAGAGGGTTTACAATTGGCCAGGTTTCTCCAAATTCGGTATTACCGCCATGTTAAACAAAGACCTCAACGCTATAGTTGCGTTGGTTTTAGTCATAGGGGTGATCTACGCTATAATGAACATAGCGGTCGACGCTATGGTCGCATATTTAGATCCTAGAATCAGGTTCATGGAGAGGGGTGAGTAGATGAGGATAGGATTGTTCAAGAACCTTAAGCAAGTGCCTAGAAAGTTGGATCTCAAAAGGAGATGGTACAGATTCTCAAGGAGCCCGCTATCCATAGTGGGATTAGTGATCGCGGTTGGCTCCGTCTTGCTAGCTCTGTTAGCTCCTTATGTAGCCCCTTATCCTAAACATGCAGGTTTATTCACAAACTTCAAAGAGGATTTCCAGTCTCCAAGCTTAAAATATCCGTTCGGCACAGATGATCTCGGCAGGGATGTACTGAGTAGAACCATCTTTGGGTTCCGATACTCTCTAATGATGGTTGCGGTAGTCCTCTCACTCGTTATTCCACCAGGGGTAGTCTTGGGGTTGATTGCAGGATATTATAGGGGGACATGGGTTGACACTGTTGTGATGAGGGTATCGGACATATTCATCGCTGTTCCTCCTTTGGTATTAGCGTTAGCCATAGCCTCAGTATTGATTCCAAGCACGTTTAACGCTATGATGGCGGTCTCGCTGATGTGGTGGCCTTGGTATACTAGGTTGACGTATAGCACCGCATCGTCGTTGAGGAATGAGTATTTCGTTCAAGCAGCTGAAGTAATGGGGGCTAGCTCGGTCCACATAGTATTCAGGGAAATTCTTCCTAACTGCCTCGGCCCGATTTTAACGAAGGTAACGCTGGATGTCGGCTGGGTCATACTCCTCGGGTCGGCGCTAAGTTTCGTAGGGTTGGGTGCTCAGCCTCCGACACCCGATCTTGGTACCATGGTTGCTGGAGGGGGGGTATATATGCCTGATTTCTGGTGGATAAGTATATTTCCAGCGTTGGCAATCTGCATCATAATCTTGGGGTTCAACCTGTTGGGAGACGGCGTTCGAGACATATTCGTGGAGGCAAGATAGCAAGTTGAAACTGCTCTTAGACGTGAGAGACCTCTACGTAGGCTACAATACGTATATGGGCAGACTAAAGGTCTTGAATGGAGTACACTTGACGGTGCATCAAGGGGAAAAAGTGGGGATCATCGGAGAGTCTGGCTGCGGAAAGACCACTACTATGAGGGCCATTCTCAAAATTCTAGCCACTAACGCTGTGACAGATGAAGGTGAAATATACTTCAGAGGTAGCGATGTACTCAAAATGAAGAAAAAGGAATTAACCGAGATGAGGAGGAAGCAAATAACCATGATATTTCAAGACCCAACGGCCGCTCTCAATCCGGTATTTAAAGTCGGAACGCAACTGGCAGACGTTATCAAGTATTCAGGTATATATGGAAGCGAAAAAGTTACGAAAGAGAAACTTAGTGCCAAATCTCTGGAGGTGCTCAAGGAGGTGGCATTACCAGATCCGGAGAGAGTATTGGACAGCTACCCGTTCCAGTTAAGTGGGGGCATGAGGCAGAGGATCTGTATTGCAATGTCCTTAGCTACTGCTAAGGACCTTTTAATAGCCGATGAGCCGACCACCAATCTTGATGTAACAATACAAGATCAGGTCTTACGTCTTATGAAGAATCTTGTGGAAAAAAGAAAACTGTCAGTAATTTTTATCTCTCACGCCCTCGGGGCGGTAAAAGACACAGTCGATAGAATCTATGTTATGTACGCGGGAAATATGGTTGAGGTTGCGGAAACTAAAGAATTATTCGCAAATCCGTTGCATCCGTATACTCAAGGACTCTTAGAGTCTGTTCCTAAGCTAACTGGAAGCGAGTTCTCAGAAGGCATTAAGGGAAGGATTCCTGACTACATAAACCCTCCGACAGGCTGCAGATTCCACCCACGCTGCGACTACGCATCGGACATGTGCAAAAAGGAAAAGCCGTCATTCATTAAGGCTGAGAACGACCAAGATGTCGCTTGCTGGTATTACCACAAGAGGTGAAACTTCGTGAAGAAGGCGGAGGACTTATTGGTCGTAGAAAACTTAACGAAACACTTCAAAACTTCCTTTGGAGTGGTTAGGGCTGTTGACGGAATAAACTTCAAGGTGAGGCCCGGCGAGACCTTCGGCCTCGTAGGTGAATCCGGTTCTGGCAAAAGCACAACTGGCTACGTGATAATGGGGATTTACACACCAACATCAGGTAAGGTAATATTCAAAGGCAAAGACATATCAACGCATGCCAAAAGACGCCCCAAACATTTGAAAAAGGATCTGGCGATAGTGTTCCAAGATCCGGCTTCCTCACTGAACCCTACAAAAGCTGTTAGAGATATAGTGGGATTGCCCCTGAAAGTTCACGCATTAGTCAATAATGACGAAGAACTAGGTGAGAAGGTAGCCGAACTTCTTAAGGCTGCAGAGTTACCTCCAGAAGACTTCATGAATAGACGGCCGAGGGATTTAGGGGGAGGCGAGAGGCAAGCAATCGCAATCGCGAGGGCTATTGCTACAAATCCGTCTTTCATAGTGCTCGATGAACCCACGTCGGCTTTAGACGTTTCAATTCAAGCAAAGATAATAAAGGTGTTGATGAGGCTGCAACGAGAACTTAACCTCTCCTACTTATTCATAACCCACGACCTAAGCCTTATGAGAAACGTGGCTTCAAGAGTTGCAATAATGTACTTAGCCCAAATCGTCGAGTTTGCCCCAACCCGCATGTTCTTCCAAAACCCGCTACATCCTTACACTCAGATGTTGCTCTCTTCCGTACCTGTGCTAACGGACGAGGAGGAGATGCTAAAGCCTAAAGAGGTTACATCGAGGGGTGAGATTCCAAGCTCCATCAGACCTCCACCAGGTTGTCGCTTCCACACTAGATGTCCATTTGCAATGGATGTTTGCAAGGTTAAAGAGCCTACATTTGTGATGGTAGAATCGAGGCATCATGTAGCATGCCACCGCATCAAGTGACTTCCAGAGCCTTTTCTTTATATATGAGCGCCGTGCGCATACTCAGCAGCACGAATAGCCCTAGCCAACGCAAGATTTTTTATAAACGGGAGCGTAGGTTTTAATATGTCTTTCCATATGGAACTCGCCGCAGCCGCTTATAAGCTCGCGTCCGAGGTCATGCAGGTCAAGAAGGGTGAAAGTGTTCTTATCTATGCCGACACCGCCAGCGACGAAAACGTCGTGAAGGCCACAGCCAACGCATGCGCTATTCTAGGAGCGAAGACCACCGTCATGTGGTTCGAGACGAACCCCGAAGTGACCATGGACCCGCCCGAGCCGGTCATTGCCGCTATGAACCATGCAGACGTTTTGATTGAATTCTGCGTCAACTACGTCTTTTACTCTAAGGCCTACGATGACATGATCAAGAAGGGTAGGGCTCGGTACATCTGCCTCACCGGAATGACTGCTAAATCCATGATCCGAAGCATTGGCAAGGCGAACTTTCCCGCTATGCTCAAACTGGGCGACAAGTTGGTCGAATTGACTCAGGGCGCGGACAAGGTGCGGATCACGAACCCGGCAGGTACCAACATCGTAGGCCACAACCGAGGTCGGAGAGTCTTCCAAACGGGTGGAATCGCTGAGAAGCCAGGGCAGTACATGCTTGCTGGCCAAGCTGGCTGGAATCCCTTGGAGGGAACCATTAACGGAGTAATCGCGGTGGACGGTTGGGAATGGAATGTCGGCATCGTTCAGACGCCAATTCAAATCACAGTCGAGAAGGGCCGAATCGTGGACATCAAAGGTGGCCGGGAAGCCAAGACATTCGCTGCTTGGCTTGCCGGGTTCGACGACCCCAACATGTATCGTCTTGCTCACTTCACCTACGGTTTTAATCTAGGTATCCTGAAGCTAACAGGAGTGCACAATGACGATGAGCGCCTCTTCGGATCAGTTACCTTCGGCTTCGGCACGCAGGGCAGCATCATCGGTGGGCCTGGCTGGAGAGCCGCAGCCCACACCGACTGCGGAATACTGAATCCAAGTGTCTACTTAGATGATGTCGCCATCGAGCTGGAAGGCAAGTACGTACACCCGGATCTGGCTAAACTTGCCAAAGAGTTGAAGGTACCAGGATATTAGCTCATGCTCCCCTAAGGAAGAGCGAGGAGCGACCCTTTCCCGCAATTCCATTTTTTTCGGAATATCTGAGAGAGAGACGATATGCGTATGAGGGATGATAAGCCCGTTCGTGCAACCCAGTTATAACACATCTTGGACAGATTTTTGACGGCTAAATTATATAAACTCATTTTTTCATCATTAATTAAACCAATTAAAGTAGGAGGTTAGAGAATGAGTAAAAAAGCCGTATCTTATCGCTGGGTGATGGCGGCCATAACATGGTTAATGATGTTTGCTCTTGGAGCGAGTTGGTTTTGTTTTATACCCACGATAATAATGGTGATGGAAGATTTAGCTGTGACTTTTGAGCAAGTTGGCATCCTCATAGCGCTGGTTCCCCTATCCTTAGTTATACTATGTATTCCTGGCGGCTTGTTCGCTGACCGCTTTGGCGTTCGGATAACAGTTTTAATTGGAGGAATAGTAATGGGCATCTTTGGTCTGCTGAGAGGGTTCGCTTCAGACTTCACAACGCTAGCCATAACTATGTTTTTATGTGGAGTTGGATATTCCATAGCCTATCCTAACCTACCCAAGGTAACAGGTATATGGTTTCCCCGCAGAGAATACGCATTGGCGAGCGGCGTTATGTTTACGGGCATGGAGGTCGGCATATCATTACCACTCATTTTGACTCCTGCTGTGCTACTCCCTTGGACTGGATCTTGGCGAGGTGTCTTCATCGTTGTCGGGATTCTTAGTTTAGTACTGACTGCTATATGGATAGCGTTGGCCAAGGAGAGACCAAAGTCGGCAACTGGTTCTCCTCAGGTGAACTCTTCTAGCGAACTCAAGGGTGTTCCGTTTAAAGAATCTCTTTCCACTGTACTTCGAAACAAGTATATGTGGGTCTTAATGTTAACAACTTTCTTCCTACTTGCACCTCAAATCGGATTACTTGGATTTCTTCCAACGATGCTTACGTTAAAAGGAATAGAGCCAACGACGGCAGGGCTCATAACATCGATGATATCATGGTTTATGATCCCAGGTAGCTTCATTGTACCTAGGGTTTCTGATCGAGTAGGTCTAAGGAAGCCCTTCATCTGGGTTACATCAATTATCGCTGGCGTAGCGCTTTACCTCGTGGGTACGACGACAGGTGTAACCCTATGGATTTCGGTAATCGTCTACGGGTTCCTCATCGGAGGAATGGCACCTATAATATTGGCAATGCCTATAGAACTGGTAGGAACATCATACTCAGCAACCGCCGGTGGATTCGTGCTCGTTGGCGGATATTTAGGCGCCATGATTGCGCCATGGTTAGCTGGTTACCTTTCAACGACGACAGGATCCTTTTTTTCAGCCGTAATTATGTGTACAGCTCTGACAGAGATCGATGTGATCTGCGGTTTAATGCTAAAAGAGACCAGTCCATGACTTGAACTTCGCCAGTGATCTTCCCACCCGCACGCACAAAAGAGGAACAATTTGTATAGGCAATGCCGACCGTAGAGTTCACTTGGTTATACTTCTAGTTTCTTTAATTTTTTGGACAAGTCGCTGCATAATTCCTGGACAAACTGCTTAAGCTGAGGCCCACGCCAAAAGTTTTGGAGATCACTATCTACGTGAGCCCGTACTTTCATCAATAGCTCATTTTCCTCTAACTCTTGCACGTAATCGGGGAGGAAGGAAAGCATATAGAGGGTTTGTATAAGCCTTAATGGTCCGTATGCTTGTTCCGGTCCCAAACATCTTTCTGCGCTAGTGATTAAAAAAGAAACTATTTCAAACAAATACTCATTGGCAGTTTTCTCTTTCATTTCCCAACCCTCTTAAATATTAATTCATCCAGCGATAAACGCGGCGGAGGCAGCAGTTCCTCATCAGGATACCCTACAAGGATGAGGAGAACTAGCTTAAGATGATCAGGCAGTTCAAGCAGTTCAATAAGATTTTGGACAACGAAACTACCAATAGGGCAGCATCCAAGACCGAGAGAGTGGGCGCATAAAAGCACATTTTGCAACGCCGCCCCAACATCAATATAACTCCAATCCGTCTCTCTTTTGCTATCGATACATATCATCACCAAAGCGGGGGCTTCTTTTATCCAGCCGGGGCAAACCATTTTAACTTTATTCAGCATACCTTTATCGGTTATTAACAAGAACTTCCATGGCTGTAAATTGCCCGCGGATGGAGCCCATCGCGCTGCTTCTATCAACATCTGCAGTTTCTCCATTGCAACGGCGTCCGTTTTATATCTCCTTATAGTCCTTCTCTCTCTAATTGTCTTCAGCAAGGGCTCATGCTCCATCATTAGCCCAACCATCTTTATAACCAGACTATTGAATAAAAAGCTTAATAAGCCTTTATACATCGATCCATCGAGGACTGGTGAAATAAGTGGTAACTAAGCGTGTGACCGTTTCTATTATTGCGATAGTAATTGTATTGATCAGCGTCGGAGTTGCCTTCTTGGCCTTTCCACCTGCTCCACCAGCCCCCGCTCTGAAAAGAGCCCTAAGGATTTCCACTGCCCCGCCAATAACTATCTACCCCAACATGTATGATTCACTAACATAGCCTGATGTGACGGGCGAAGCTGCACCCCATCTAGCTGAACGATGGGAGGCATCTGAAGATGGTTTAACCTGGACCTTCTACCTTAGGCGTGGGGTCAAGTTTCACGACGGCACTGAACTAACCGCTGAAGATTTTGCCTTCTCAACGATTAGAATGATAACTATCGGAGAAGGGTTCTCTTACGGGGATCAGACTCCGTGTCAGCGGTTATGACTAAGGTTTCTCTAGGCTTCAGTTTGAACATTTCTGTGGAGAGCTTGTGTGATGCTTTGATTATCTTATACTCATAATATTGTGGCATTTTCCAGAACCTCGGCCTAGGTTTTTGCTGTACCTTTCTTATAGATTACGTGGCGTGACCACTATGAGTCGGTGACCTGTTAACTCCAAAATTCTTTTGTCTAATAAAATAAATGGGGGTTAGAGAGTCCGCTAGATGACAGTTTTTCCGCCCTTTATGATGGGTTTGCCGTCGAAGTAGAGATCTGGGTTTGGCAAGACAAAGTCTTGATGCAGGTCGGCTTTGACCTTGCCTCCCATGTGGGAGTTGTCGCCCACAGCTATGTGTACAGTCTCCCTGATCTTTTCGGCTTCAAGCACGTTGTCAGGCCTCTTTGCGTTGGGGTTGGTGCCTATTCCGAGCTCGGCGAAGTTACGCCTAGACTTGTATGGTTCCTCGTCAACCCCAGGCTTCAGAAGCTCTCTGAACTCGTCCCCAACCTTGCTCCCACCGATGACCTCAACTACCTCACCGTTCCTGAACGCTAGGGTCATGTTCTCCGTGAGACCCGCATACCACCCCTTCTCCACCACAACCTTTCCTTCGGCCGTTCCCTCGAGCGGGGCTGTGTAGGCTTCGCCTGACGGCAGGTTGCCCCACGCCCCTCTCTCAGCGAATATCCCCGCGTCAACCCCCCCACTTCTACCCTTAAGGCTAAAGGTTATGTCGGTGCCAGCTGGGGTCTTGACAACGGCCTCCTCGGCTTCAGTTATTAATTTCGCGAGCTTCTCTGTTTCCTCCTTAACCTTCATGTAGTCGGCGGCCATGGGTCCTCTTGGATGGAACATATCGGCGAGGAACAGTGGCATGCTGGCGACCCTCACCCCAGCCTTAGTTGCGCTCTCCCTTGCCTCAGTATGCGTCAAGGAGTATGATGTTATTGCAATGAGGACATCAACTGTCTTCAGCTTCTCAGCCACCTCGGCTGTGAGTTCAGCTCCATGTCTTCCGACTGATGGATACACGTAGAATTCAACCGGGCTCTCGGGGAAGTTCTCGCTTGCGATTTCGCTCACGGCTTTCGCAAGCAGCGTCCTTTGAACGAAGTCGGTAAGCTGCTCAATGGTCTTCTTCTTCCAGTCATCCATCGTGGGAGCATCCGTGACTACAAGGACTTTTTCACCAGCCTTTAGGCCCATGTTTACCTTGAACATGTTAACGGCGCCTTGCTTTATCTTCTCCGTATCTATCATAACTCGACACCACCTAGAAGTGTTCACAGCACGATTAAATATCTTACGCCAAAAAGCAGAACACCTCTCGGGTTTCCACAGCCTTTCTTAGGAGGCAACCTAGCATCTCGGGAACAACAAACTCGGCGCTTCAGGACGGTTTAGGCTGGTGCGGGGTTTGTCGTTTGGAGAAAAATTTTTATGCCGTTTACCCCAACGCAGTTGGTGATTCAAATGAAATTATCCAATGTGCTCACAGTTGTGGACACTCATACCGAAGGGGAGCCCTTCAGAATAGTCACAAGCGGTTTTCCAACTATCCGTGGTAGAACTATACGTGAAAAATATAGCTATGCGGAAAAAAATCTGGAGGATCTGAGGCGAATGATTCTCTACGAACCACGTGGGCACAGTACAATGTGTGGAGCATTCCTTATAGAACCAACAGTTCCAGAGGCGGATGTAGGCGTGATATTCATAGAACCAATAGGCCTCGTTCCAATGTGCGGTCATGGGTCGATAGCAATCGCAAAAGTCCTTGTGGAAACCCAAAGAGTCGAGGTAACCAAACCAGTAACTCATGTTAGACTGGACACTGCCGCGGGGTTAGTTAATGTGGCGGTGAGCGTCAAAGATGGCGAGGTTGGAGAAATCACCTTACGCAATGTTGAGTCTTTTTCGTATCTTAGTGACGTCAAAATTCAGACTGAGAAGTTTGGGAATGTTAAGGTCGATCTGGCTTATGGCGGCAGTTTCTATGCCATCGTTTCGGCTAAAGATATAGGACTAGAAATCGTTCCTAAAGAAGCTAGAAAGCTAGTTGAATATGGAGAGACTCTTAGGAAATCCATACATGAACAAGTAAAGATAAAGCACCCTGAAGGGCCTAGCCTCGAAAAAATTCTATACGTTCAATTCACAGCGCCTCCAACACATCCAAAAGCACACATGAAAAATGCGGTTATAGTAGCCCCAGCTGGTATTGATCGATCCCCCTGCGGAACAGGAACATCAGCCAGAATGGCCGATCTCTTCGCTAAAGGAAAGTTGCATGTTGGAGACGAGTTTGTACATGAAAGCATCATAGGAACACTATTTCGGGGAAAGATAGTCGCTGAATCTCGAGTAGGCAAGTATCCTGCCATAATCCCGGAAATTTCCGGGAAAGCATACATAACAGGCTTCCAGCAACTCGTGGCTGAGTTTGATGACCCCTTTAAGAGAGGGTTTCTACTGCCTTAGATACACCTTAGAATACTGCAGTGAGGTTGTGACAAAAGGAGCCTCGGCTGCAGGTACAGCTCATGTCTATGTTTCCATCCTAAAATTCCACTAGCTTTGTTGGATGTGCGCGTCGAAATGTAAGTTAAATTATTAAGTTAAGCACACAGTGCTGAGGGATGAACGTGGATTTAAGGCTGTGGGAGCATCCTATATTAGATTTTGAACGTGGAAGGCTTGTCTACATAAATCTGAACGGAAAGAAGATAAAGGCCTATGATGGGGAAACAGTTATTGCCGCGCTTTACGCGTCAGGGATCA
>Ga0209978_10000306_pt1 | contig 17605 bp, 16 predicted proteins | sample BentaG_FD_182805 | JGI IMG/M metagenome (GOLD analysis project Ga0209978, IMG submission 182805) | Deep subsurface microbial communities from South Atlantic Ocean to uncover new lineages of life (NeLLi) - Benguela_00093 metaG (SPAdes)... | ecosystem: Environmental > Aquatic > Marine > Oceanic >... | reverse complement strand
CTAATACCCTGTTTATCGCATCCTCTCTATTATTACTATAGCTAAGCATTACTTCTTCCCGCTCACTGCTCACTTCCAGCACCGTCTCCAGTATAATATGGTCAATAATACTAGCCTCTAACCTCTTGTATAGCTCAGAATGAAAGTAAGGCATCATCTGGCTGGCAGCAGTAAAGTCACGTAGCCTCAATACAAAAAGGTGCTCTGGTACCAGACCAAAAAGAGCCAGCCTAACCTGATTTGCCTCACTGCTCAATAAATCATCAACCTGCTGCCAGATACCAGGCATACCCAGCGGCAATTCCTCTATTTCAAAGAACGATTTCAACCCGGCCATCATCCCATTCAGAGTTGATTTTGATACACCTCGAATCAGCCGGTGAGGAGGCAGGATAAGAAGACCGGGGTCAGAAAAATCTACCAGCGTCATCATCACAAAATTAAAGGCTTCATCTCCAGACACTGACGAGGACAACGAGCGTCTCTGCCGTCGGTAAGTAAGAGCACTCTCATAGCGATGATGTCCATCGGCAATATAGAGCGATTGATGAGCTAGGCTGCGTCGTATTTGGTCAATAGCCTCACGCTCAGTAATAGCCCAAACCTGGTGTTTTTCCCCACCAGCACTGCTTGAACTAATTACAGGCTTGTTCCACGCTTGAGCAGCTAACACGGTGGCGATATGCTGTCCCTGGTCTTCAAATAGAGCCAGAATTGGGCTGGTATTGGCTTGAAGTGACCATAGCAGGCTTAATCGGTCAGTCTTAGGTTTAACCAGTGTGCCCTCGTGAGGGCGGACAACCTTCCTATCCCATTCCTCTAACCTAACACGAAGGAGCATACTGCGGCGTTTATATTCCCTGCCCGAGTGCGTAAAATAGTGGTCGTGAAGATAAATAGCGGGCGCTTCATCAACCTCAAGAACACCTTGCTCCAGCCATTGCTCCAGGATAGCTGCCGAACGAGTATATCTACTGTCTTTAGGCGTATCCTGGGGTAACTCCCAACCAAACTCCACCCGGACAAAGTTATACTCACTTTTCAGATAAAGCTCTTGTTCCATTTGTGGAATAATAATGTCATAAGGGGGACAGATAACAGTGGCTATGTCTTTAACCAGCCGTTGATTATAACGCACGCCCCGGAAGGGATAAACTTCAGCCATGTTTTCGCCTATTAATCTTCACTTTTAATGTATATTATACCTATTTATCTTTTGCATAGCTATATACTATAATGATAAACAATGAATGACTTAACCAAAGTAAGAGAAAGAATAGAGCAACTAAGGGCTGAAATTAATCACCATAACTATCTTTATTACGTACTGGATAGCCCTGAGATTAGCGATGCTGAATATGACGAGTTAATGAGGGAGCTTAAGCAACTGGAGGAGGAATACCCCCGGTTCCTGACTCTGGACTCACCCACACAGCGGATTGGCGCTGCCCCGGTAGAAGCTTTCGGCGTAGTCGAACATCCCCTGCCTTTACTATCCCTGGGTAATGCTTTCTCCCAAGATGCGCTACTAGCCTGGCATACCCGAACCTTAAAACTGATAGCTGGTCAGCAATTTAACCTTACCGGCGAGCATAAGATTGACGGACTAGCCGTAGCTTTGACCTACGTCAACGGTCAACTAACTACCGGGGCTACCCGGGGTGATGGCTTCCGTGGTGAAAATATCACCCAGAACCTAAGGACTATCAGAAGCATACCCCTGTCCGTAGCTAAAGAAGCACCGCCCAGATTTGAGGTGCGGGGGGAGGTTTTTCTATCCAAAGCTGGCTTCAAAAAGTTAAACGAGGAGCGGGCGGCTGAGGGGCTGCCCCTTTTTGCCAACCCGAGAAATGCGGCGGCTGGCTCAGTGCGTCAGCTTGACCCGCGCATTACGGCTAAACGCCCGCTGGATATCTACATTTACGCCCTGGGCCATGCTGAAGGTAAGGCCACTCCAGAGACTCACTGGGAAACTATGGAATATCTCAAGTCCTTAGGTTTTAAGGTGAATCCTAGTAATGCCTTGTTCACCAGTATTGAGCAGGTTGAAGAATATTTCCACACCTGGATGGAGAAGAGGGAGAGCTTACCATATGAAGCTGACGGTATCGTAGTAAAAGTAAATTCGCTGGCTCTTCAAGAACAACTGGGCAATATCGGCCATGAGCCACGGTGGGCGATAGCCTATAAATTCCCTGCTGTCCAGGGAACTACTCGGTTGATTGATATTGGTATCAGTGTCGGCAGAACCGGCACCCTTAACCCTTATGCTATCTTGGAGCCGGTCTCGGTGGGAGGAGTAACCATCAAACAGGCAGCCCTGCACAATGAAGATGACATCAGGCGCAAGGACATCCGTGAGGGCGACCGGGTCTATGTCCAGCGAGCCGGTGAGGTAATACCTGAGGTCGTTGGACCCATCAAAAGCAGACGCACTGGTAAAGAAAAGGAATTCTCCCTCCTGAAGAAGATATTTGATAAGGAGAAGAAGCGTCCGGCATGCCCGGTATGTGGCGCTGGGGTGGTTAAACCCGAGGGCGAAGTTATGTATTATTGCTCCAATGCTGCCTGCCCCGCCCAGGTCCAGCAGCGAATAGAGCTTTTTGTTTCCCGGGGTGCTATGGACATCAGGGGGATAGGTGAAAGTCTAAGTGCCACGCTCTTTGAGAACGGATTGGTTAGGGATGTGGCTGACCTGTACTACCTAAAAGAAAAAAGGGAGCAGCTACTAAAGCTGGAAAAGATGGCAGAGAAGAGCGTAGACAATATGCTCGAAACCATTGAGAAGAGTAAAGATAGACCGTTACACAGACTTATCTTCGCCCTGGGTATACGCCATGTCGGGGCAGAGATGGCGGAGATTCTAGCCAAAGAGTTCCATAGCATCGAGGAACTGGCTAACGCCTCCAGAGAGAGACTTATGTCCGTTCCCACTGTTGGACCCAAGATTGCGGATAGTATTGTCACCTTCTTCAGACAGGAAGAAAACCGTAATATAGTTAAAAGGTTAAAGAAAGCCGGAGTCCGGCTGAAGGAGGAAGCGGCTAAGCTAGAAGAGCTGCCTCTAACTGGTATGGAGTTTGTCGTCACCGGCAGGTTGGAAGCCTTTAGCAGGCAGGAGGCTGAGGCAAGGGTAAAAGCCCTCGGTGGCACCACCAAAGACAATGTTACTAAGCAAACCGCCTATCTGGTAGTCGGCGCTGCCCCCGGTGGCTCAAAGCTAACTCATGCCCAGGCTCTGGGCACTAAGCAGCTCACCGAAGAGGAATTCCTTCGTCTTCTGGAACAGAAAGCTTGATATGAAATTGATTGTAGGCTTGGGTAATCCGGGGCGAATTTACGCTGGTAACCGCCATAATATAGGCTTTATGTGCCTGAACTATTTTGCCCGAAAACAGGGTATCCGATTTGATAAAAAGCAGGGCTTTGCCCGAATCGGCACAGGTGAAGTAGCTGGCAGCAAGATTGTATTAGCCAGGCCCCAGACGTATATGAACTCAAGCGGTCAATCAGTTAGCCGCTTGGTAAAGAAATTTGATATTAACCTTGATGACCTGCTGGTTATCTGCGATGACCTTGACCTTCCCCTTGGTAAAATCCGCATCCGCCACGGTGGCAGCTCCGGCGGACACAAAGGGGTTGAATCTATCATCACTGAACTTGGAAGCCAGGATTTTTCTCGCCTTCGGGTAGGCATTGGGCGACCCGGCGTAGCTGAAAGCTCAACTGAAATCAGTGAGGCTGATACCATTGCCTATGTGCTTAGCGATTTTACCCCCGATGAAAAGCAAACCATTGCCAAGGTCATACCCAAGGTGAGCGAAGCCATCCTCTGCTTCCTCACCGATGGTCCGACCGCAGCTATGAACAAATACAACTAGCTCTTTGCTAATATTTAAGCTCAGGTTGTATAATCTGTATAAGAGATGATAAATAAGAAGAAATTTATTGCCGTTATTGGCGGCAGTGCATGTTCAAAAGAGGAAGCCGAGCTGGCTGAGGCGGTAGGTCGCAAGTTAGCCAAGCAAGGAGCTATCCTGGTATGCGGTGGCTTGAGTGGGGTTATGGAGGCAGCCTGCAAGGGTGCCAGCGCTGAGGGTGGGATAACCATCGGCATTCTGCCCGGGGACAGCCGCCAATCAGCTAATCGCCATGTGCAAATCCCTATAGTTACCGGCATGGGCTATGCCAGAAACGCCGTCGTGGTCAAATCAGCTCAGGCAGTTATCGCCATTGGCGGTAGCTATGGCACCCTCTCCGAGATAAGCCACGCTTTACAAAGTGACATCCCGGTCATCGGCTTAAATACCTGGTCGCTATCCAGAAATAATCAGCCGGACAATTCAATTATTCCAGTCCAAAACCCCACTGAGGCGGTAGATAAAGCGCTTAACCTAGCCAGTAGATAACGGCCTACCAGGTTTGGAGAGAAGAATGGCAACCATTGAGAACATCAAAGCCAGAGAAATCCTAGATTCCAGAGGCAACCCGACGCTGGAGGTTAAGGTAGAGTTGTTTGATGGGACAACAGGCTGGGCTGCCGTGCCCTCTGGAGCCAGCACCGGCAAGCATGAGGCAGTAGAACTCCGCGATGGGGATGCTTCCAGATTTAACGGATTGGGTGTCCTCCAAGCGGTAGCTAATGTTAATAAACCTCTCACCACAATTATAATCGGTATGTCAGCTACTGAGCAGGCAGCTATTGACCACAAGCTAATAGAGCTTGACGGCACTGACAATAAATCACGCCTGGGGGCTAACACCATTCTAGGAATATCGCTAGCGGTAGCTCATGCCGCGGCTAGCTTCCTGTCTATGCCTCTTTACCGCTACCTGGGCGGGGTAGCCACCTATACCCTGCCGCTACCAATGATGAACATCCTGAATGGCGGCAAGCATGCCGCCAACTCAACTGATTTCCAGGAGTTTATGATAGTGCCGGCTGGAGCTCATAGCTTCAGCCATGCCCTTCAAATGGGCACTGAAATCTACCACTGCCTGAAAAGAGTGCTTAAGGATAAAGGGCTTGATACCAATGTTGGTGATGAAGGGGGATTTGCCCCTCCCCTGCCCTCAAATAAACAGGCAGTAGAAGCCGTCGCATCGGCTATCGAAAAAGCTGGCTACAAGCCGGGTAAAGACTGTTTCATTGCCCTGGACCCGGCAGCTAGCGAATTCTATAAAGATGGCAAGTATATCCTGACTAGGGAAGGAGCCACGCTCAGCAGCAATGAAATGGTTGATTATTATGTCAATTGGGTGTCAAACTACCCTATTATTAGTATTGAGGACGGGATGGCCGAGGATGACTGGGATGGCTGGCAGCTCCTGAGCAAAAAAATAGGCAGCAAAATCCAGCTTGTTGGCGATGACCTCTATGTTACCAATGTAAATCGCCTCAGCCGGGGCATCGACTTAAAAGCGTCTAATTCCATTCTTATCAAACCAAATCAAATCGGCACTCTGACCGAGACAATTGCTGCCATCAAGATGGCGCAGCAAGCCGGCTGGACAGCAGTAATAAGTCACCGTTCCGGGGAGACTGAAGATACTACTATAGCTGACCTGGCGGTAGGTCTGAATACAGGTCTGATTAAAGCCGGTGCTCCTTGCCGTTCAGAGCGTACTGCCAAATATAACCGCCTTCTCAGAATAGAAGACGAGTTAGGCAAAAGTGCTAGCTTTGCCGGGATACAGGCATTCTCCAATTTGAAACTATAGCCAACGAAGCAAAGTAAATCTAAAAAGCTTACTTAATAGGGGGTGTGAAAATGGTAACCAAAATCGGAATTAACGGTTTTGGGCGGATAGGAAGGTTAACCCTCAAGGCAATTAACCAATACTATAGCGGCAAACTGGAGGTAGCCGCAGTCAATGACCTAACTGATACTAAAACCAACGCCCATCTACTGAAATGGGACAGCACCTACGGTCGCTATCCAGGCAAAGTAGAAGCAACTGAGGATTCGATTATTGTTGATGGTAAGAAAGTAAAGGTGCTGGCAGAACGCGACCCCAGTAACATTCCATGGGGAGATTATGGTGCGGATATAGTGATTGAATCAACCGGTTTGTTCCGTGATGCCACTAAAGCAGTAGCTCACCTACAGGGTGGTGCTAAGAAGGTACTCATCTCTGCCCCCGGTAAAAATGAAGATATAACCATTGTTCTCGGTGTAAATGAAGACCAGTATGACCCGAAAAGGCACAATATTATATCCAATGCCTCCTGCACCACTAACTGTATTGCCCCGGTGGTCAAGGTATTGCATCAGAGCTTCGGAATAAGTAAAGGGTTAATGAACACCATTCATGCCTACACCAATGACCAGAGGTTATTGGATATGTATCACAAAGACTTGCGCCGGGCTCGAGCCGCTGCCATGAACATTATCCCTACTACCACTGGTGCAGCTAAGGCAGTGGCCCAGGTTATCCCTGAACTCAAAGGCAAGCTACATGGATTATCCCTTAGGGTTCCAACCGTCACTGTCTCCGTCGTTGACTTTGTCGCTGATTTAGACAAAGAGGTTACCATTGAGCAAGTCAACCAGGCTTTCCGGGCAGCGGCTGAGGGACCCTTGAACGGCATATTAGAGTATTGTGAGGAGGAACTGGTTAGCATAGATTTTAAAGGTAATCCCGCCAGCTCCATTTTTGATGCACCAAGCACCATGGTCATTGGCGGCAACATGGTTAAGGTACTTGCCTGGTATGATAATGAATGGGGTTATAGCTGCCGCCTAGCTGACCTAGCTGCTTATGTGGTTAGTAAAGGGTTATAGCTGGCAACAGAACCTCTATTACCTATGGGGGATTGACATTGTTACCCAAGTGTGACTAAAATAGGATAAATATTTAAACTGAGGTGGGAAATGAAATTAGTGGTGATAGGGTTTGGACAATGTGGAGGTAGGATTGCTGACCAATTTGCCCGGCTAAATAAGAAAGCCCGTGGCAATCGTAAGATTGAGATAACACCTGGCGTCTTCGCGGTAAACACCGATGCGGCTGATTTAAGCGGGCTATCCTATATAAGATCTGATTACCGGCATAGAATCCTCATTGGCGGTCGAAAGACCGGTGGTCACGGCGTAGGTAAAATAAATGAACTGGGTGCCGAAATAGCTAAAGAAGATAGCGATAAGATTATTGATGCCATAAGAGGAACCAAACGATTCTACGAGTCAGATGCCTTCTTGCTCATTGCTGGTGCTGGCGGCGGCACTGGCTCGGGGGCACTGCCAGTACTAGCGCAATTCATAAAAGAGCGCTATGCAGACAAACCAGTATACACCCTTGTTGTCTTGCCTTTTGAGCATGAAGAGAAAACGGAAGAAAGGTCTACTTATAATTCAGCCCTGTGCCTTAAATCTACCAATACGGTTGCCGATGCCGTAATTCTGGTGGACAACCAAAGGTATATTAGAAAGGACTCCTCACTTAGACAGAACCTTACCAAGATTAATGAACTAATAGCTGAACCATTCTACGACCTGCTCTGCGCCGGCGAAGAGAAAAAGAGAAAGTTCATTGGGGCAAAAACAGTTGATGCCGGAGATATAATACAGACTTTGACCGGATGGACAGCACTAGGCTACGGGAAAACAGAAGTATCACTGTTTAATTTGCCCTTTCCCCGAAAGTCTGATTTCAGGAGCAAGAGCACCGAAATCCACAAGGGAATTCAGGCGATGGACGAAGCAATTAGTGAGCTATCAATTGGTTGCAACTCAGTGGACGCAACCCGGGCATTGTATCTCCTGTCAGCACCACACAAGGAAATGAATATGGACCTGGTTAAGGAACTTGGAGACTACCTAAGGGGCCTAGCCCCACAGGCTACCATAAGGAATGGTGATTACCCCAGAGAAAGAACTTCCATGGAAATTACTTTAATCCTGTCCGGACTTAGCGATGTAGAAAAGATCAGGGATTACTATAGTAAATCAACGAGTCTCATCCCTGAGTTCGAAAGGAGACGAGAGGAAACAGAAGAGAGACTTAGAACCATGGAAGAGATTGGAAAAGACATACCGTCGTTACTGTAGAGAAAGCGGAAAGACTATGTAAGTATGACTAAACTAAAAATAATATACTTACCTAGCATAAAGGTGAAAAGTGAAATTACTGGTTATAGGTTGTGGACAGTGTGGCGGCAGGATCGCCGATGAGTTTGCCCGCCTGGGCCGAAAGGCACGCGCCCAGCGTGGAATTGATATCATCACTAACGCCCTTGCGGTTAATACCGATATTGCTGATTTAAGTGGGCTATCCTTTATAAGGCCTGATCATCAGCACCGAGTTCTCATTGGAGTTCAAAAGACTGGTGGTCACGGCGTAGGTAAAATAAATGAGCTGGGTGCCGAGATAACCAGAGAGGATAGCGACAAGATTTCAGAAGCTATTAAAACGACACGGCATTTCCACGAGACAGACGCCTTCTTGCTCATCGCCAGTGCTGCCGGTGGCACCGGCTCGGGAGCAATACCAATACTAACGCAATACTTAAAAGAACGCTACGTAGAAAAACCATTATATAATCTTATTGTCCTTCCTTTTAGGCATGAAGAGAAGGTAGAGGAAAGGACTATTTATAACACAGCGTCATGTCTCAAATCAGTTTACCTAGTGGCTGATGCGATAATTCTTATTGATAATCAAAGGTATATAAGAAAGGATGCCTCACTTAAAAACAACCTGTCCAAGATTAACACCTTTGTAGTTCAGCCGTTTTATAACCTACTTTGCGCTGGTGAAGAGAAAAAAGCCAAATACATCGGGGCGAAGATTGTCGACGCTGGGGACATAATACAGACTTTGACCGGATGGACAGTAATAGGCTATGGCAAATCGCAAATGCCATTCTTCAAGTCTCCCTTTGGAACGACCCATTTCAGGGAAAAGACCAGTGAAAGTCGAAGAGGGGTTCAAGCGATGAACGATGCCATAAACGAATTATCACTCAAGTGCCACCCAGCAGATGCAAAGAGGGCTCTATATCTCCTCTCCGGACCATCCGAAGAAATGAACATGAACATGATTAATGAAATTGGAAGCTCTATAAAACGTATAGCCGCAGAGGCTATAATAAGAAGCGGCGATTATCCCAGGGAGAGACGCTCGCTGGAAATCACTTTAATCCTGTCTGAGCTTACCAACGTGGGAAGGATTATGGAGTACTTTACCAAAGCCATCCGCTATATTTCTTATAAGAAGAAATGGGAAGGGTTAGAATACGAACAAAGAGGAATCGAGGACGCCTTTAGGGATATACCTTCGTTATTGTAATTACTTACTTTAAGCCTTTCAGGTAACAACGTATCAGTCGCTTTGCCCTCTTTATCTTTTCTCCTTGGAGAAGAATTTCCAAGCTCGCTCTATAGCTTCGGCGCGGGCTGCCCAGGCCTCTTCTATAGACTCCTTACGGGCTTCCAGGCTTCGCCTTACACTATCATCATAAGCCTTCTTGGCTTGCTCTTTAGCTTTCTTATATGCTTCTTCAGCTTGCTGTTCAGCTTTCTCACGGGACCTTAAGCCTCGTTCTATTGCCTGCTCACAGGCACCGTTGGCTTGCTGTTCAGTCTCCTTATAGACCTGCTCCACCTGCTGCTCATTTGTCTTATATACCCTCGCCACTTCCCTCTCAGCCTCTATATAAGCAGCATAGGCCTGTTCAACTCGCCCTAGAACCTCAGCAAGAGGTTCCATAGCCTGTTCTCGAACCTCAGCAAGGGCTTCCTCCGCCTGCTCTCGAACCTCAGCAGCGGGTTCCACCGCCTGCTCTTCAACTTCTCCAGCGGACTTCCGGGCTTGCTCCCTTGGATTTGCCATAAGATACCCCCTTTAATTCGAAATCTACGAAATATGGCATAAGTATATTGTGCGCCTACTTAAAAGTCAAGATATTAGCGCTTCAATTATCCCCTGCCGATAATCACTCTGATTTTTCCTCTTCTTCGCTTTCTTCCCCCTCTTCGCTTTCTTCCTCGGCTTGCTTGGCTTTATTAGTTGCGTACATTCTGGCCAAGAACTCTAAACGGCTCTCAATCTCCCTCCCAACCTTTTCTTCTTCTCTTCTTGCCCTAGTTTTCCCAGCTTTGCCTGTTATTACTTCCTGAGATGTTTTCGCCGGTGTCTCAGCCACTTCCTTAGTCGCTTCCATAGTCAATCTGCTTATTACTTCAGGCCCCCCTATTGCTTCCTCGAAGGCTCTTATTGATGCTGCCGCCGCTTCCCTAGCGGCTCTTATCGCTTCCTCAGCCGCCTCCTTAGCCGATGCTGCCGATGCTTCAGCCGCTTCCCTGGCTGATTTACTTGCTTCCTCAGCCCGGCTTATTGCCTCCTCTGATGCCCTTTTCGCTGCCAAAGCAACTTCCTTAGCCGATTTTACCGATGCTTCAGCCGCTTCCTTGGCTGATTTACTTGCTTCCTCAGCCCGACTTATTGCTTCCTCTGATGCCCTTGTTGATGTCTCAGCTGCTTCCTCAGCCGATTTACTCGCCTCTTCAGCCTTATTTACCGCCTCTTGCGATGCCTTTACCGACGCCTCAGCCGCCGTCTCGGCTGATTTATTTGCTTCCTCAGCCCTACTTATCGCTTCTTCTGATGCCTTTGCTGATTTCTCAGCAGTCTTCTTGGCTGATTTACTTATCACATCCGCCTTGTTTATTACTTCTTCTGATGCCTTCGCTGATGTCTCAGCAGTCTCCTTGGCTGATTTACTTATCTCATCAGCCTTGTTTATTACTTCTTCTGAGGTTCTCTTTGATTCCGCGATGGTTTCCCAAGCTAATTTACTTATTTCCTCAGCCCTACCTGTTGCTTCCTCTGACGCCCTTTTCGATTCCTCAGTAGCCTCCTTGGATGATTGGATTGTTTCCTCAGCCCGGCTTATTGCCTCCTGAGACACCCTTATCGATGCCTCAGCAGTCTCCTCAGCCACCTTGCTTACTTCATCAGCCTTGCTTATCGCTTTCTCAAAAGCTCTCGTTGACATCCTAGCCGTCTCTTCAGCTGACTTGCTTGCTTTCTCAGCCCGGTGTACTGCTTCCTCTGATGCCCTTTTCGTCTCCTCAGCAACCAACTTGGTTGCTTTGCTTAGTTCCTCAGCCCGGCTTACTGCCTCCTGGGATACCCTTATCGATTCTTCAGCTGTCCCCTTAGCCGATTGGCTGGTTTCCTCAGCCCGGCTTATTCCTTCCTGGGATACCTTTACCGATTCTTCAGCTGTCTCCTTAGCCGATTGGCTAGTTTCCTCAGCCCGGCGTACTGCTCCCGAGAAGGCTCTCGCCAAAGCTTCAGTAGCCCACTTGGTCGATTGGATTGCTTCCTCAGCCCGGCCCATCGCCTCTTCTGCAGCTCTTTTCGATTCCTCAGCCGCCTCCTTGGCAGCTTGACTTATTTCGTTAGCCTTGCTTATCGCTTTCTCAAAGGTTCCCTTAGACTCCTCGGCCGCCTCTTTGGTTGCTTTGATTATTCCCTCAGTCCGGCGTACTGCCTCCTGCGATGCCCTTTTGGCTGCCTCGGCAGTCTCCTGGGCTGCCCTGCTTAGTTCCTCAGCCCGGCTTATCGCTTCCTGGGATACCTTTATCGAGCCTTCAGCAGCTTCTCTGGCCAATTTGCTGAGTTCTTCAGCCCTAGCCATTGCTTTTTCAAAAGCGCTAGCGTTACCCTCCATATCCTCTAAGATTCTGGGAGGAACTTTATTTAGCTTCTCAACTTTGCTACCCATCTTATATGCCTTCCCCCCTATTTTATGCCGAGTCACTTAATTTTTCAATAATTGTTAGCCCAATTAGCCTTTTCCAGCCTAATTCTCTTTGATTTGAATGCGAAACCACTTTTGGAAACCAGATAATATAGAGTATAATAGAGGACAAGAAGATGGCTTCTCAAGTCTTTTATCGTAAGTGGCGTCCCCAAACCTTAGCTGAAGTAGTCGGCCAGCAACAGATAACACAGACACTGCTCAATGCCCTCAATAGTAGTCGTGTCTCCCACGCTTATCTCTTTTGTGGTCCGCGAGGAACGGGTAAGACCAGCACCGGCCGCATCCTGGCCAAGGCAGTGAATTGTCTTAATGATGGCAAGGGTGAACCGTGCAATACTTGCTCCATGTGCCAAGCTATAAATGAAGGCAGGGCGGTAGATTTTATTGAGATTGATGCCGCCAGCAACACTGGCGTTGATGATATCCGGAACCTCCGCGAGAGGGTTAATTATGCTCCCGGTCAAGCCCGTTACAAGGTCTACATCATAGACGAAGTCCATATGCTCAGTACCAGTGCCTCCAATGCCCTACTCAAGACCCTTGAGGAACCACCACCGTATGCTATCTTCGTTCTGGCAACTACCGAAGCCCATAAAATCCTGCCCACAATTCAGTCACGATGTCAGCGCTTCGATTTCCGGCGCCTGTCACTAGCCGATATGGTTTCAAAACTAGCTCACATTTGTAGCGTAGAAGGCATTAACATCGAGACAGAAGCGCTACGACTTATTGCCAAGAGCGCCACCGGTAGCCTGCGAGACGCCGAAAACCTGCTGGAACAGTTGGCCACCTATTATGGCTCTGAAATTGGACTCCAGCAGGTCCAGGCTATTCTGGGTATCACCGGGGACTGGCGGGCTAAGGAGCTAGTAAAGCACATTGTGAATAACGATGTTTCCGCCGGGATAGCCACCATAAATAGCGTAAATAGCGATGGTTTGGATTTAAGGCAATTCAATCGGGAACTTATGGAATACCTCAGAGGTCTACTACTAATAAAGACTGGCTCTGACGAAGCTGTAGACTTCACTGCTGAGGAAATAGCCGAACTAAAAGACCTAGCCACCAGAGCTTCCCTCCCCCAGATATTGACGGCAGCCAAGCTCTTCGGTCAACTTGAGATTGGTTTTGATAACTACTCTACCCTACCCTTAGAGCTAGCATTAGTTGATTCCATCTTAGCCTCGAAAGAGGTAGAAGAGGTCCCCACCAAGCAAACTGAAGAGGAACTTCGCCAACCGACAGAAGTGGCTACTCCGCCGGTGAGTCCATCCGCTCAACCCCAGCCTGAACAACCAACCGCCGAACCTGAGCCAAGCGAAGTAGCGCCACCGACAGCACCGGAGGTTACGGCTGCCCCTCCGCCACAACCCGGCAGTGAAACTGAGAAATTAAGATTAAACTGGAAGCAGGTTGTCGAGCAAGCTCCCGAAGATACCAAAAAGACTCCGGCTGTTGCTATCCTTAGAAGCGCTGGAGTTAAGCCGGTAGCAATTGAAGAGGACACTATAGTTCTGGCCTTCAGGTACCCCTATCACAAGGAGCAGATAGAAAAGCCAGAGAACCAACAGATAGCTGAAAAAATAATAAGCAGCTTCCTGGGGCGTTCCTGCCAGATACGCTGCATCCATGAGCCGGAAGCTAATCATCTGCTGAAGGCAGCCCTAAAGATGGGTGCTCAAATTATTAATACGGAGGAAAAATGAATCTATCTATTCTGAAACAAGCCCGGGAACTCAAGGTAAAGCTAGAGAAGGCTCAACGGGAGTTAGGCAACACTATCCTGGAAGCGGAATCAGGTAAGGGCGCAGTTAGGGTTACTATTAATGGTCAACAAAAAATACAATCGATAAAAATATCACCCATGGTGATAGACCCGGACAAGGCAGAACATCTAGAAGAATTGGTATTAAAAGCGGTAAGTGAAGCGATTAACAAGTCCCAGAAACTTACTGCCAAGCGTCTAGGCGGGTTGACCGGAGGTCTTAAAATCCCGGGGCTAACTTAGTTGAAAAAGGAGATTTAACCTTGAATCAGGGGTTTATACCTACCGCCGAAGCCATATACAAGCTCATCCAGGAGCTTAACAAGTTACCTGGCATCGGACCCAAGAGCGCCCAGCGACTCGCCTACTACCTGTTGCGGGCTCCAGAGGAGCAAACCAGGCAGCTAGCTGAGGCTATACTGTCAGTAAAACAGACAATCAAGCTATGCTCCATTTGCTTTAATGTTACCGACTCTGACCCCTGCTCTTTCTGCCTCAGCGACCAGCGTGACCAGAGCCAGATTTGCATTGTGGAGCAACCGCAGGACATTCTGGCTCTGGAGCATACCGGGATTTATAAAGGACTGTATCACGTGCTCCACGGTGCCATCTCCCCAACTGAGGGAGTGGGGACTGACGACATAAGAATCAAGGAGCTTCTGGAGCGGTTGAAGAATAGCTCGGTAGACGAGGTCATTCTGGCTACCAACACCAACCTTGAGGGAGAGCAGACCGCTATGTATCTCAGCAAACTCATTTCACCCCTGAGCATCCGGGTCACCCGCCTTGCCCAGGGACTCCCCTTCGGCACCGAACTGGAATATGCCGATGACGTTACCCTCACCCGAGCCATCGAAGGCAGACAGGAATTTTAACCCCCCAGAGTTGCTTAATAAAGGAAGAGAATCGTGTCGCTTATACCAGCTTTTGAAATAGGCGTCTGGAATGCCTGGCTCTTCATGGGCAGTTTTCTATTGCAATGGCTGGCGGTAAGTCTTGCTGGCAAAAGAGTATCTCAAAGAACGGGACATCCCCCTGACATGAAGCGAAGCAAGTCAGACCAGAGAATCGGCACGGCAGCAATGATAACTTGGCTCATCGCGATTACCTACTCAATTTTTCTGCCGTTACAGCTGGGGACGATATGGTTCTATATCGGGCTTGGCGCTTTTCTATTCGGACTAATTATACTTACCATTGCCACATTGAACTTTGCTACGGCACCACACGATAAGCCGATTACCAGTGGTTTCTATCGCTACTCACGACACCCGATGTATCTGGCCACGTTCCTGATATATACCGGAACCAGCCTCGCCTCTGCTTCCTGGTTGTTTTTCCTGCTTACAATTACTACCGTTGTCTTGATACGCCCGGAGGCAATACTCGAAGAAAGATATTGCCTTGAGAAGCACGGTGATTCCTACCGTGAATATATGGACAGGACCCCTAGATGGATAGGAATACCGAAATCTTAACTACACAGAAAGGAGGCAATAATGAGCGAACATAAATTTAAGCAACGAGACTTTGAAAGTCCTTCAGCTTTGTTTATCTTAGAAGATATACTTAAAAGCCTTATAGGATGCCCCTTATTATATAATCCATATTTTAAGACTTTTAGACTAAAAGGAAATGAGAAAGTACTCGATTTTGGCTGTGGAGGTGGAGCTGGCTCTCGATGTCTTATCAAACTGCTAACCACAGATGGACACTTAACTTGTGTTGATACATCAAATTACTGGATTAACAAAGCCAGAAAAAGACTTGGAAGATACCCCAATGTAGAATGTAAGGCTGGTGATATCAGAAAGCTGGATATACCTAATCACTCACTTGATGTAATATCTATTTTCCATGTCATCCATGATATAGCCCCTCAAGATAGGCAAGATATTGTAAACGCGTTATCAAGATTACTAAAAGCAAATGGGACAATATTCATAAGGGAGCGAATAAAGGAGTCTCATGGCATGCCTATAGCAGAAATAAGAGCTCTTTTTTCAAATGTGGGACTGAGTGAAGTTAGACATACGGAGAACAAATCAGAATATAGTGGTGTATTTAATGCAACCTGTTTAAAATGAGCTTGTTGCGACACCCTGAGGGGACAAAGAAGGGAGAAGTGATAAATCATGGATGAGATAAAGTACAAGCCAATCGGGGTCATTCACTCTCCGTTTAAAGAACCCAAAGGGACACCCATACAACCGGCAGCGGCTACGGGCATCCATGGGACGGTTGAGGTATTCCCGGAATATACCAAAGGTCTAAGAGACATCGGTGGCTTTTCTCACCTTATTTTGGTATACCACTTTCATTTATCCCGTGGAGCGCTCTTAGAAGCCAAGCCATACTTGGATAACGAAACGCGTGGCGTCTTTGCCACGCGAAGCCCAAGCAGACCAAACCCAATCGGCGTCTCCGTAGTGCGTCTTGTCAAGATTGAAGGTCGTATACTCCATATCCAAGATATAGACATTGTAGATGGGACTCCTCTTCTAGATATCAAACCTTATGTGCCAGAATTTGACATTCGAGAAGTAGAGAAAATAGGATGGCTTGAGAAAAATATAGATAAACTTTCAACATCAAAAGATGACGGCAGGTTCACCGAGGCCTAGAGTGGGTGAGTGAAAGGGGTAGTTTGAAGGGGGAGAGGTTCAATTAACCAAGGTAAAGAAAAGCTAGGCTAATAAAAATGTCCAAGCCACGGAATTATCAGACTGAGGCAATTATTATCAAGAAGACCAAGCTGGGGGAGGCGGATAGAATCCTCACCCTCTACACCCCGCATCTGGGCAAGATTCAGGCAGTTGCCAAAGGGGTGCGCCGCCCCAGAAGCAAGCTCGCCGGACACCTTGAGCTTCTAACTTACAGCCTGGTATCGCTAGCCAGAGGTCGAAACCTCGATACCATAATCGGGAGCCAGACTATCAACAGTTTCCTCCGCCTAAAAAGTGACCTGGAGCTTGCTTCTTATGCCCTTTATGTCGCCGAGTTAATTGATAAGTTTACCGCCGATGAGGTTGAAAATTACCCCCTGTTCCAATTACTGCTTGAAACGTTAGAGCGCCTATGTGAGGCTGACGATAAGGAACTGGTCTTACGCTACTTTGAGCTACACCTCCTGGATAAGGTGGGCTACCGACCCCAGCTTCAGCAGTGCATTTCCTGCCACCTGCCGCTGGAGCCGGTTACCAACTCGTTCTGCCCCAGTGCCGGCGGCATGCTGTGCCCCAATTGCTCCCAGAATCAGCCCTTAACCTACTCTATCTCGCTAAACGCCCTAAAAGTGCTACGACTTTTGCAGGGTAGTGACTACGACACTGCCAAAAGGCTAAAATTAGAGCCAGAACTATCTCACCAGTTAGAGGCGGTGGTGAGAGACTACTTTTATTACCTCCTGGAACGAGAGGTAAAGTCAACCGCCTGGCTGGGTGATTTAAGAGAACAAAAACTCAACCAGACCCCTTTACCCCAGGACACCGAAAATATGTAAGGTAAATTTGAAAATATATGGCTGGGAGTATGGAACTCTCCGTCTTTTTGCTATATTATTAGGGTAGAGATGACAACCAGATTAGACCACATAACTCAACAACGGCGACAGAAGCTTGACCGGATTCGTGCCCGGGGTGTTAATCCCTATCCCCCTAGCTATCACCGCAGTCACACTACCCGGCAAGCCATAGCTCTACTGGAACAGCAAGAGGCTTCAGACCAAACTGAAGCGCCGGCAGTTAATGTTGCCGGACGGATTATGGCTAACCGGCCTATGGGCAAAATCTCATTCCTTGATATTCATGATAGTTCAGGAAAAATTCAGCTCTGCTTCCATCGTGACCATCTTGATGAAACCGATCGCAAACTGCTTAAAGATATAGATATAAGTGATATTATCGGCGCCAGCGGTAAGCTTTTCCGGACAAAGACCGGCGAGCCAACCATTGAGGTAGAAAAATTCGTCCTGCTGGCTAAGTCGCTTCAGCCCTTGCCCGAGAAGTGGCACGGGCTTAGTGATATAGACAAGCGTTTCCGGCAACGCTACCTGGACCTCATCGCCA
>Ga0209978_10000305_pt1 | contig 17609 bp, 24 predicted proteins | sample BentaG_FD_182805 | JGI IMG/M metagenome (GOLD analysis project Ga0209978, IMG submission 182805) | Deep subsurface microbial communities from South Atlantic Ocean to uncover new lineages of life (NeLLi) - Benguela_00093 metaG (SPAdes)... | ecosystem: Environmental > Aquatic > Marine > Oceanic >... | reverse complement strand
AAAAAACTTTTGATTTTCTACCAGATGTCGCTGCAATGGTGGAGGTCGGCGGATATGTTCATAATACCCCCGATTATGATCTCAGGGTGAGAAGGGCGATACACTTTGATCTTCTTAGATTGAACAATTGGTTTGTGTGTTTTCAATTTGATGAAAGGGACATATTTGGAAATGGCCCCAGGCAATATGACCATAAGCTCGAGTACATTGGGTTTGGAAGGGAGCTTTCGGGTAGAGGCAGGTTTAAGCTTTTCTGTGACCATACATGTAATAATCCCCCGAGGAAGTATGGCCTTGATGAGGGGTTCAATCAAATACACTGGACTGAAATTGGCATAGGGTTTGAGACATCGGGTATGAGGCTGGGGCATAGGTCAGGGGGCCAGACAAATTACATGGTTTCCCTCAGCAGGATAAGGAGGCCGACGAATTGCGATTATGAATGGGCCTTCAGGTTGTCGTTGAGGCGAGACGTAAAGGCTGTGAGGGATCGTCTCTTTTATGCGCAATTTGACCTCAAATCCATTTATGATGGTCGAGGTCTTACTTTCAGCCCAAAGCTGGAGGTTGGCAACAGGATTCAACCATCCAAATTCGGCAACGTCAGCGTAATTCAGTTCCTGAGTTATGAATATCAGCCCGATGCTTTGGGAATTGACGAGTCCGAAGGATTTTCAGTGGCCGGCATGAGGCTGGAGATGGCTTTGGCTCAGGAGGGTGTTGAGAAGCTAAGGACTGAGAGAATAAGCTTCATCCCGAAATTGCGTATAGAGGGCGGGTATTCATATATCTACGACAATAAGTATATCCAAAGCAGTGATGTTAGGATATGTACGGATTGTTTCGAATGGGCTGGCAAGACCATATCGGTCAATACGTATGTGGGTATGCTCACCCGGTCGAAGTTTGGAAATCCCTACCAGGTTAAGTATGATATAGGACCTTCCCTGAGATTTGAAATGGACGGAAAGGAGTTGTGGCTTAGCTTGGCGTATGCGAGTATCTACGATGTAGACACAGAAGAGTCAAAGAGATATTATAGCCGTCTTGATATAGGATTGGGTAACAATAAGGATTCTCCAGTAAGCTGGAGGATCGCTCCTGGCCTCTATCTAGATACCCATCACTTTGACTATTGGGGTGATCTGGCAGGATCGGTCAGGTGGGACATTTTGTCCCGATTCATCGGGACAAAATCTAGCGAGCAAAGCGAGCGTCCTATATTGGAAGGAAGGAAGGCAATGCCATACTTAGGAATTGATGCGCATTACTTGATAGGTGGGGATTCTAATCTTGGTCTCGGCGGTGAGGCTGGGATAAGATTTCAGAGCGGGGTAGGGAATTTCATCTTTTACCTTCGCTGGCAGGATGATATCGATCCATTCAGATATGGCGATGATGCCAGGCAGACAATGACAGGAGTCAGGGTGGAGTTTTAAGATGAAGGCGATGATACTTAAAGGAAATCGGAATATTGAAGAAGAACCCCTGGAGCTAGTTGAGGTTCCTGACCCATCGCCAGGTGCCAGGCAAGTTCGGATCAAGGTCTCTTGTTGCGGGATCTGTCACACGGATCTTCACATAATCGAGGGCGAACTTCCTTCAAAGAAACTTCCGGTCATTCCAGGCCACCAGGTTGTTGGCACTGTCGATGTCCTGGGAAAGGGGGCAACCAGGTTCCGACTGGGCGATAGAGCCGGCGTTGGCTGGCTTTACTCAAGCTGTGGAGGGTGTGCCTTCTGTATGGATGGCAATGAAAACCTCTGTGCCAGAGCTCAATTTACTGGGTATGATGTCGATGGCGGCTATGCTCAATATATTTGTGTCCCCGAGGACTCTGCTTTTCCTATACCCAAAGGTTTTCCTGACCTGCAGGCGGCTCCTCTTTTTTGTGCTGGGATCATCGGATTTCGCGCCTTGCGTCTTTCTGGGATCAAACCCGGCCAGAACCTTGGCCTCTTTGGGTTTGGTGCCTCCGCCCATCTGGTTATTCAGGTGGCACGCCATTGGGGCTGCCGGGTGTATGTCTTTTCGAGATCAGAGGCTCACAGAGAGCTTGCTAAAAAGCTGGGAGCTGTATGGGCAGGGCGCGCAGAGGATGACCCACCCGAAAGACTTCAGGGCGCCATTATTTTTGCCCCTGCCGGGAGACTGGTCCCAGAAGGCCTGAGGGTCTTAGAGAAAGGTGGAACCTTGATCCTTGCTGGCATCTATATGACCACAATCCCAGAGTTAGATTATACCAAGCATCTCTATTACGAAAAGGCCATAAAGAGTGTGACAAATTTTACCAAGCAAGACGCCCAGGATTTTCTTACGCTGGCAGCAGAAATTCCAATCTCGACACAGGCGCAGGCCTTCGGGCTTGGACAAGCCAACCAGGCCCTGATGCTTCTCAAAGAGGGGAAGATTCAGGGAGCCGGCGCGCTAAGGATATGATCGCGAGATAGGAAAAAATGGAAGTTAGATTTTGATAAAAGATCATACGGTAACTTCCTTAGATATTCAGAGGGACAGGCCAGGATGAACGAACATCGAAAGTTACCCATACTGTTGAAGGCTATGTATGGAGCGGGGTCTGGGGGCATTTCCCTGATAGGTGCGATTTTAGTGATGTGGGCCGCATACTACTATGCTCCGCCCTCGGGGAGGGGATTGATAACATACGCCCCAATTGCTCTATTGGGCATAGCCATGATGGTTGGAAGGGGTGTGGATGCTATATCGGATCCATTGATAGGTCAATGGAGCGATAGGGCAAGGTCCCGCCTGGGAAGAAGGATTCCCTTTATTTTGTTTGGTTCTGTCCCTTTGGTCTTATCGTTTATACTCATTTGGACCCCGCCGATACCGGGGAATTCAATGGTCAATTTCATTTATCTTGCTGTAATGATGAGCGTTTTCTGGCTTTTCTATACTATAGTCGCCTGCCCTTATCTCGCCCTATTGCCAGAGTTATCCACCTCCTCAGAGGAGAGGGTTAGCTTGGCCACATGGCAAGCACTCTTTAAAATCTTGGGTGTCCTGATCGGTATGGTTGGGTCTTCTTTTTTGATCGAGAAAATGGGCTTCAAGGCCATGGCCATCATCCTGGGTGTAGTCTCCCTGCTGGCTTTCTTTTGCCCGGTTATTGTCGTTAGAGAGAAGGGCAGAGATATTAGGAAATCAGAGCTTGCCTTTGGGCAATCTGTTCTCCAGACCTTTAGGAACAGGCCCTTTAACTGTTTCGTCAGTAGTTACTTGTGTTTCTGGTTTGCCTTCACTATCTTATCAATGGGGATCTCTTATATCGTTACCGTACTGATGGGACTCGATGAGGGAGATGTGGGGCTTGTCGCTGCTCCTGCATTAGCGATAAGTATTCTGTGTTTTCCACTTGTAAGCAAGATATCTGCCAGAAGAGGGAAGAAATTTACTCTCACTCTGTCCTTGGCTTTGCTTTGTATAATTTTCTTTCTCATTCCAACTATTGGCCAGTGGCCATTTAACATTTCTAAGGCACTGCAAGGACGGATACTCCTGATCTTGTCCGGCGTTCCTATAACAGCGTTGTTCGTCCTTCCCAATGCTATCATCGCTGACTTGGTCGACTATGACGAGAAACAAACGGGCTCAAGGAGGGAAGCCATGTACTTTGGCATGCAAGGCCTACTGCTTAAGGCAACGATAGGGCTGGCTTCTCTTTTCTTCGGCTTTCTGATGAGCATGTTTGGATATAGTTCAGCCAAACCATTGGGTATAATTCTTTTAGGTCCTATCGCAGGAGGTTTTGTGTTGGTTGGGCTTTTGATTTTCTCAAGATATCCAATCACTACATAGGGGGTGGTCTTGATCGTGAAAGTGGTTTATCATCCAAGGTTTAAAGAGGTCTATTCTGCGGATCCTGCATCAAAGCCAGGTAGGATGGAAGCAATCTGCCAGGAATTAAAGAACCTTGCGTGGATAAAGTGGGCCAAGCCAGGTCCTGCTGACAAAGAGGATCTATTGCTTGTGCATACACAGGATCATATAGATCATATCAAAGGCATGGGTTTGATGTATGAGATTGCACTCCTTGCAGCTGGAGGTGCAATCAAGGCGAGTGAAATTGCCCTGCAGGAGCCCGCCTTTGGGCTGATAAGACCTCCTGGACATCATGCAAGCCCTGCCGGCGCGTGGGGCTTTTGTTTTTTCAACAACATAGCGATATCCATAGAGAAGCTCAGGGAAGGAGGAAAGATTAGCAAAGCATTGATCATTGATATTGATTTGCATTATGGAGATGGGACTGCAAATATCTTTGGCTCGCCAAGTGGCGTTTCATATTTTCACCTGCCATCCGGCCAAAGATCCCAACAACTCAAAAGCTTACAGGATTATCTGGCAAGTAAGGCAGACTATAATATCCTTGCGGTCTCCGCTGGTTTCGACCGACACGAAAAGGATTGGGGCGGTATGCTCACGACCGAAGATTACAGGACAATCGGCCAGCTTATAAAGGATGCCTCTGACCGGTGCAAAGGAAGAAGGTATGCGGTTTTAGAGGGTGGGTACAATCACCAAGTTTTGGGAAGGAATGTGCTCGCCCTATTGGAAGGTTTGGAGTGAACGATAAAAATGGATCGATTTAAGAATATCGATGCTATCTTTAATCCAATGGCAATCGCAGTGATTGGAGCCTCCAGGTCTCCAATGAAATGGGGTCACATCATCTTAGCAAATATTATTGTCGGAGGCTATAAAGGCAAGATTTACCCAATAAATCCTGGCGAAACCGAGATCATCGGCTTGAAAGTTTATCCTCATATAGGGAGCACACCAGGCAAGGTAGACCTTGTCATGATAGCTACTCCAGCCTCAATTGTCCCCAGAGTTATGGAGGAGTGTGTTGCCAAACACGTTGGAGCGGTTGTCATCATCTCGGGAGGGTTTAGCGAGACGGGCACTCAGGGCGCCCAATTGGAGCAGGAGGTAGTTCGAATAGCGCGAAGGGGAGAGGTTTTAGTGGTTGGACCAAATACAATGGGAGTGTTTAGTGCTCAAGCCAGTTTATGCGCTCTCATGCCGACTGTCCGTCCCAAAGAAGGCCACATCGCTTTTGTGTCTCAGTCGGGCAACCTTGGCACTCAAATGTTGAGATATGGCCAGGACCGTGGTGTTGGGTTTGCTAAGTTTGTCTCATCGGGTAATGAGGGCGATCTCCACTGCGAGGATTATGTCGAGTACTTCGCAAAAGACCAGAAAACAAAGGTTCTTTTAGCCTATATAGAAGGCATAGATGATGGGAGAAGGTTTTTAGAGATAACACGCGAGATATCGGCCAGAAAGCCAATTGTTGTGCTTAAAGCTGGTAGGACAAGATCAGGGGCGAGGGCAGCGAAATCGCATTGTGGAGCTCTGGCAGGTTCCAGCCAGATTTATGATGCTGTCTTTAAGCAAGCGGGGATAATAAAGGCCTCTACTACTGAGGAGATGTTTGATCTTGGGAGAGCTTTTGTTTATTTACCCCTACTCAGAGGTAAGCGCGTGGGCATTTTAACATGGGGTGGTGGATGGGGCGTTGTAACAGCAGATGCGTGCGAAGATGCTGGACTTGAAGTTCCTGATCTACCCGGGGAGTCGATCCAGGAGTTGGACAAAATCTTACCCCCCTATTGGTGCAGAGGAAATCCCGTTGACCTTGTCGGGGTATTGGATAGAGCAAGGCACCTTAAATGCCTTGAAATATTGGCTAGATGTGAGAAAGTTGATGGGATGATTGTATTGGGAACCATAACCGGTACATCCTTCTTCGACTCTGTGATCGCTGGCATCTCTGAGGTCTCGGCTGAAAAGGGAGAGCGAATTAAGAAGGAGCTCGAAAAGGTCGATAAGACTTTTGCGAATAGAATAAACGAGCTAATGGCCAGATTCAAAAAACCGATTATTCCCGTGACCATGATGCCTGAAGGAAGCGCCAAGACCCTGGGTATTTTAACCTTTCCTACGCCGGAAAGGGCCGTAAAGGTCCTGGCTAAATTGTTTGAGTACAGTAGGCATTCGGATAGGCAATAGGACGCTCGCCTCGCTCGGCCCGTAGATGTTGTTATCAACGGGGCTCGCCAGATTTGAGATGCCTTTGGTATTTCAATTATGAGAGGATTTCATCTGGCGGGTAATCAGTGGGGATGAGAAAAATTTGAAAAAGGCTTGACAAGTGAAGGCAATGTGTTATAATGTAATTGAGACTAAATCGCAACTAGGTGCCAAAAATGCATAACAAAACCAAGCCCCGTAGATATGAAAATCATCAACGGGGCAAGCCTGCTGGCAATTATAGGGTTAAATTCAGAGACTATCTTGAATCTAAAGGACTAAAGTTTACTCCCGAAAGGAGAGCTGTTCTGGAAGAGGTATTCTCTTTGCATAAGCATTTTGATATAGACCAACTCTACGAAAGCCTGCGCAAGCGAGACGAGCATCTCTCCAGAGCTACTATCTACAGGACACTTCCGTTATTAGTTGAAAGTAATTTGATTAGGGAGGTCTTCCATTGCCAGGATAAGGTCAGTTATGAACATATCTTTGGTCACGAGCATCATGATCACATAATTTGCATAAAATGTGGCAAGCTCGTCGAATTTAAGGACGATAGGATCGAGCGATTGCAAAAAGATGTCTGTAAGAGATATGGTTTTAAACCTGTGGAACACAGGTTGGGCATCAAAGGGTATTGCAAAGAATGCCAGCCTCGAAGAAATCCGGGGTAAATAATTTTTAAGATATAGTTGTAACTGTGTCGCAGTTGCAGTTACATTTTTGGGAATGCGTGGGATTTTTGGATAGATGCACAAAGGCCAAGAATGAGACCCATGGACTTAATACAAATGAAGGTTGGTCAAGTGGGTACTGTGGTAGAAATTCAGGGAGGCCATGGTTTGATAAGACGTCTACAGGCTCTGGGGATAAGGGTTGGTGTGAGGGTAATTAAAGTATCATCACAGATTATGCGCGGTCCTGTAACCGTGCAGATAGGTAATGCTCGGGTAGCTATTGGTTTTGGTATGGCAAGAAAAATTATTGTCAGGGCATGAGGGACCGGATGAAGAAAATCTTATTAATGGGCAATCCCAATGTTGGGAAGAGTGTGATTTTTTCTAGGCTCACCGGCGTCTTTGTGGTAGCTTCTAATTATCCTGGAACAACTGTAGAGTTCGTCAAAGGATCGATGGTGTTTAGGGGGGAGAAGGCGGAGCTCCTCGATGTTCCAGGGACTTATACCCTCAGGCCAACCACAAAAGCTGAGGAAGTAGCATGCGAGATGCTCGAAGAGGGCGATTTGGTTATCGATGTGGTTGATGCCACAAATTTAGAGAGGAACCTGAATCTGACCCTTGAGTTGATCGAATGCGGGGTACCTATGGTTGTGGTCCTCAACATGTGGGACGAGACCAAACATCGAGGGATAACCATTGACGTAGAGAGGCTAGAGGAATATCTTGGTGTTCCAGTTGTGTGTACCTGTGGAGTGACTGGTGAGGGGATCAAGAAACTGGTCTCCAGGCTGGAGGAAGCAAAACCGACTGTGGCAAAGAAAAGGACGTCGGAGGGAAAATGGGCAGAAATTGGGAGGATCGTTCGAGAAACTCAAAGTTTGGTTCACCATCACCATACGTTCGCAGAAATTTTAGGCGACGCCTCGGTTAGACCAATATTTGGACTCCTGATGGCAGGTGTCATTATCTACCTGGCATTTAAGGTTGTCAGGTTTATTGGTGAATGGTTGGTTGGCCTAACCGAGTCATTATTTGATAGTCTCTGGGCCCCTTTGATGATGAAGTTGAGCAGCCTCTTGGGTTCAGGAGGGTTTTTACACAATATTCTGATCGGAGAATTACTTGAAGGCCAGATAGATTTTGGTCAATCCTTCGGACTGCTCACCACTGGCCTGTTTGTCCCCTTCGCTATGGTTTTACCCTATGTATTCTCTTTCTATTTAATTTTGGGTCTCTTAGAGGATTCTGGTTACTTGCCCCGATTGGCAGTATTGGTTGATAATGTAACTCACAGAGTTGGCCTCCATGGATTCTCCTCAATCTCGATGATCTTGGGTTTGGGCTGTAATATTCCAGGTGCTCTGGCCACTCGAGTATTGGAAACAAAGCGAGAAAGGTTCATTGCCGTTACACTCATGGCCATATGCGTTCCCTGTATGGCTCAGATTGCCATGATCATTGGTTTGGTGGGCGCGCGCGGAGGAGGGTATCTGGCCGCTGTCTTTGGACCCCTCTTTATAGTTTGGGGAGCCTTAGGGGTGGTGCTCAATCGAATTTTAAAGGGGGAAAGTATGGAGTTGTTTATGGAAATTCCTCCGTATCGTTTTCTCTACTGGGGAGCACTAGTAAGGAAATTAGGGATGAGAATACGACAATTTATAACAACAGCAATCCCTCTGGTGCTCTTGGGTGTATTGATTGTAAATATCCTCTATACATTGAGGGTAATCGAGTTTGTGGGCAGGATTACCGCTCCTATAGTAACCGGTTTATTAGGGTTACCCAAAGATGTGGTTTCAGCGCTAATAATAGGTTTTTTACGTAAGGATGTAGCAGTAGGTATGCTGGCGCCCCTTGGTTTAACTTCAGGCCAATTAGTGGTAGCCTGCGTAGTGTTAACAATGTACTTCCCGTGTGTCGGCACCTTCGCTATTTTACTCAGGGAATTAGGGATAAAGGATATGCTAAAATCCGCTGGTATTATGATCATTTCGGCCATGTTGGTCGGAGGGTTACTTAATTTAATTTTTAGGTAGTTGAGAGTTGATGTTATTGAGTGCTTCTTTATATCTTGCAGTATTTTCCCCACCCACGGAGGATCTTGAGATTTCGTTAGGCTTCTCTATGAGAAACTGGAGGTTTAATTTTCATAGTATCAAAATAAGATAGTCGTTCACACGAAACTTTAAACCCCGCACATTCGAGCGGGGTTTTTCTTTCTTGTTATTGTAATAATTTTATCATCTAAAAAGATATGGGTCAGGAATAAAAATGCTAATTCCTAACTATCCTCCTTGGTGTGGCAAAGTTTCTTGCTGTCAGAGAAATGTTTTAGGTGATGCCGAGGGTCGCAAAATTTATAAAAATACTTGACTAAAATGTTCGTATATGTTATATTATTCTCAGGGCAACGTTAGAACGTTAAAATCTACCCGATAAAGCAATAAAATGACACGTTGCTATTCCTGGGAGAAAAAGTTATCAGAGTGATTTCAGAAAGGTTAGAGTGATATGAAACTTTCTACTAAAGGAAGATATGGACTTAGGATGATGATTGTTTTGGCATCACATTATGAGGAAGGCCCTATCTCGGTTAAATACATTTCAAAAAGAGAAGGGATTTCTGAAGATTATATCGAACAGTTATTTATTAAACTTAAAAGGTGTGGCCTTGTTAAGAGCGTACGCGGCCCCGAAGGAGGTTTCGTATTGGCAAAGCCACCATCTAAAATAAGAGCTGGAGATATCATGAGATGTGTCGGAGAAGGAATTACCCTGGCTCCCTGTATCGGAGAAGAGGTAGCTCGTCAAGATTACCCTCTATGGGATAGATGTATTGCTAAAGTATTTTTCAAGGAAGTGACTGATAGGCTGGAGGAGATGATGGATTCTACTTCTTTAACAGATATATGCAAAGAATAGAATTAAAGGATAAAAAAGAATAATGGACAAAAAAGATCAAGGCCATTAATTATTCATGAGAATAAATTGGGCTTTAGGAAGGTCAAGAACCTGCTTGGGGGCATCGAGGCTTGGAGGAAAGTTGGTGGGGAGATTTTAAGAGAAGAGCAACAATTGAAGGTATAAATGTGTGATAGAATTAAGAAAGTTTTAGAATAGAGGTTAGATCGATGTTGTTGTCTATGCATGGTGGAGATGTAGAATTGCTTGAGGTGTCAGAGGTTTCTCTGGAGTGTTACCAACGGGAAAGAAAGAATAGTAGCTTAAGGTAGGGGGGCTTAAATGCTAAAGAGGTATTTTGTTTGTCGTTTTTGTGGCAGTAGAGTGGAAGCTGCTTTGGAAGAGCCTCCTTGCAAAGCGCTCAATGGCTGGTTTATAGTTACCCATTGGAAGGGCCCAGGATCTGTTGAGCATTACAGCTTCTGCTCCTTTAGCTGCCTTCAAAGGTGGATGGCAGATAGCCGGTGCTTAAAATTTCAGGAGTTTTCCTAGAATCCGGCGGAGAGGGGAATAAAGGATTATAGATATAGAGGGGGTGTAGAACATGCGAGCGAAGGTAGAAGAAGTCCTAAACCAAGTAAGGCCTGCCTTGCTGGCAGACGGTGGTGATGTGCAGTTAGTGGATGTAAATGAAGGTGTGGTCACAGTAAGGCTGACAGGTGCCTGTGGCGGCTGCCCGATGGCAACCATGACCTTGCGGCACGGGATCGAGCGGGTGCTCAAGGAACAGGTGCCTGGGGTTAAGGAAGTGATCGCTATCTAATGAGGCTGACTGAACGATAGAAAGACAGGGGGAAAAGGAGTAAATCATGCAAGAAAAGGTGGAGACTGCTCTAAACAAGATAAGGCCCAACTTAGGAGGCACAGACGTTGCCTTAATAGATGCCAGTGAAGGCATAGTAAAGGTAAGGATTTTGGTATCCAGTTGTGGCCCCGGAATGGACGAAGAGATGGCTCTTGAAGTACTTGAGGAGCTGCTTAAAAAGCAAGTGCCTGAGGTTAAGGAAGTGATTGCTGTCTAACGAGAGTAGATGAGCCGTAGAAAGATAGGGTAAAGCCCCATTCATTAATTGCCTTAAAAGATGGGCGAACAACCAAATCCCCAAGGCTTTCTAAGGTCCTTTGAAAAGGAGTTCGGAGCTGAAAAATGCCGATCTATGAGTATCTTTGTCCCAATTGCAAATTAAAGTTTGAATTGCTTCGTCCCTTAAGTCAGTCAAATGAAGCTGCCTCTTGCCCCCGTTGTCACAGCGACGCTAAGCGAACGCTTTCCCTCTTTGCTTCTTTTTCTAAAGGCACCGAAGGGGCATCCGCTCCGATTGGCGGGGGGACTTCTTGTAGCACGTGTTCTGCCATAAGCTGTGCTGGCTGTAAAGGGTAGTGCCGATCGAAAACAGGGGATTTAGCGAAAAAATCGCTTAGTGTTAAATGGTAATGCCAAAGCGGTGGTTAGGGGTGGAGCATATGGCAGCGCCCCTTTGCCAGAGGTCATGTTGAGATGATTGAGATAAGAAAAGGGGATTTTTCCGTTGATGAGGTAATTAAGAGGATGAAGAGCCCAAAAATAGGTGCGATACTCACTTATTTGGGCACAGTGCGTGAGTTCCCCGAGGGAGCTGGACTCAAGTTCGAGGACAATAAGAATGCCGTCCAGAAATTAGAGAAGATAAGAGAAAGAGCACTCAGTAGATTTAATATAGAAGATGTGGCAATAATACATCGGGTTGGATTCCTATCTGTGTCTGAGAACATTCTGCTGATAGCAGTTTCGGCATCTCGCAGAGAGCCAGCTTTGCTGGCCGTAAGAGACATTATTGATGGGATAAAGGATTACCATAAATTGTGGAAAAAAGAAGTAGTGAAATAGAATGTGATGATCGTCCAAGTTTTCATCGTTCTTAAAGATTATCTCATCGAGATACTCCCCTCCTTAGCAATAGGTTTTTCGTGAGTGGCTTTATCCACGAGTTTGTCCCCACAGGACTGGTGGAAAGGCATCTCGGTGGAAAAGGGATAGAGTTAACCGTGTTCATATTCTTAGCACGGTCGTCAGTACGCTGGCTTTGGGTTTAGGCTGGTGCTTTTCAATGATATAGGCACAAAGAAAGAGCGGGTGGGGCTAATGAGGGCCCCAAATTTTAAAAAAGAAAGGAGGTAGGAGATGCCGGTCGTAGCAGCGGTGGTGAGGTGCAAGAAATGTGATTCTGAGATAAGATCGGACTGGAAGTTCTGCCCCAATTGTGGCGATCATATTATGTGCACTGGTAAGTATGAGCAACTCTGCGCTAAGAAACAAGAGTCACGCCTTAAAAGGGGGAAGGGGTGTGGCCTAAATTTTAGAGCGAAAGGAGGGATAAAGATATGAAAATTGTAAGCCTATGTAGTGAAGGCTCCTGTTGCCCCGTAGTTAAGATAACGGATGCACAAGTGGAAATAGGGGAGAAGGACAACACCTGCGTCCTCACGAAGGAACAATGGGAGACCCTTAAACTGAAGATACTGAAGAAGGAGCTCTAAGCTGGGAAGCCCATAGCCCCACCCGCAAATCTATTATGTATGCCTGACCTTATTTAAAGTTGAGGAAAGCCATGAATAGAAAAATTTCGATCGAGGTTGATCTTGGTCAAAAAGCTGTAGAGAGGTGCGATGTAATTATTTATTTAGATGAAAAATTGATTGGAAGCTATTTTGATAAGTCTTATAGTGACTTGCCGACCATAGCCAACGAACTCAAAGCGAAGTATCAAGATGCCGAGATAGAAACCTGGTGTTTGGGGGAGGATTGCATTGGGAGAACCCATCGATGGAAGATAAATATTCAACAAGAACGGAAATGAAAGGGGTAGAAAAAATTCCCATACTGCGTGTTACCCAAGAAGATAAGAGCAGTATTGAGGAAATAGTGGTTAGGGAATCCCATCTCACCATTGTATTAAATAATCACAACCTAGTGGCTTTGCTTTGCTCTCCTATGAATATAGGGTATTTGGCCGTCGGCTTTCTCGCATCTGAAGGATTACTTAAAGGCAGGGAAGATATCAAGAAAATGGAGGTCGATGATGAGAAAGGTGTGGTCCGGGTGGAAACCGTTGAGGACAAGGGTTTACCTGAGGAGACTTTGTTCGGGCTGGTTATTGCTTCCAGCGGCGGAAGAGAGACTGCCGATCTCAACTATCCGGGAAAAGTGGAATCTCGGATAACTATCTCAGCCCACGAAGTCTTCGCCCTTACAGAGGAATTTCAGCGTCGCTCCTGTATTTATAGAGCAACGCACGGCGTACATTCAGCTGCTTTATGTGACAGAAGCGACATTCCAATCTTCGCTGAGGATATAGGAAGGCACAACGCCATCGATAAAATCTTCGGGGAATGCATTTTGAATGATATACCGACAGATAACCGCATAGTAATCACCAGCGGAAGGATCTCCTCAGAGATATTGCTCAAAGTAGTTAGAAGAAACATCCCCATAATTGTCTCTGTAGCCGCTCCCACCGACCTGGCGGTGAGGTTAGCCAATGATTTGGGGGTAACCCTCGTTGGCTTCGCCAGAGGGAAGAGGATGAATGTTTACTCTAGTAGTTGGAGGGTGAATTAAGAAAAAGCTTTAATTTTAGGGGTGAGCGAATGTGCCTATACAAGATAATTTAAATCACCAATAATTAAAGGAGGCAAGGAGCATAAAGAATATGGAAGAGGAAGGCATAGTAGTAGAAGTCAAAGGCGAGATAGCCAAGGTCGAGATTGCCCGCCGCAGTGCATGTGGAGGGTGCCATGCTTGTACGATAGGAGCGGGGGAAAGAATGATTACAGAGGCAGCGAACTTGGTGGGTGCGGAAAAGGGGGAGAGGGTAAAGGTAGAGATCCCTACCCCGTTGCTCCTAAAGGCGGCCTTTATGGTCTATCTCCTGCCCTTGCTGGGGTTGGTCTCAGGTTGTGTGGTAGGAAAATGGGTCGCAGAGCTTTTAGGGCTCAAGGCCTCAGAGATAATAGGTGCGATGGTAGGGGTAGGGATGCTGAGCTTAGGATTTTGGATAACCCACCGCTACGACAAGCGAATGAGAAAGAAGGGTGAATTTAGATCCAGGGTTGTGGAGATAAAAGGGGAAAGGGAGGTGGGGACACATGAGGAGATTTATGGTTCCTAGGGTTGCTCACTGCGGCGAGGGAGCGAGTATTTTGTCCTGGGCAAGACGTTAAACTGCCCATCCAACTTTTTGTGTATTCTTTGGATCAACTTTAGGTAGATTCAAAATTCTTCTGGGAAGGTAAGCTCGAGCGAGCCTTTGAGGTGCTTCTTGTGGTTAAGACCAAAGCATCGCTGATAGATAAAGTCGTCAAATTGGTCAAAGAGATTCATAGCTATGATATTCCTGAAATAATCGCCTTGCCCATCATTGGCGGGAACGAAGATTACCTGAAGTGGGTAGATAGCGAAGTCGAAGGGCAAAAAGTATAGAAGAGAAGTTTCGCCATTTTAAAGAATATAAATTGTAAAGCATGAGTGAGGTGCTAAGAGCGAATGAGAGGCCTACTTTCTAGAAGTGAGTTCAAAAGATACGATAGGCAGATAATGATCGATGGGTTTGGAGAGGAGGGGCAGGAAAGGCTTAAGAAAACAAAGGTTTTAGTCGCAGGCATAGGGGGGCTTGGCTCTTCTGCGGCTATTTATTTAACAGCAGCGGGAGTAGGAAAGATTCGAATGATTGACCATGATAAAGTAGAGCTTAGTGACCTGAATAGGCAGATTTTACATTGGGATGGGGATATTGGGAAAGAGAAGGTTAGCTCGGCTAAAGAGAAGCTTGAAAGGTTAAATCCAGATGTTCAAATAGAAAGCATAAAAGAGAAGATCACAGAAGACAATATTTTGGGACTTGTCGCCGATTACGATATAATTGTTGATGGCATGGATAACTTCCCAACAAGATATTTGCTAAATAAGGCTGCCTTAACTAAAAATATCCCTTTCTTTCACGGAGCAGTTTATGGCTTTGAGGGCCGGGTTATGACTATAATCCCGGGCAAGACTCCCTGCCTGAGATGCTTATATCCAAAGGCTCCTCCTCCGGAGAAATTCCCCGTAGTTGGAGTTGCCCCGGCAGTTATAGGCTGCATCCAGGCAACTGAAGCGATAAAGTATATCATAGGTACAGGAGAGCTACTCACCGGCAACCTTTTAATCTACGACGGCCTAACCTTAGAGTTTATGAAAATCGAGGTAAAAAGGGATTCCAATTGTGGAGAGTGTGGCCATCTTGTTTTTAGCTCGCGGAGAGCTGAAAAATGAGCCGTTGAAGTGGAAAGCCTCCAATTCTGTACTAATTCGCCGGCGCCCAAGGGTGAGATGACAGAAAAGGGGGTTAGGATGGGTGTAATAAATAAAAGAGTAAGTAGGCGAACACACAGCGGTATTGTGAGATTTAGAGCTGGTAAAGACACAATAGGTTTGGGATTTATCAGATAAACACTGTAGGTGGTTCCAAATGAAGGACCAAAAAACTATCACAGTAAAAGTAAAAATTCTAACTCCATTATTAGGTGGCAGAGCTGTCCCTCGAGAAGCTAAAGTTATCATGGATAAAAATGAGCGCACAGTCGACTCCTTGCTCACTAAGCTACACGAATCATGCCGGATACCTAGAGAGGAATACAATAAACATTTGGGAAAGTCCGTAAGTGTTTTTAGGGGTTGCTTTCTGCTGAAAAACGGTAGGAGGATCGGATATTTTGATAACCATGGATTTAAACCCGGAAGGGGTTCTGACTTGAGTATTGAAGACGGGGATAGTTTGATTATATTATTCGCAGTGGGTGCAGGCTGATAGATTAGATGTAGCCAGATGAACCCATCCCCTTTTTTATCTCGCGTCAGCCAATGTGAGGTTGACAGGCGTCCGTGGTGTCTGCCTCGCAAGCCGGTAAGCTTTGAAGAATGCAGTTGGAGTGCCGTTAAATCCTATGCCCCTGAGGCCAAGGGGGTTGAAGCCGTCTTTTAGGCGACCAGGAACCACGTGAAGTGATCTTACAGCGGTTGCAGGAGTGAGGGATGTTGAAGGTAGAGGACTTGAGGTTGACTCAGAACGGCTATCCCATACTTCGAGGGATAGATCTGGAGGTCAAGGCCGGCGAGACCCACACCATTCTGGGTGTGAACGGAGCCGGGAAGACCACGTTAGCCTATACTATAATGGGAAGCGGCGGATACAGGCCAGATAGAGGAAGGATCACATTTCTTGGGAAGGATATCACCAATTACTCCATTCCTCAGAGGGCCACGTTAGGCCTCACCCTGGCCTGGCAGGAGGCTGCTCGATTTGAAGGGTTGACCGCAAGGGAGTATCTTTCATTGGGGATGGCTGACAAGAAGGATGACAATGGAATTGCCCGGGCCTTAGGATTGGTGGCTTTGGACCCTGGGGCATTCTTAGACCGAGCAGTGGATGGCACCCTGAGCGGTGGGGAGCGAAAGCGGATAGAACTGGCAGCGGTTCTGGCCATGAGGCCAAAGCTGGCCATCCTGGATGAGCCTGACTCAGGGATCGATATGCTATCTGTGGGGGATATCCTGAAGCTCATCGAGGCCATGGCCAACGACGGGAGCACCATCTTGCTCATCACACATAGGGAGGAGCTGGCGGTTGTCTCGGACAGGATATCCCTGATGTGCGATGGCCTGATCATTAAGACAGGCAAGCCCAGCGCCCAGATAGAATTCTTCAAGATGCGCTGCAAGCCCTGTCCTGCGCATAAATATACCGCAAAGTAGGGGGTTAACTGTATGCGGGTCTGCACCGAGTTATTCTTTATGGGTCTGATGCTCGGCTGGGGCCCCTGTCTGGCCTTCTGCACCCCAATAGTGATCCCTTGTGTTGCCGGGAGCAGGAGGGGCTGGCTGGAAGCTTTTAAGGGGATCTTGGCCTTCTCTTTTGCACGGATAGGGGCATACGGAGTGCTGGGGCTTCTGGCTGCCCTGCTGGGCGGCCTTGCGAGGGAGAGGTTCTATTCAGAAAGGTGGGAATGGACAATATGGATATTTGGCATCTTATTTGTGCTGATTTTGGGGATACTTCTCGTCCTTGGCAAGGAACCCAGGTTTAGACTCTGCCACGTTCTGCGAAGGGCGATGGTTGATAGCCCCATCAAGAGCATGACATTCCTGGGAATCGTGGTTGGGATCCTGCCCTGTGCTCCCCTTCTGGGCATCCTGGCCTATATCGCGTATCTATCGAAGAGTGCCCTGGCAGGAGCCTTCTGGGGTCTTTCCTTTGGTCTGGGCACTGCAAGTTCGCCCCTCATCATATTTGGGACCCTGGCAGGCGGGCTACCGGGTACACTGATCAGAAGCCCCAGGATATATAGTATCTTCAGCAGGCTGTGTGGACTTTTCTTGATCGGCTTCGCCATTCAGATGATGATCAAAGTCGTTTAAAAGGCACAATCAAAAAAGATTAAGAAGACTTGATTACTTTAAGAGTTTACCTTTAATTATACAGGATTGGCTAGATTAGTTAAAGGGCTTACCCACACTTTTCCCAGAAGAGCCAAATATTTATCGGTGGGGCCTTCTTAATCTCAAAAACATCCTTATATGGCCTTGATTATGGGTTTTCTGGATTTAGCTATGGATATTTGGATGCTTTTTACATAATTGCTAACCGATTTGATGATCCTAAAGATGGGGCTGATTATCTCGTTGCATTAAGGGGACGCCTGGTCAAGAAGGAGTAAAAATGACAAGATGGACAAAGATTTATGAGGATCTTAATAAAGCATTACATTTGAGGACATACCCCTTAGCAGTAAAGTATTTTTCGAGCCTTAATGAAAGGCCAGAAGGGACAGCAGAGCCAAAGGAACCCCTCAATGTCTGTCAGATTGCAAGCCTAGCAAGATATTATGGGCGATCTGTAT
>Ga0209978_10000304_pt1 | contig 17615 bp, 17 predicted proteins | sample BentaG_FD_182805 | JGI IMG/M metagenome (GOLD analysis project Ga0209978, IMG submission 182805) | Deep subsurface microbial communities from South Atlantic Ocean to uncover new lineages of life (NeLLi) - Benguela_00093 metaG (SPAdes)... | ecosystem: Environmental > Aquatic > Marine > Oceanic >... | reverse complement strand
GCCCGACCCCGAAATAAAGAATTTTTAATTGGTTATCCAGCTCTATTATTAGCAATGAGTATGAATTTCTTGAGAGTAAAGGAATTTAAAATCCCGGTAATCATAATCGGGACTATTGGTCCAGTCACCTTAATTAATACCTTCTGTCATATTCACACACCCTTTTTATTCTCTATGCTGCGTACTTTTAATGGGGTATGGTTAGGTTTGATACTGGGATTATTTGTAATTACTATATTTTATTACTTAGTAAAAATTTTTAGGAAAAAGACCGATTATGAAAAAACCTAAAACCATAGTGAAGATAATGATTTCTGGTTATTATGGTTTTAATAATACCGGCGATGAAGCTATTCTTACTTCTATGGTTAGAGCCTTTAAAGAAAAGATACCCCAAATAAAAATAGCAGTTCTTTCCCAGGATCCTTTACAGACCTCCCAAGCTTATCAGGTAAAGGCCATAAATCGACTACATTTAATTAGTATTTTAAACTGTTTACGAGATACTAATCTTTTTATTAGTGGAGGAGGAGGGTTATTTCAGGATTCAACCGGTAAGGGATGGAGTATCCTGTATTACCTGGGGTTGATATTAGGGGCAAAAATAGTCAGGGTACCGGTTATGATTTATGCCCAGGGGATTGGTCCGGTTAATAAGCAGATTAATAAGAAATTAATGAAGTGGATTTTAAATAAGGTTGACGTAATTACCGTAAGAGATAATTCCTCTAAAGAATTATTAGAAAATTTAGGAGTGGTAAGACCTTCAATATATGTAAATTCTGATCCTTCCTTTTTATTAAGGAGAAAAGATACTAAAGATACTATTGATATTATTGATAAATACACTCATATAAGGGAATTGATATATTCAAATAATCGTCCAGTCATTGGGATTTCAGTTAGAGAATATAAGGATAATAGAAAAGATATAAGAAGAATATTTGCTAAAGTAGCTGATGATTTAATAGAAAACTATAAGGCAAAAATTATTTTTCTTCCCTTTAAATTTGATGATGATGTACGTATTAGCGAAGAAATATTATCTTTAATGAAAAACAAAAACCAGGCCAATGTCTTAACGACCAGGCTTGAACCTGAAGAATTGCTTTCTCTTCTATACCGATTATCTTTAATGGTGGGAATAAGGCTCCATTCTATTATCTTTTCCACTATGGCCGATATTCCTTTTATCGCTCTTAATTATGACCCAAAGGTGAAAAATTTTGTAGAAAGTTTGGGCCTATCTGAGTTGTTATTAGAATTGGATGATACTTCTTTAAAAAATTTTAAAGAAAAGGTAAAATATATTAAAGAAAATGATGATAGAATAAAAAAAATTTTATCAAAAAAGGTAAAAATTTTAGAAGAAAAAGCTTTTTCTAATAATGATTTGGTTTTTAAGTTTTTAAAAGCCTGAACAAATCTGACCAGAGAGGTTACTATTTAGTATGATTCGGATGTTTCATGTCTATAAAACTTATCCCAATAAAATTCTGGCCTTGCATGATATTAATATCCATATAAGAAAGAGTGAATTTGTCTTTTTGGTGGGTCCTACCGGTGCGGGAAAAACCACTTTTTTAAGATTAATTTATCGCGGTACTGTTCCCACTAAAGGTCAGGTAATTGTTGATGGCATAAATATAGCTCGACTAAAAGCAAAGTATATCCCTTATTTAAGACGTAATATAGGGATAGTCTTTCAGGATTTTAAATTGTTATATAGTAGAACAGTATATGAAAATATTTCCTTTGGTTTAAAAGCGATAGGGGCGACTAATTTTGAAATAAGGGAACAGGTTAAAAAAGTACTTAATTTAGTAGGTATTGAAAATAAAAAGAACGTAAAACCCCATTTACTTTCAGGGGGGGAACAACAGAAACTATGCATTGCCCGGGCTATTGCCAATGAACCATTAATATTGCTCACTGATGAACCTACTGGTAATTTAGACCCTGATACTTCCTGGGAGATTATGCAGCTCCTATTTCACATTAATATTCGGGGTACCACTGTTATAATGGCTTCTCATGATAAACTTATGGTGGATAAAGCCAGGAAGCGAGTAATTAGAATTGAGCGGGGTCGGGTAATCGAAGATACACAAAGAGGGATTTATTAGTATGATTTTTGAAAATGTGGGATTTTATTTTAAAGAGGCTTTACTTAGTTTTAGAAGAAGTACTTTAATGAGTATGGCAGTAATAGTAAGCATTACTACAATTTTAATTATTGTTGGGGTGTTTCTATTAATTTCTATAAATTCTAGTCTTTTTCTAAAAAATTTAGAATCTCAATTAGAAATTATAGTATATTTAAAAGATGATATTTCTAAAGCTGAGGTAAAGGCCTTAGAAAATAATATTGTTGGTATAAGTGGAATAGAAGAAATAAAATTTGTATCAAAAGAGGAAGCCTACCAGCGTCTATTAAAAGATTTGGGAGATCAAAGAGATATACTTAATGCCATTGAAGTAAATCCACTTCCTGCTTCTTATGAAATAAAAGTTAAAGACCCTAAGGTAATTGAACAGATTGCTAACCAGATAGAGAAATTAAAAAAAGTAGAAGAAGTTGAATATGGCCAGCGTATAGTAGAGAAATTGTTAAATTTTACTTATATATTCAGGATAGTGGGAATTTTAATATTGGCGCTATTAGTCTTTGCCTCAATTTTAATTATATCGAATATAATAAAAATTACTGTGTATGCCAGAAGAAACGAAATTGAGATAATGAGTTTGTCTGGAGCCACTCATTGGTTTATTAAATGGCCTTTTGTAATTGAAGGCTTTTTACAGGGCTTTATCTCGGCTATTCTCGCGATATTAATTTTGTATAAATTTTATTTCTTTGCCATAAATAAAGTACATCAAGCTGTTCCTTTTTTACCAGTAGTATGGGATAAAATGGAATTATTGCCCATAGGTGTAGCAATTGTGGTATTGGGGAGTTTAGTAGGAATTTTGGGAAGTATGTTCTCAGTAGGGAAATATATAAGTGAATAAAAAGGTATTAATTTTTAAGAAAAATAATAAAATATTTTCCAGGTTAATATTAATTTTAATCTTTATTTTACTTACTTCTTTCTACGGTTATGGGAATAACGAGAACTATAATCAAAAGATAAAAGAGGAAAATGAGAGATTAAAAAAGATAGAGGAACAGATTAAGAGTGTTAGAAATGAGATTAACAATTTAGAAAAAAAAGAAAGTGGTTATTTAGAGACCCTCCATAAAATAGAAAAACTGTTACTGCAGACAGAAAAAGAGCTACAAACAATTGAGAGAGATTTAGAGCTTGCTCATAAAGAGATAAAACAAGGCGAAGATGAATTTATTGTAGAAAAAGAAAAATTAAAGGAAAAGACCAGGGTCTTAGAAAATAAGTTGAGAGAAATATATAAGCACAATAGAGCTAACTACTTAGTGCTTTTATTGAGTAGTGAAAATTTTTCTGATTTCATTACTCGTTATAGATATTTAATAAGTATTTTATCTCAGGATGCTAAGATCATCAGTGATATTCGACAGCAAATGAAAAGAATAGAAAATAAAAAAATAAGCCTGGAGAATAGAGAAGAAATATTGAGCTTACTTAAGAAAGCGGTGGAGAAAGAGAAAGAAAATGTTGAATTTTCTATTAAAGCTAAAAGATCTATAATTAAAAAGATAAATTCTCAAAAAACTGCTCATTTGAAATCCTTAGAAGAGTTAGAGCAGTCTTCCTTAGAAATAAAGAATATAATAGAGAGAATTTATCAGAAACAGAGACAGAGAGAAACTCCCCAAAAAAGAGAAAGTCCAGGAATTACCCTAAAACCTAAAAAGGGGATTTTTGCCTTGCCAGTTCAGGGCAAATTAATTTCTAAGTATGGAAGGCACAAAAATACTGATTTTAATACCTATATCTTTAATTCCGGAATTGATGTTAGTGCACCCCTGGGAGAGGTAGTCCGTGCTGCCGGCTCAGGAGAGGTAATTTATACTGGAAGCATAAAGGGATATGGGCAGATAATAATTATTGATCATGGAGGTAGAACAACCACTCTATATGCCCATCTTTCTAAAATTTTAATAGACATTGGGGATAAAGTTAAAAAGGGTCAGATTATAGGTCAAGTGGGCGATAGTGGTGGCGTTCTTTCTCCCAGGTTACATTTTGAAGTTAGAGTAGAAGGCAAACCTACTGATCCTATGAATTGGTTATAAATGTAAATATTTTAAAGATATGGTGGTGAATAGATTTGATGAAGAGAAAGCGAATAATTACTTTAATTACAATTTTAGTAGCAGTTTCTATAATTAGCAGTTTTCTATTTTATAATGCAGGAGCAACAAATAGCAAGTATACTAATGAAGGATTATTTAGCAGCTTAGAACCTTTCTTTGAAGCATTAAACCTGGTAAGAAGTGAATATATAGAGAAGGATATAGATTTGGACAAAATAATCCAGGGGGCGATTAAAGGTATGCTTAAAACCCTTGATGACCCCTATACTCGTTATATGGACTCTCAAGCCCTTAAAAGAGAACAGGAAGATATGTTTTTAGGTCATTTTGGTGGATTAGGGATAATAATTTCTATAAAAGATGATCAATTAATTATAATCTCTCCCATTGAGGACACTCCAGCTTATAGAGTAGGGATAAAGGCTGGAGATAAGATAGTAGAAATTGATGGAAAATCAACAGAAGGAATTGGGTTAGATGAAGCAGTTAATATTTTAAGGGGGGAGAAAGGGACCAAAGTTATCTTAGGAATTAAAAGAGAAAATGTAGAAGAAATTTTAGAGTTTACCATAATTCGAGATATCATTGAAGTTAAAGCTATAAAGAAGAAGATAATAGGTGAGGATAATAATATTGGCTATATAAGAATTACCACTTTTAATGTGAATACCGAACCTGAACTAAAAGAAGTTTTAAATGAATTTAGAAAAGATAATAATATACAGGGAATTATCCTCGATTTACGTAATAATCCGGGAGGACTGTTAGATAGTGCAATTGAAGTAGCCAGTAAATTTGTAAAGGAAGGAACGGTTGTTCATATCAAAGATAGAGATGGGATACAGGTTACCGTGCAATCCAGAGGAAATCAATACCCTCAATGGCCCTTAATTGTTCTAGTTAATGAAGGAAGCGCCAGTGCATCTGAAATTGTAGCAGGCGCAATTCAGGATTCTGGAAGAGGGAAATTGTTGGGACAGAAGACATTTGGCAAAGGAATGGTTCAACAAGTCTTCAATTTGTCTGATGGCTCAGGAATTGTAATTACTACTTCTGAATATTATACCCCCAATGAACGATCTATAAATCATATCGGAATCGAACCAGATATATTAGTAGAAATAGTAGAAGATAGCGAAGAAGATGAACAATTAAATAAAGCAGTGGAATTGTTGGAAGAGGAATTTGTTAAAGTAGAAAGATAGCGTATAGCGTTTAGCGTATAGAACACATTCCCTCTCACCTGGTGGGAGAGGGTTAGGGTGAGGGGGAAAAATTCTGACTCCTGACTCCTGAATTCTGGATACCTGAATGGTTTTTAAAAATTTTTAATTATGGTTTTTCGCTTTTCGCTTTAAATTTTTAATTTTATTGGTGTGGAGCTCAATTCATCGAGCCCTTAGAGAATTCAAAAACCTGTCAAAAGACCATCCCCCTGACAGGATGAAAGGAATTTTTATTTTGAAACAAAATCGCAGGTTAATTATAGATATTATTACTTTATTAATTATTTTAGTAATAGGTTTAGGAATATCTAATCTATTGACCAAGTCTTTTAGGCAAGAGAGCAGCCCGAGCAATACCCAAAATGCTACCCCAACGACTACTAATGAAATAGAACAAGAAGTAGATGAGCCTGAAGAAACTATTTATATCTATGATAGTGAGCAATATGTGGATTCTATAGTTAATGATTTAGCCTCTTCAGAGGAAGAAATACATTTTTCTCCCAAAGTAGCCTTTATAATAGATGATTTGGGATATGAAACAGAAATCGCGATAAAAATGATGGTACTAGATTTTCCCCTAACATTATCTATACTGCCCTTTCTTAAATATTCTGAATATATTGCTGAAGAAGGCAAAAAAAATAATCGAGAAATTATGTTGCATTTACCTATGGAGGCTAATAATTCTTCTACCGATCCCGGACCTGGGGCTATTAAATCATATATGTCGGAAGAAGAAATCAGACAGACTGTCAGAGGTAGTATATTTAATTTCCCTTATGTTATTGGGGTGAATAATCATATGGGCTCGAAGATCACAGAAGATAGAGAAATAATGAAGATAATTTTAGAAGAGATTAGAAGATATGATTTATTTTTTATAGATAGTATTACCACTCGGAATTCTATTGCTTACCAGGTTGCTCAAGAAATGGGAGTAAAGACTGCAGTAAGGACAGTCTTTTTAGATAACGAGAGTGATATGGAATATATTAAAGGACAGATGTTGGAAGTACAAGAGGTTGCTTTAAAAGATGGAGAGGCTATTGCTATCGGTCATAGTCGAATAAACACTTTTTATGTATTAAAAAGGATGATACCTGAATTAATTAAAGCTGGTATAGAAATAGTTCCCGTGTCAGAATTAGTTAAATGAGCTTTAAATTGTGTTATCAATATTTTTATATTATAATAAAATAGTTTAAAAGTAATAAAGGCGGGATACTTGTCCTACTATATACTAGCAACTATTCACTAACGACTAATTAAAATGGAGGAAAAATGGGTAATAAAGAAATTCGACTCAGATTTGCTCCCAGTCCAACTGGTTATTTACATATAGGTGGTGCAAGAACTGCATTATTCAATTGGCTTTATGCCAGGCACCATAAGAGTACTTTTATTTTACGTATCGAGGATACAGATCAAATAAGGTCTACTGAGGAAGCAGTAAATGTGATATTAGAAGGCATGAAATGGTTGGGTTTAGACTGGGATGAGGGCCCAGGAAAAGGTGGAGAATATGGTCCTTATTTTCAGATGCAGCGATTGCCTCTTTACCAGGAATATACGGAAAAACTTTTAAAAGATAAAAAAGCGTATCGCTGTTATTGTACTAGAGAAGAGCTGGCTGAAAGCAGAGAAAAACAGGCAAAAGAGAATAAATCCCTTAAGTATGATAGACATTGTCTGAATCTTAGTGATGAAGAGATGAGGAAATACGAAGAAGAGGGAAGGAAACCGGTAATAAGACTTAAAATTCCTGCAAAAAAAATTGTATTTAATGATTTATTGAGGGGTGAGGTAACTTTTGACGGTGGGCTATTAAGCGATTTTGTAATTATGAAATCAGACGGAATTCCCACTTATAATTATGCGGTAGTTATTGATGATGCCTTAATGAACATTACTCACGTAATGCGAGGAGATGACCATATTTCTAATACCCCTAAACAGATATTGATTTACGAAGCCTTAGGATTTGCCATACCAAAATTTGCTCATATTCCAATGATTATGGGATCAGACTACACCAGGTTGAGTAAACGTCATGGGGCAACTTCAGTTATGGAATATAAAAAGATGGGCTATATACCGGAGGCAGTAGTAAATTATATTGCTCATTTAGGTTGGTCTTCTGGTGATGAAAGAGAGATATTTTCTCCGAAAGAATTGATTAAAGAATTTTCTTTAGATAAAATTTCTAAACATGCTGCTGTTTTTAATATGGATAAGCTCAATTGGTTTAATAGTGAGTATTTAGAAAGAATGTCAGTCGATTCATTGACTGAAATGCTTATACCTCATCTAAAAGAAGCCAATTATATTAGAGAAGAAGACCTTTCTGAGCCAAAACTTGAATGGTTAAAAGAAGTAGTAAAATTGATGCAGGGTAGGTTTAAAAATTTCTCTCAATTTATTGATTATGCGGATTATTTTTTTGTGGATAAAATAAATATTGAACCCCAGGCTTTTCAAAGTGTATTAAATAAGGAAGGTGTACCAGATATTTTACAGGCTTTAAAGGAAAAACTCCCTTTCCTTAAATGCTGGGATGAAGAAAATATTGAAAATGCGGTAAGAGGAGTTGCTTCTTCCTTACAAATAAAGGGTGGTCAAATAATCCATCCAACTCGCGTTGCTTTAACAGGTAAAAAGATAGGTCCTGGATTGTTTGAACTAATGGTAATTTTAGGCAAGGAAAAGATTATTAAACGTTTAGAAGAAGTTGTAGAAAAAATAAAAAAGTAAGAGAAAAAAATAGTTAATTAAACTTTTCAAATAGCAAGATATAGTATAAAATAAATTAGGTAGAATTATTATGAAGTTGAGGGATCGTCTAGTGGTAGGACACCAGACTCTGGATCTGGGAGCGGTGGTTCGAGCCCACCTCCCTCAGCCATTATAATTATTTATACCAGTAAATTGTAAATGTGGCGCAATCGAATAGTGGTTAATTCAGCTGGCTCTCAATCAGCAAACGGGGGTTCAATTCCCCCTTGCGCCACCAATTTTTTAAATAATAATATAATTTCAATATGAGCAGGAATTACCTGCTCTTTTTAATAGTCTTATAAAAACTTGCAAAAGATTACTAGGTAACTGAATTAATATTGATATTATAGAATATAAAATGGATTGATTAGTTAAATTCATACAATAAAAGAGAGGTAGGTATGAATAATAAAGAGATATTTTTAACCAGAGAAGGGTTGAAAAAATTAAAAGAAGAGATAAAGCATTTAGAAGGAATAAAAAGAAAAGAGATACAAAAAGATATTAGCCGGGCTTTAGAATACGGAGATATAACTGAGAATGCAGAATATAATATAGCCTTGGAAGCTCAGCGTATGAACGAAGTAAACATTATTAGGTTAAAACAAAAGTTAAGTCAGGTTAAAGTGGTAGAAGAAAATTGCTGTTCAGAAGGAATTGGCATTGGGACAACTTTAAAGCTGAAAAATTTAGATTCACAAGAAGAATTAGAATATATCTTTGTTCCAGAAGATCAAATAGATTTCACTCACAATAAAATATCTATAAATTCTCCTCTGGGACAGGCTTTTTTAGGTCACCTAGAAGGAGACGAGGTAGAGATCGAAGTCCCCATCGGGATATTAAGGTACAAGATTTTAAAAATTTTAAAATGAAAACTAAAATTATAAATATAAATCCAAAAAAAATAAATTTAGCTAAGATTAAAATAGCTGCAGAGGTTATAAAACAGGGTAACTTAGTGGCTTTTCCGACTGAGACGGTTTATGGTCTGGGAGCAGATGCCCTTAATGAGAAGGCGGTTGCAAAAATATTCAAAGCTAAAGGAAGACCATTTAATGACCCTTTAATCGTCCATATTGCCAATATTAAAGAATTGTATAGATTATCAAAACAGGTTCCCTCAGTAGCTGTAAAATTAGCTAAAACATTCTGGCCTGGCCCCCTCACCTTAGTCCTTAAAAAATCTGAATTAATTTCAGATATTATTACTGCAGGTCTCGATACAGTAGCCATAAGAATGCCTGCGGATAATATTGCCTTAAGCTTAATCAAAGAAGCTCAAACTCCTATAGTGGCTCCCAGTGCCAATCTCTTTGGAAGGACAAGTCCTACCAATGCCCAGCATGTAGCCGATGATTTAGACGGTAAAATAGAAATAATTATTGATGGAGGCAAGACAAAAGTAGGAGTAGAATCTACTGTTCTCGATATAACCGCTAAACCGGTCCAAGTGCTGAGAGCAGGGGGGATATCGGTGGAGCAATTAAAAGAAGTAATTGGTCAGGTAAAAATAGGCGAGGAATTGGAAAGAGGGTTACGTTCTCCGGGTATGTTAAACAGTCATTATTCTCCTCGAGCAAGATTAATTTTGGTTGAAGAGAAAGAGGAAGCTCAGGTAGAAGAAGTTCGTAGATTGGCTTATGAGTATAAAGCGCAAGAATTTAAAGTGGGGATAATGGCTAAAGAAGAAAACCAGGGCAAGTATAATGGATTTCAAGTTAAAGTTATAGGTAAAGGCAGCGAATTAAAAACTTGCGCTGCAAATCTTTTCTCAGTCTTGAGGAATTTTGATAAAGAAGGATTTGAGATTATTATTGCTGAAGGATTAGAAGAGCAGGGCTTAGGTCTGGCTATAATGGAGAGATTAAGAAAAGCTTCTGCTCGCAGGTAAATATTTAAAAAATTTGACAGAAGTAGAAGTGTATGCTAATATTTAAAAAATGTTAAGGAGTAAATAAGGTGGACAAAAAAAGAGACTGTACTGAATTAATAAATTCCTTTAATTATTTTTCCTACTATTATGACACCGATGTTTATGCCTTAGCATCGTAGAAGTTTAAAACAAGATATCATAGGCATAGACATCGGTTTTATGCCTATGATATCTTTATATATTTATATATAAAGGTCATAGGTTTTTTAAATTCCTATGACCTTTTTTATTTTATAAGAGAAAATGTGTCAAAGGACCGCCCTCTGACAGGTTTAAAATGTCATTGGAGCCCTGATTTATCAGGGCGTGGCAATCTAAATCGTATCAGAGAACCGTCCCCTGACGTGTCCCCTGACATGCGAAAAAGGAGGTAAGCGTATGCTGGTGCGAGGAATAAGAGGAGCTATAACTGCTGATAGTAATAACAAAGAAGAAATTATAAAAAACACCAAAGAATTATTAACTGCCTTAAAAAAAGAAAATGATTTTAAAATTGAAGATATAGTAAGTATATTTTTCAGTGTCACCTCTGATTTAAATGCTGCCTTTCCGGCTCAGGCAGCGCGAGAATTAGGCTGGAACGAAGTTCCCCTTTTTGATATGCAAGAGATAAACGTTCTGAGGAGTTTGCCCCGATGTATTCGAATATTAATCCATATAAATTGCTCTAAAAGTCAACAAGAAATAAAACATTGCTATTTAAGAGGGACAAAAATATTAAGAAAAGATTTAATTAAAGAAAATTCAGACCAAAAGGAGGGTGAATTTAAGTGATTATTGTGATGAACGGTAAAACTGATGATTCTGAAGTAGAAAAAGTAATAAAAAAATTAAATGAAATGGGACACGAGGTACACATCTCTCGAGGTGAAAGACGAATTGTTTTAGGAGTAATCGGAGATGTAGAAAATTTAGCTTCCGTACCCTTTTATGCCTTTAAGGGGGTAGAAGAGATTATCCGTATCATGAAACCTTATAAGCTGGCTAGTAGAGAATTTAAGGATTTTGATACTATCGTTAAAGTAAAAGATATCCCCATTGGCGGAAAAGAGGTAATAGTAATGGCCGGACCTTGTGTGGTAGAAAGTGAAAAACAAATATTTGAAACTGCTCGTCAAGTGAAGGCCTTAGGAGCCAAGATATTACGGGGAGGAGCCTTTAAACCTCGAACTTCTCCTTACAGTTTTCAGGGGTTAGGCAAAGAAGGTTTAAAATTATTGGCTCAAGCGGGAAAAGAGACAGGTTTAGCAATAGTAACGGAAGTGATGTCGGTTAATCAGATAGATTTAGTAGCTGAATATGCCGATATATTTCAAGTAGGTGCTCGTAATATGCAAAATTTTGTATTATTAAATGAATTAGGTAAAGCTAAAAAACCGATACTGCTTAAAAGAGGAATGTCAGCCTCTTTAGAGGAACTGTTATTATCAGCAGAATATATTTTAACTCAAGGAAATTACGAAGTAATATTATGTGAAAGAGGAATTCGCACTTTTGAAAATTATACCCGAAATACCTTAGATTTAAGTGCAGTTCCTGCTTTAAAGGAATTAAGCCACTTGCCGGTAATAGTAGATCCGAGCCATAGCACAGGCAGATGGAAATTGGTAAGTCCAATGGTCAAAGCAGCCATAGCTGCTGGAGCAGATGGTCTTCTTATCGAAGTCCATCCTGACCCTAAAAGTTCGCTTAGTGATGGTGCTCAAACTTTAAGACTCGATACTTTTAGCCAATTAATGAAAGAACTAAGACCGATCATTCAGGCAGTAGGAAGAGAATTTGGTACACCTGCTGAATATGAATTAGAGAGGGTGAAAAATTAAGTGGAACTTGTTTTAGAAAAAGTCAACAAATTAAAAGGAAATATATTTGTTCCTGGAGATAAATCAATCTCTCATCGCTCTTTGATTTTAGGGTCTATTGCTCAAGGAGAAACTCGAATATATAATTTTTTGGATTCCTTAGATTGTCTTAAAACTTTAGAGTGTATGCAGGCCTTAGGAGCAGAAATAGATTTAGGTAAAGATAATTCTATTAAGATAAAAGGCAAAGGACTATATGGATTACAAGAAGCGAAAGATATGCTTGATGTAGGAAATTCGGGAACGACCATCCGCCTATTAACCGGTCTGCTTAGTGGACAGAATTTTTATTCTGTTTTAAATGGTGACAATTCAATCAGAAGAAGACCTATGAAAAGAGTAGTCGAACCCCTTAGATTAATGAGGGCAGATATACGGGGTAGAGAAAATGGTCAGCTGACTCCCTTAAGTATTAAGGGAGCGAGACTCAATCCCCTCCGATATACTTTACCAGTGGCCAGTGCTCAGGTTAAATCAGCCCTCCTATTGGCTGCTCTTTATACTATCGGTGAGACAGTTATTAAAGAGCCTTTGCCCACCAGGGACCATACTGAGAGGATGTTAAAGATTATGCAAGCAGATATAAAAATTTTTCCTCTCGAAATCAAAATAAAGGGAGGAAAGGAATTAAATGGTACTGATATTTTCATACCTGGCGATATTTCTTCTGCTGCTTATTTCATAGTAGCTGCCAGTATATTAAAGGGCTCACAGATTATAATTAACCAGGTGGGGGTTAATCCTACTAGGACCGGAATAATTGAAATACTAAAAAAGATGGGAGCCAAGATTGATATTTTAAATTATAAAATAAAATCAAATGAGCCTCAAGCTGATTTAAAAATAGAATATTCAGATTTAAAAGGAGTAGAGATTAAAGAGGAAATGGTGCCTTTCTTAATCGATGAATTACCTCTTATTGCTGTTGTTGCAACTCAGTCCCAGGGCAAAACAGTAGTAACCGGAGCAAAAGAATTAAGGGTAAAAGAGACTGATCGGATAAAAGCGACAGTAAATGAATTAAAAAAGATGGGAGCAGATATTGAAGAAAGGGAAGATGGCTTTATAATAAAGGGTCCTTCTAAATTACAGGGAGCAGTCTGTAATAGCTACAATGATCACCGAATAGCGATGTCTTTATCAGTGGCAGGCTTATTGGCCGAAGGTAGAACAGTTATACAAAATTCAGAATGCATAGATATATCTTTTCCCGGCTTTAAAAATACTTTACGAAAGTTAATCAATTCTTAATCTGTCATTGCGAGGGTGGCACTCAATATTACTTGAGTGCCACCCGAAGCAATCTCTATAGAGGATTAAGGTGTTGGGGGTATAAATGAAAAAAAATATTAATGGAAAGACTAAAATAATCGGAATAATCGGTAAAAATATAGAAAATAGTCTATCTCCACTCATCCATAACCAAATAATACTTAAATATTCTTTAAACTTTTGCTATCTCCCCTTTCCAGTAGGGGAAACTAAATTAAGCAAAGCTATTCAAGGGATAAAAGCCCTGAATATAAAAGGCGTAAACATTACTTTCCCTTACAAAGAGAAGGTAATTGAATTTTTAGATGAACTGGAAGAATCTGCTCAGAGAATTGGAGCAGTAAATACTATTGTTAATAATAAAGGAATTCTCACCGGTTACAATACCGATGTAATTGGCTTTAAGAGAAGCCTACAGGAAGATGGAAAATTTGCTATAAAAAAAAAGAAAAAAGCAGTTATTTTTGGAGCAGGAGGAGCTGCTCGTGGAGTAATTTATGCTCTTTTAGAGGAAGGAATAGAAGAGATATGTATCTTTAATCGGACTTTAGAAAGGGCTAAAAAGATTAAACGAAATCTTTCTTCCTTCTTTCCCAGAATCAGTATTAATGTATTTTCTTTAGAGGAAGAGGATTTAAAAGATAAAATAAAGAAGGCTCATCTTTTAGTTAATACCACTTCTTTAGGGATGGCCCCTCAAATCAATAATACTCCTTTACCCGATAAGAAATTATTTCACTCTAATCTCTTAGTCTGTGACCTAATCTATTACCCAACTAAGACTCTTTTTCTAAGACAAGCGGAGAGGGCAGGAGCAAAGATAATTAATGGTTTACCGATGTTAGTTTATCAGGGTATAGAGAGTTTTTATCTCTGGACTGGCATTAAACCAGAAGGGGAAGAAATATTAGAAATGATTGAACGAGGTGCTTAGATTGCTTTGAAGTTGAAAAGAAAGGAGAAAGAGGAAAAATGCTAAGATTTCTTGATGCAGGAGAATCTCATGGGAAATGTTTAATAGGAATCATAGAAGGATTACCAGCTGGTCTTTCCTTAAATGAAGAAAAGATCAATCTTAATCTAAAAAGACGTCAAGGAGGGTATGGCAGAGGAGAGAGGATGAAGATTGAACAGGATCAAGTTGAGATATTATCTGGATTAGTAGAAGGGAAAACTATAGGAAGTCCGCTTAGCTTAATGATAAAAAATAAAGATTGGGAGAATTGGCAAGATAAAAAGAAGCTCTCATTAACTATCCCTCGGCCAGGACATGCGGATTTTGCAGGATTAATAAAATATGGTTTTAAAGATGTAAGGAAAGTTTTAGAAAGATCGAGTGCTCGACAGACCGCAATGAGAGTCGCTGTAGGTTCAGTGGCAAGCACCCTTTTGGAAGAGTTCAATATAAATATTTACAGTTATGTATTAAGGATTGGACAGATTAAGGCCCGGAGAATTATGTCTTTTAATCAAAAGCTTAAAGCTGAGATTAATAAATCACCAGTATATTGTACAGATGGAATAGCTTCGGTAGGAATGTGTAGAGAGATAGATCGAGCTCGGGAGAAAGGAGATACTTTAGGCGGAGTATTTGAGGTGGTAATTACCGGTGTTCCTATTGGCTTGGGAAGTTATGCTCAATGGGATAGGCGTCTGGATGCTCGGTTGGCTTCAGCTCTGATAAGTATACCGGGGGTAAAGGCGGTAGAAATAGGTGAGGGGATAGAGGCCTCGAAAAAGAAGGGTTCTGCTGTTCATGATGAAATCTTTGCTCACCAAGAATCAGAAAAAAATTCTTCAAGATATTATCGAAAGACTAATCGGGCTGGTGGCATAGAAGGTGGAGTGACTAATGGAGAAGCGGTGGTTATTAGAGCCTATATTAAACCCATACCCACTTTGATTAATCCTCTTCATTCCATTGATTTTGCTACTAAAAAGGAGACAAAAGCAATCTACCAAAGGTCTGATATATGTGTAGTACCAGCTGTCAGTGTAGTGGGAGAGTCAGTAGCAGCCTGGGAAATAGCGGTAGCTTTTTTGGAAAAATTTAGCGGAGATTCATTAATTGAAATTAGAGAAAGTTATAGGAACTATAAGGAGAGACTCCAGGAGATATGAGAAAAAATATTATTATCACTGGATTTATGGGGACTGGCAAGAGTGTGGTGGCCAAAGAATTAGCCCGAAAATTGGGAATGGAATTTATAGATATGGACCAGATTATCGAAGAACGCCAGGGGATGAGTATATCGGATATTTTTGGTAGATATGGGGAAAAATATTTTCGAGAACAAGAGAACAAATTAGTAAAAGAATTATCTCAAAAAGAAAATATGGTTATTGCTACTGGCGGAGGGACATTCCTTTCTTGGGATAATACTAGAATATTAAGTCAGAAAGGAAAGATAATTTGTCTTTATGCTGATTCTCAGGCTATCTATAATCGGGTAAAAAGAAAGAATAAGCGACCCCTCATAAAAGGAAATAATATTTTAAATAAGATTAATCATCTCTTAGAAAAGAGAAAGAAAATGTATGATAATTTCTATTGGAAGATTGATACCACTAACCTGACTGTTCAGGAAGTTGTAGATAAAGTAATAAATCTTTTTAAGGATGAAGGGTGAATAGATGAAGGAGATTGCAGTAAAAATTATAGAAGATAAAGAATATAAGATTTGTATTGAAAAGGGAATTCTGGATAAATTAGGTGAATACTTATCTAATGTAATAGAGAATAAAAGGGTTATTGTAATTACCAATCCTTTAGTAAATGGCCTATACGGGGCTAAATTATTATCTGCACTAAAAAAAGGTGGATTTAATTCTGATTTTTTAGAGGTCCCTGATGGTGAGAAATATAAGTCTCTATCTACAGCAAATTACCTCTACAATGAATTATTAAAGAGAAAGACAGACCGAACCACTGCCCTTATAGCTTTTGGTGGAGGAGTTATAGGAGATTTAACTGGATTCATCGCTGCTACCTATATGAGAGGTCTACAATTAGTGCATATTCCTACTACTCTTTTGGCCCAGGTAGATAGTAGCATTGGAGGGAAAGTTGCAGTTGACCATCCTTTAGCTAAAAATATAATCGGGAGTTTCTATCAGCCTAAGGCAGTTTATACCGACCCTGAAGTTTTACAGACCTTATCAGATAGGGATATAAAGAATGGAATAGTAGAAGCTATAAAGATAGCGGTTATTAGCTCTCCATCTCTTTTTAAATGGTTAGAAAAAAATATTGGTCAGCTATTAGAAAAAAATATTGACCTTTTATATAAACTGGTAAAAGAAGCCGCCACCTTAAAAGTGGATATAGTTTTAAAAGACCCCTGGGAAAGAAATCTACGTAAAATACTGAACTTTGGACACAGTATTGGCCATGCCCTGGAGGTGTGGGCAGGATATCAATATTTGAGTCATGGGGAGGCAGTAGCCTTAGGAATACTAATTGAGACTAAAATAGCTCGGAATAGAGGAATATGTTCAGAAAATCTTGAAGAACAAATTAAACGTGTCTTGTCATTCCTGCTAAGTTCACCCCTGCGAAAGCAGGAGCAGGAATCCATAAATATAGATATTAGAAATTTAGACATTAACCAGCTCTGGGGAACCTTAACCTTAGACAAAAAAAACTATCAGGGCAGAATGACATTTATTTTACCAGAAGCTTTAGGAAAAGTTAGTCTAATTGATAATATAACCAAAGAAGAAGTAATAAAAGCTTTAGAAGAATTTAAAAAGGAGTGGTAATTATGCTAAAGATAGGAATAATCAATGGACCAAATTTGAATATGCTTGGGAAAAGAGAGCAGAAAATCTACGGAAATTTAACTTTGAAAGAAATAAACCATAAAATTAAGTCTTTTGCCGAGAAGGGAGGCATTGAACTAAACATAATGCAAACCAATTTTGAGGGGGAGATTATTGAATCTATTCAGCAGTTCTCTTCCCAAGTTGATGGTTTAATTATCAATCCGGCTGCTTATACTCATTACAGTTATGCTATTGCCGATGCCCTGAGAGACTGTCCTATTCCGGTAGTTGAAGTTCATCTTTCTAACATATTTTCCCGAGAAGATTTTCGGGGGAAATCAGTAACTGCTCCTGCCTGTATAGGACAGATTGCCGGCTTTGGTTACCATAGTTATATTCTCGCTATCCATGCACTTCAAGACTTATTAAAGAAAGAGGACAAAAAAGATTAAATAAAATGTAGGACAGGCGTTCCCCGTTTTCACGAGGACAGGCCCGCCTGTCTTCCCTCTTTCCCTCTCCCCTGGAGGGAGAGGGTT
>Ga0209978_10000303_pt1 | contig 17637 bp, 21 predicted proteins | sample BentaG_FD_182805 | JGI IMG/M metagenome (GOLD analysis project Ga0209978, IMG submission 182805) | Deep subsurface microbial communities from South Atlantic Ocean to uncover new lineages of life (NeLLi) - Benguela_00093 metaG (SPAdes)... | ecosystem: Environmental > Aquatic > Marine > Oceanic >... | reverse complement strand
GGTTTAAGAAGCTCTCTTGGAAGCAACACTTTCAGAATAATAAGAGAGAAGGTTGATCAGATAATTACGGTTTCAGAACAAGAGATTGTTGGCGCAATGCAGTTCATTTGGGAAAGAATGAAACTGGTGGTTGAACCTTCTGGAGCGGTTTCACTGGCAGGAGTGTTATCAAGGCAAATAGAGTTGGAGTCCAAAAGAGTGGGGATAATAATCAGTGGAGGAAACATTGACTTAACTGATTTCTTTGTTAGAATTCGACAAAAAATAGAGTCCTAGGTTTACGCCCTTGGGCAAATCTTAGTTACGCCTCTTGCATGTTGCAATGTGACATTTTAGTTTGGGGCCCGTCTTCAATAATTTAGGCTCTAAATCCGCTTCTTCTAAAAGCTTTAGAAAGGAATGTTCAGTGAAACGCTTTTTCAAGGCTGTAACGATTATGGAAGCGTTGGGCTTTGTGATGCGTTTTGCTTCTTGAAGGGTATGATGTGGGTTAGGCATGTTTTGCAGCAAGGTTATGGCAAAGGCCATATCAAAGTAGTTGTTACGGAAAGGAGTGTTGTCTGCGTCGGCCAAAACGAAATGAACATTTGCTGAACGCTTTATGGAGGATTTTACCTCTCCTAGCATGCCCTTAGATATGTCTAAACCAACAACGTTTTCCGCCATTTTTCGTATTCTCGGAAGAAGTAGCCCGGTTCCGCAGCCCATGTCGAGAATCGAACGTTGTTTCTCAAGTTCCAGGTTTTCTACAGCAGCCTTAATCTTAAGATTCTGCTCCTCGGTATAGCGGAGGTTATAGAGGTTTGCAGTGCGATTGTAATGGTGTATGTGTTGGAGTTTTTGCTTCCACTCGGTCATTTAATATCAGAAGTCTTATGTAAAAAGAGTTTTACTAAAACTTGTTGGCGAATACAGTGGTTAGTCAAAAGCACGCTCTCGTTCTTGAGAATCCAAGAATTGATGAAGAAACACAGAGGTCGATAAAGGAAGCACTTGCTCAACGTAAACTCTTGCTTTTGGTTGGAAATTGCTGGGTTAACTATAAAGGGCGAGCCAGTAGCAAGCTTGAACCTGGAGAACGTATTGTCATAATAAAGGAAGATGGCGCTGTTTTAGTTCACCGCCCATGCGGTTATGAGGCTGTAAACTGGCAACCGCCTGGATGCATTTTTCAATCACATGTTAAAGATGGCGTGTTGCAGATTACGGCTGTACGTCGCAAGCCTGCAGAATCTCTACGCATATACTTCGACCGCATCTACTTACTTTCAACATTGAAGCTAAAAGACACAGGCGAGTTTTCGCTTCATGCAAGCGAGGAAGACATGCAGAAGGCAGTTCTACTGAAGCCTTCAATCATAGAAGAGGGATTTAAGCCAATTAGCTTTGAGAAGAAAGTTGAGCCTGGCTTTGTGGATGTTTACGGAATAGATGGCGAAGGCAAATTAGTTGTTGTGGAGATTAAACGGAAAACTGCTGGACGGAATGCTGCGCAGCAACTGTCCAGATACGTGAAGGCTGTGCAAGGTATAGTCAACCGGGAAGTGAGGGGAATACTTGCAGCTCCAAACATTGCGAGGGGAACACAGACGATACTAGTAACACTCGGGCTAACCTTTAAGCCCTTAGACCCAAGAAAATGCGCTGAAATCCTTCATAAATCGCAAACACGCAAGCTTGCTGACTTCTTCGAGGGTTCTGAATAGTCGTAAACTCTTTATGTGCTCACTCAAAAGGTGTTTAGGGAGGGTCAAATGGTAAGGTTAACCACAAGTGAAAACGAGCACAAAAGACGAATAGAACGCGTTAAAGAAACGCTTTCCAAAAGAAAACTTGATGCCCTCTACCTCACAAGTGGTGTCAGCTTTTTCTACTTAACGGGTTATTCCTACATCGCCACTGAACGCCCAGCAGCACTGGTCATTCCACTGAACGGCGAAATCACCTTTATGGGACCGCTACTGGAAACTGACCACATTCCATTAAAAACACGTCTCATAAAAAACATCAAAACCTACCCAGACTACCCAGGAAAGAAGCATCCCATTGACCATTTCGCCCAATTCCTGAAAGACATAGGCTTAGCAAGAAAACGAATAGGCACTGACAACATGGCAGGCGCCGCAGGAATTTGGGGATATAGTGGGCCTCCAATTACTGAGAAACTGCCAAAAGCCAAGTTTATCCTTGCCAAAGACATTATTGAAAGCATGCGCTTGATAAAATCCAAAGAAGAAATCGAACTCGTCCGAGAAAGCGCAAAATGGGCAAACCTAGCACATTCACTGCTGCAAGAATATACGATGCCAGGGTTATGGGACTTTGACGTGGCTATAGCTGCCAGCCATGAAGCGTCAGTGATCATGAAAAAATCTCTCGGACCAAACTATGTGCCTCAACGTTGGGGGCGGTTCCCAGCGGGCGCAGGCTTTCGAGGGCAGGTTGGCGAAATGTCTGCTATTCCCCACTCGATAGCAACAAAGCAACCTATGAAAGACGGCGACGTACTTATAACGGGAGCCGGAGCAGAAATAGGAGGCTACAGCTGTGAACTTGAGCGTACTATGATACTGGGCGAACCAACCTTAAAACAACAAAAATACTTCGAAATCATGTTGAAGGCACAAGAAGCAGCCTTTAAAGCCCTAAGACCAGGCGCAAAATGCAGCAGTGTAGACAAAGCGACAACGAAAGTTCTTGAAAAAGCTGGCTTGAGCAAATTAATGAGACATCATACCGGTCACGGCCTAGGGTTAGAGGGACATGAACCGCCATGGTTAGACATTGGAAACGAAGTAGTACTAAAGCCAGGGATGATTGTAAGTTGCGAGCCAGGCATTTACGAACCCGGTTTTGGCGGCTTTAGACATTCCGACACCGTTCTAATCACTGAAGACAGCACAGAAATGATTACCTATTACCCAAGAGATTTAGAATCCTTGACAATTCCAACCTAACTCGTATTCAAAAACCATTTCGAGTTGTATCAAGATAGAGGAACTAGTTAACGTTGAGCAAGAAGAAAAAAGAGCTACAAGAAAAAATCTCCGAGGCAGATCGCTTCAAGAGGATAGCGTTATTAGGTTTGATCATAGGCATAGTTCTAATTATCCTAGGATTGTTAATGTTTGAACCACTCTTCATACTAGGATTCACGATTTTCATAATTTGCACGGGCATAACCTCTTTCCTCGCTACTCTGAAGTGGCAATATGCAAGGGCTCTAAAAATGGAGACGAAGAAAAAAGAGAAGCCTCCTCCAATAAACGTATGTCCTCGATGCGGCACAAAAGTTGAAAAAAACTTGAAGTACTGTTCGAAATGTGGAAAGAAGATACAAGCCAGAAAGCACTAACGAAACTTAGAAAGCAACTCTTATAGGATATACGTTTAAATTCTTCTATTCCATTCTTGACTTAGGTGATATTCAAAGTGTTTTGTTCAAATTGTAGCAAAGAGCTACCTGAAAACGCATATTTCTGCCCCAAATGCGGCGTGAGAACTAGAAAGGGCGTAGAAGCAGGCATTTCCACTCCATGGGAAGAGTTGAGAGTAGCCTTTTCGAGAATGGGAGAAGAGATAGAGAAAGCATTTTCGATAGCTGGCAAAGAAATGGAGAAAGCCTTCAAAACAGCAAAAGAAAAAATTAAGGAAGCAACCAGCAGAGAACCAGTTGTCTGCTCCGATTGCGGAGAAGAGAATCGTGCTGATGATATGTTCTGTTACAAGTGCGGCAAAAAGCTCGAGTAGAACATGAAATTGTCTAAGCGTATTGCGTTATCTTCCTCTGTATCTTAGCATTCATAATTAGCTTACTCCTGTCGATCCACCGTTGTATTGGAATGTTGAATCTGCTTGAAATCCTCTGCAGCGCCTGCTCTAAAGTGTCAAACTTCAGTGGTCGCTGTCGCATAGCATTCCGCACATTCTCTCTCACCTGCCACACGCCCACAGGCATAATATACCCAGGTCTCGCTTCTCGCAACACAATAACGGTTGCCTGACGACGTTCTTTCATCAAATATTCGCACACAGCCAACCTAGCCGCGTAGTAACATCCTCCAATGTCCGCATAGGTGGTTCGTCCATCAAAGCCCTCCCAATCCCCATACATCACAACATATTTGCCACTAGGATTCCAAACGGTGCCCGGATACCAAGCCTCAATGGCTTCGTAGCTCCAAACATCAGGCATCATCAAAACTTCAAACTGATTATCCAAGTAAGAAGACTCGAAAAGATGATACTCGTCAATTAACGGAAATGTCTTCACCTTATCCATTAACTCTTTGGAGATCATGCTGTCAACTGCTGTTATGCTCCAACGTGTCGGCACCAAACGTCTCTGCTTTTCAACTCCAAAAGCTCCGACGCTGAAAGCTCTTTGAATCCTTGTCACCATCACATTCTTGTCGTAGAGCTCTAAAACAGCTGGTTTGGCTTTCAAATCTGTGTCATAGTATGCTTTCTCAACATGGTGATCCCAACGTGCTGAATCCACTCGCAAATCTCTGATTGGCGCGGACGGCCCAAAAGGTTGAACATTGTCGTTTAATACTAGAAAACCGCGTGGTCGCTTTTTCAAAGCCAGTTCTACATCAGTTGCTGCAGAGGCTAAAGCTAACTCGCGAGTCAGATCCATAATTTTGCCTGCTTCTTTAATGCGACGTACGTGAACGCGGTATTTTCCCCGGACGAGCATGGAGCGGAAGCTAACTATTTCGTCAATTGTTTTACCAAACCATAACTCTGGCAAATCATAGAGGCTTGTGTCTTCGTGAATTGGTGGCACCATGGGACCTGCATAAACATAAGGATACCCAACGCGCCCTACAAAAACGCTAGGCGGCGAAGCTCCATCGATGTTTAAACTTCTGATAAGCGGCACCGCTCGAATGAAAGAATTTACGCGAACCATGACTGGGCAACGAGTTTTGCCACACAGCATTCGTGAGCCTTTGCACGCCACGCACAAACTGGCATCGGTCTGCCTTGTGGTCCACAAATCTCTGTTGTTATTAAGCTCATCGAGGCTTTGGTCATCAAGAACATCTAATATCCAAGGATTAGCTTTACCCACGACATGCTTCTTTGCCTTGCCGAATCGACGTTTCACATTCAAGCACTCAAACTAAGAGTGAAGATAGGCTGCTTAAAAACAAAGTTGAAACAGATTTGCTAATTCTAGCGTCCGCATGCCAGCTAGGGATAACTTCTCCGCAAGGTTCGTGGAAACGGAATGGTATCTATTATGTTGTCCAAGTCAAGCATCCACATAAGCAGTCGTTCTACACCTAATCCAAATCCTGCATGGGGAACTGTGCCATATCTTCGCATATCAATGTACCAGTCGTAATCTTCCACTTGCAAGCCTAGCTCCTTAACCCTTCTAATCAACTCGTCCTTGTCATCTTCCCTGGCACCACCAGTTGTCAACTCCCCTATTCTAGGCACCAGCATGTCCACAGACATCGCTATTTCCGGCTTGTCTCTGTAAGTTTTGCAGTAAAACGCCTTTATCTTCTTTGGATAGTCATAGACGAAGAAGGGGCTCTTAAAACCTTCAGCCAACGCCTTCTCTTCATCATAGCCCATGTCTTCACCCCACTTTATGTCTAAACCTTTTTTTCGCAGTTTTTCAATTGCCTCTTTATAGGTTATTCTTGGGAAAGGTGGCTTGATTTCCAATAGTTTTTTCGGGTCAACCCCCAGCTCTTGCAGGTCTCGCGTGCAATGTTTTGCTACTTTTTGGCATATGTAGCTTACGAGTTCTTCTTCAATCTGCATTACATCATCCATGTCAGCAAATGCCCACTCTGGTTCTACATGCCAGTATTCGCAAAGATGACGAATTGTTCTGCTTTTCTCCGCTCTAAAAGAGGGTGCACATGTGTAAACCTTCTCTAAAGAGTGGATAAGAATCTCCGAATACAACTGCGCACTCTGTGTCAAAAATAGGTCTCGGTCGAAGTATTTTGTTTCAAATAGAGTGGCACCGCCTTCGCATGCGCTGGTTATGAACATGGGCGGGGAAATTTCTATGAAGCCTTTCTCTCTGAAGAACTTGTGCATAAGCCACAAGACTTCGCTTCTTACTCTCATGATAAGATTCATTTTTCTGCTGCGTAGCCACAGATGCCTAACATCTCGGAGAAACTCTTCGCTCTTATCCTTGGCAATTGGGAATGTTTCAGCCAAACCAATAATTGTTATTTCATCTGTAGAGATTTCGTATCCGCCGGGTGCCCGCTTGTCTTTTTTTACCGTTCCGCTAAGAGTGGTGGAGGATTCGATAGTTATTTTTTCTGCTTCTTTCCAAGCTTGCGTTCCTTCCTTTGTTGTGGACTGTATTATTCCAGTTGCGTCGCGTATTAGTAGAAAGATGGTTTTTTTGCTTTCTCGTTTTCTGTAGACCCACCCTCGGATGCTAATCTGTTCGCTCTCGTGCTTGCCTGCAAGAACGTCTTGGATTGGTGTGAAGGACATGGTTATCCCTCTCTTCTTTCATAGTTCTAACCTAAATATTTACAGTTTTGGCATTCTTCAACCTGGGCTTCCAGCAATAAACGCCAGCAATCCGCTTAGGAACCAAAATAGGTTTCGATTTTTAATTCTCCTGGCGTTTTCTCTTGAGGGATTTGAGAGAAGTAGAATAGACGCTAAAATTAGTCCCATGTCTGTCCAGAAGATAAACGGGAGAAACCAGAAAGAAACAATTCCTAAAATCCATGGCAAAGGAGTTATGGAGACGGCGGAGAGATAGAACATAGCAGCGATAGCCGCTGCCTTTCGCTCTCCATACAATACCGCAATCGTTCTTATGTTCGCCTCTTTGTCGCCCTGGACGTCTACGATTCCCTTCGTAATTTCACGCCCCGTGTTCGAAAGAAAAACCATAGCAACAAAAAGACCAGTCGTCATCAAGAAGCCCTTTCCAACCACAAAGCCTCCATACACAAAGGGTACTGCAACGCAAGCGCTGACCAGCAAGTTTCCAGGGAAACCAGTGCTTTTCCCTTTTGTCACGTATATAATAACAATAACCCAAGAAACAAAAGCTATGGCAAAGCATTGCCAATTTGGAGATAGCCCTGTTAACAAAGCTGCTGTAAGACCAATAAACGTTAAAAATGAAGCAAACACTAAAGCCCCATTCGGACTGACTGCACCACTTGGAATCGGTCGTTCAGGTTCATTAACTGCATCGATTTTCCTGTCATAATAATCATTTATCGCCATGGCTGCACCAGTCAATAGAAAACCAGTTACAAAGCCAAGCAACAAGCTGTGGGGCTGTTGGAAGAGAATTGCTTTTTCAGCTAGAGCAACACCAACAATCACTGCAAAACCCATCATTGCACAGTTGACAGGTCGAATCAACCTAACGAAAGCATTTGCTTTACTCATAATACCACAGCTTGCTTATTCGCGGAGTTTAATTAAAAATGGTGCGATTGAAGTAATTATATTTGTCACTATGATGACGTTTGTGGCTATGACAGGGTAAAGATAGGCATAAGACAAAGTTGGGCTCAACTCTCTGTAAAGCAGAATACTTAGAGTGGCGTTCGCCAATCCTGTCCCGCACATAAAAGTCATAAAACGGCGATACTGAAACATATCGCTTCTCCACGTTGCAACAGTAGTAGCTACGTGACGAAACACTAAATTCACTGCAACAATCAAGACGCCTATAAGAATACCAAGCCAAATGGGAAATTCGCCTCTACCGACTCCATAGATGAGTCCGAGAAAAACAAAAAAGAAAGCCCGTATCAGAAACGAAAGCTCTCCTTGAGTACGCTTCATGAAGCTTTTGATTTCACTCAAATAGCCCAAGTCTAATCTAACTCTTAACGTCTTGAAAATTTCCCTATCATTCCCCAGCATGAGACCAAAAAGAAGAGCAGCTAGAGGTCCACTTCCTCCAAACGTTTCAGATGCGGCATAGCAACCAATAAGAACGCCTAAGGTGAGCATGTAAGTATACTCCTCTTTCCTTATCAGATAGAGTACCCTAATCCACACGATACCTAGAACAGCACCTAAAACCGCACCTACCGCAAATTTTCCCAGGATTGTAATCAGAGTTTGCTGAATGTCGACGAGTCCGCCTACATAAGTCTGCAGAATAGCTAACACCAAAACAATGTTCAGAACGTCAGTTATGGTTGATTCCAATGACAAAGTAACTTCCACATCCTTGCTTATGTTTAACTTCGAGACCAGCGGTATAATAACCACCGAACTTGTCCCAGCAGTCATAGGACCCAACATCAACGCCTCAAGCCACTGGAAACCTAACAAGAAATGAGCGAACAACGTGACAAACGTGGCTGCAGATACAATATACAAAACCGCAAGGATGGCTGCTCTAAAGCTTTGCGAGATAACCTTGTAAATATCCATGTTAAGTCCACCTTCAAAGAGTATCATCATTAATGTGAGAGTGGTCAAAAAAGGAGTGATAGGATCAACATCAGCCAGAGAAAACAGTCCCAAGACAGGACCTAGAACTATACCTATCAAAATCAGGAACAGACTGCTTGGAAGCCCAACTTTCTTAAACAACAAGTTCGCTAAGAAACCGATGGCAATTATAGCACCTACTATTGAAAAAATCGCTATAGCATCCGCCATAATTGTTCACATTCGAAGCTGCAACGTGGCAAATTCTATACTATTATCGCTTTTAACGATTTAGCCGTAAATGCCAGCTTTGTTATTCAACGTGAACTCTGTACAAGTCAATGTCTTCTCTCATTGTTCTTGTCAGTTCTAAGAACTCTCTTACAGCGCGCTTCACGTCTTTAGACTGAGTTATGTATCTTCCCACGATCAAGATGTCGGCGCCTTTTGCCAACGCTTCTTTTGCTGTTTCTGGGATTATGCCACCTGCAACCGCCACTAGAAACTTTTTGTTTGCAAAAGCTTGTTTGAGCTCTTTGATACGTTCTAATCCAAGAGTTCTTCCTGTTTCCATGTCTATGCCGCGGTGTAAGATTACTATATCAGGCATGTCTTTCAACGTCTTAAGTTTCTTAACAGGGTCGTCAATGTTCATCATGTCAGCCACCGCATATATCCCCAGTTTTTTTGCTTCGTAAATAAAACCGTCTAAAGTTTCCTTTGCCGCTACTCCTGCTACCACAACGGCGTCAGCGGTCTCCTCGAACGCCAAGTCGACTTCCACTTTGCCAACATCCAAGGTTTTCAAGTCTGCGATGATGAACACGTCTCTGGCAACCTCTCTTAAGTCGCGAATTGCCTTGACCCCATACTTTTTCAAAAGAGGTGTGCCTACTTCAAGGATTAATCTGTCGCTTTCCGGAAGCTCCTGTATTATGTTTTTTGCTCGTCCAAGGCTTGGAATGTCTAATGCGATTTGCAGGTATGGTGGTCGCCACAGCCGGGGCACTCTAAAGCCCATTATAGGATGCTTCGCCCTGTCTTTGTCATACATGATTTTGTCGAGTGACGGATATTTAGCCAACGCTCTTTTCAGCGCTAGTTTGGTAGCACCGTAGTTATAGTGATATATTTTTCTGTAATCCTTAGCGTTAGGATGAACGAAAACACTACATACGATTACCCAGTCTTCTACTTTGTCTTTTGGAACTACCCCATCCTCAACAGAGTCCGCTACCGCTTTTGCAACGGCAGCCTGAGCTGGACCGAATATTTTACCCACCTGTTCAAGATTTTTCACTGTTACTTTTGGGATGAGAAGCGTGTGAGGTTTCGGAGGGAGATTTGGCCGTATCACTGCAAGAATAGGCGTATGTCCTGCAGATAAATTCGACATTCCAGAAGCAAACGCTTCTCCAACTGGGCCGTCTTTGTCGCCGATCAACAAGTCTATGTGGGCAACTTCATCTCCTTCGCCCACCAAAGCTTCACCAATAAGGTAGACAGGTTTTTCAACTCTTACACTTTTCATAGACATCACAGTTTCTTCATAAACTTGATTAAATCCTATGTTAAACTCCTTCATCCATTCGTAAAGAGTGTCTCTGTGAATGTTCAACTGTCTTGCTGTACCAGCGATTGTCGGTTTCCCTCTCTTTGTTTGAATTTGGCTAACAATTGCTTCGCTTAGTCGTCGGATGAACTCCTCTCTACTGACTGGCTTTTTACTAGCTCCCGACACAACGACACTCCCAAGAGGTTCCTAAGGATATCTAGTATTTAAAATTGTCGGATAAACATCCAAATGGGATAATGTTCCGACACTTGCTGTGGAAGAATATTCTGACATTGTCTGGTTACCCGACATTCTTGAAAACTTTCAAGAAAGCTTTTTCGAACTCTTTAGATGCTTCGCTTTCAAGGCCAACAAATATTACCTCTCTTAGCGTGGTCTGTTTGTCAAGTGTTTCTTCAATTCTTGTATCATGATGTTCGCCGCAGTTTTCATCGACAATCATCCGACACCTGTACACAGTCCCGGAAACGCTAAGCTGCTAATTTTTAAGCTTCGAAGGTATTCCAGAGCGCCCTGCATTACCAGTTGAACGTTTTTCTCGTTGATTCGCATTGCAGGTCAATCATAGTAGTGTATGGATAACAAATTTTGCTGGAAGCTTTCAGTGTGTCGTGACTATAGCTTCCCCAACTTTCACAGGAGCTTTCTTCAACGCCTCGGATTCGATTTTGGCTACACCTACCCGCTTTATTGCTCCAGCTACACCACCGCCCGTAAACATTAAAGTGTTAGCGGGGTTTACGATGGCGTCGACTTTCAATTTTGTGATATCGCCAGTAACCACCCGTACTCTGACACCTCTGTAGGCATACTCAAAGCTTGACATAGCTAATCCTGAGATTTCGGTTTACAAATGAATAAAACATTATCCTTTTAGCAAACTATTGCACTTCTATACATTCGGTAGATAATTGTGTCTGTCTTTGTAGCAAAAGCTGACGGAACGAAGCAGTTGTTTGACAGAGAAAAAGTTGTGAGGACTTGCCTGAGAATGGGGGCTACCCGAGAAGTTGCCAACGCCGTTACAGATAAAATTGAAATGAAGATATACAATGGCATACAAACAAGGAAAATTCTTCAAATGATTTTTGCACAGTTAAGCAAGCATAAACCCGCAGTTAGGCATCAAATCGACCTGCGAAAAGCTTTGAGTTTGATGAAGCCGAAGCCTGATTTTGAAAGTTTCATCCAGATTCTGCTTAAGGAACATGGATACGAAGTTGTCCCAAACCAGATTATAAGAGGCAAATGCGTAGAGCATGAAGTTGATGCTGTCGCAAGGAAAAATGGCGAGACATACATTGTAGAAGTGAAGCATCATTACAACTATCACACTCCAACGGGCTTAGATGTAAGCCGCATCGCAAGGGCAATCTTCGAAGACGTCGCAGAAGGGTTTAGACTTGGACTGAACGCATTGAATGTAAGTAAAGCAGTGATCGTCTGCAACACGAAATTTTCGCAGCACGCTAAACGTTACGCAGAATGTAGAGGAATCCACCACATAGGCTGGAGTTCACCCCCTGATCGTAGCTTGCAGATCCTGATTGAAGAAAAGAAATTGTACCCAGTTACATACCTCAAAGGTTTAAACACCATGGCAAGAGAGAAATTAGCGTCTGCCGGGATAATTCTACTAAAACAACTAACCACAAAAAACCCGGAAAGACTTAGAAAAGAAACGGGGATTCCTAAGGAAACTCTTGTATCAGCAATCAAGAAAGCAAGAGCAATACTCTCTGAAAATAAACAAACGGCACATGTAAAGAACTGAATACTAAACACGCCAAAATCTAAACCGCGACGTACATGTAAATCCTCAGCATTCTCGATGAATTTCATTTTGTTTAGCAAATCCCCCGACTAAATATAAGGAAAATGCGCGCATTGTCATTTGATCGCTTTCCATCATTTGAGAAACGCGCGCAAATGCAAGTTATATATAGTCCCAGGAGAAAGTATAGCCAAAACGAACAAAAGAGGTGAAATACGTGACAAAGGGTACAGTGGTGAGATGGCTCGGTGAGAGAGGCTACGGGTTCATTAAATGCGAAGATGGCAAAGAAATCTTTGTTCATAACTCGGATATCGAGGGCAAAAGTAGCCTCAGAGAAGAAGAAAAAGTAGAGTTCGAAGTGACAGACACAGGTAGAGGACCGAGAGCCGTCAAAGTTAAACCGATTTCTGAATAAATCGAGAACATTTGTCGAAGATTCAAAAATCGGTTTAAATTATCGGGGTTTAAGTTTTTCTTCTGATTTGTAGACTGGTTCTACCTTTCCCTAAAGCGCGCACTGAAAACCTTTCCACAATCCGTCTTGTTATCTCGAGGTTTCCTTTTGAAACCTCTTTTTGAATGCTTTTTCTCGCCACTTTTCTTTCCAACTCTTCCAACCCGTCTTTACCAGCTTTTCTCTGATTTTGGGTTTTTCCGCAACCCATTCTAGAAGCGTCCAGAAACGTCTCTTGTCTCCCAGTCTTTCTGTTGGCACTCCCACTTCTTTGCACCATTCTACGTAGCTTCTCTCAACCAACTCTTGGAGGTCGCCAGCGATTTGTACTTCTTCCACGTTGAATCCCCGGTCTCGCAGGTGTCTACGTATGCTGGAGAGAACATATCCTGAGCAGACCTTGAAACGGGTTTCCCTGTCAGGCTGCATCACCTCAACGATCTCCTCGGCAATCTTCACGGCGTCATCCAAGTACTGTTTATTTTCGAAGTTGGGCGGCTGGAAGGAGGAGACCGAGATTCTGCGTTCCATGTACCTGCGTTCTGGAAGTTTGAGGGCGCCGATTACCACGCCTAAAATAAGGTCTCCCCATCCAGCATCATCTATCAAAATCTCCTTTCTAGACAGAAAACGATCCAACTCCATAACCTACGTCACCAAGATCTTCAACAAATTGACTCTTTTCAAGCCGTTTATGTTTATCTGCCGACCATATATGCGGCCTCTCCATCAAACAGTAAGGAATGAATGTGTAAAAACCTTCTCTAAGTGTTTCTTTTGTATCGCCTGGGATGTCTTCGACATTCGCGTGCGCTTAATTTTGAGAACATGCGTGGAACATATTTGAAACACGATGACTTTAGTTTGCCAGATTTTTTTATGCCGCTGGTTAAGCCTATTGTTAAGATTGAGAACGTCGTTGCCTGCGCCGCCCTGAAGCAGGGGATCGACTTTTCCAGTGGTTAATTATCAGCCAAAACGATTTCCCGGGCTGGTCTTTAAGCTGAAGAGGCCGAGAACAACTACCCTGATTTTCAGCACTGGCAAGATGGTTTGCACAGGAGCCCGATCCGGGAGGGATGCAGTGAGAGCTCTGAAGAAGGTTGTTAAAACCTTAACAATAAGGGCGGAATAATAATCAATGGCAAACTTGAAATAGGAATAAAGAACATCGTTGCCACCGCAAGCCTCGATGCATGCATGTAAAATACATGTGTGAATGGGATAAGTAAATCAGATTCCTTCCCTATAATAATTAGTATGCTTGAGGAGTATTTGGTTTTCAATGGAAGACCTAATGCAGGTAAGAGCAGCATCATCAGAGAAATTGTAGGCTTAGATGTAGTAACCGGAAAGCGTCCGGGAACAACACGAAACATATCGAAACATCCTTTAAACAGTAGCCTAGTTCTTGTAGACATGCCTGGTTTTGGCAGGATCATGGGTGTCTCTAAGCGCTTAGAGAATATGAGGAAGAATCGGATCATCCGTTTCTTAGAGTCTAACGCTCAAAACATAGCCTTAGCTATCCACGTTCTCGACATATCCACGTTCCTAGAAACATCATGGCGTTTGGAAAAGAAGGGGATAATCTCGATAGATGTTGAGATGATCCAGTTTCTAGCTAAGACGTTACGTGAGTTTCCCTTGGTGGCGGCTAACAAAATAGATAAGACCGACAAGAAGGAAATAGATGCTAACCTAAAAGAGTTCATGCACAGGATCAGCAACGGACATATCTCAGCTGTTGCGGATAAAGTGTTCCCAGTGAGTGCAAAGACTGGAGAAGGATTAAGCGCCTTAAAGAGCGCGATTCACGAGAAGTTGGTAGCAAAGGGGTATAGAACGCCGTTTAAAGTGCGATGAATTCGAGCTTTAGTAATATCGTAGAATCTTGGAGTATAATCTGCGGTTATCTTGTAAATAACAATAATTTGCGCGCGTTTCAATTCAATATGGAAAAAAGAGGGAGAACTGAGCGCATACTAATCTGTTAAATAGCTGCTGTCTACTCTGCTATATCAACGATTTCAGCTTTGGGAGCATTGGTCTTGACAGATTCAATTCCGTTCTTGCAGCTATCCTTTGACTCGTATGCTTCGCCAGAGGCTATGACTTCACCGTTAGGCGCCTTTAATCTGAACCTGAATTTTCCAGCAGAATCTTTGTAGATCTCAAATTTTGGCATTCTTTCTGACAAAATAATCGCCTCGAAGTAAATGTAAGGCGGGTTATAAATATCTGCTTTGACAGGATCATGTCAACCATCTTGACGTAAACTAATGGGCATTTTGAGTGACCCCACGAGTATATAGTTTCTTTTTGACATTGCAGCATAGATGCTTGCGTATTGTTCTAATATCAGAGCAAGTTGTGACATCCTTCTTGATTCTAAGAATCTTTCTTATTTTGTTGATTAGATCCTTGGAGTGGCTACAGAAATCGTAGGGTTCTGCGCGGAGCGTTTGAGATACGCGCGCTTTTCCAAGAAAACTGAAAAAGCGCACAAAAGCCCACAGTTGTGCGCAAAAAGTGGTCGTGGGCTAATGCGGGCATGCGCACGTTTTCAAGCTATTGCGCGCATTGCTAGCAGGAAGTTCCTCATAAAGCTAATACAAGAGAATATTTACAAGGACTATGGCCTTAAAGAGCCTCTCTTTAGGCATCTTTACAGCACTGTTCATAGAATTCGTTAAGATGCTCATGCAACTAAGTTAACAGACTTCTCGAAAAATTCCATAAGGGTATGACCATGATTTCCGCGCTATCGGCTGTGCCACCACTCCTTCTAAAATGGGTGGTTGACCGATAGTCTCGAGAAGTTCATTGGGAATCCTTCCCTGCGCGTTGTAAAAAAGCCCCGGTTTATCCCAAAAGTCCCGGCGGGAACTGGCGAGACGCGTGACCGCACAAGCTTTAATACCTCTCCCCGCCTTTACCATGCTTCTCAAGGATAGGAGTACCTTGGACAGGGCAAAGAGCAAACAAGCTTATGGGTTTCCCACAGTCATAACAGACTTGCCAGAGGCAGACATGCCATTCCAAGGCGTCAAAGCATGGATCCTGCAAAGCGAAAAACACCAACTGATCTTCTTCGAAATGCAACCCACAACACTAGTGCCAGAGCACAGCCACAACTATCCCCAATGGGGCATGGTAATCGAAGGAGAGATGAAACTAACCATCAACGGCAAAACAAAAACCATCAAGAAAGGCGAAGACTATCTCATCCCCGCCAAAGCTAAACACCAAGCAAAATTCCTAACTAAGACAAGAGTAATCGACTTCTTTTCTGAAAAAAACAGATACAAAACCAAGACCGCCAGATAACAGTTCAGCTATGAAAATGCTCCAAATGCGCGTGCAACCATGTTGGATCAAGTCATTGTTCCAAATAGAGTGCATGCATGCATTTAGAAATGATGGTTTTCCACGTTTAGGTATCTTTACTATTTGTTGGCTTGGTCACGGCGCGCATGAGCAGAATCGATTCCGGAATCAGAGAACCTCAAAACGTCAAATTGTTACAACCTTACTTCCTGGGTTGTCAATTGTTTTTCGGCTAATTCCTCATTTTTGGGGTTTGACAGGATTGACCATGCTTTTCCAATGGTCTCGTATTTGCGCGCTTAGTGAATCCTTGAACCACCCGCCAAAAATATATCCGCTAGCCTGTTGAGTAAAGGGCGTCAGTGAGCAAATGTCTAAGGAAGAAACTATAAAAAAAATTAGTGCAGAAGTGGCGGCTTGCGTTAAATGCGAACTAGGGAAACAACGTATACATGTAGTTCCGGGCGATGGAGACTTGGACGCAGAAATAATGTTTATCGGGGAAGCGCCTGGAAGACAAGAAGACTTGAGAGGACTGCCTTTTGTGGGTGCTGCAGGGAAACTCCTCGACAAATTGCTGCACAAAGTCGGTTTTTCTCGAGAAAAAGTCTACATTACGAACCTCGTTAAATGTAGACCTCCTGAAAATCGTGACCCCACATTAGAAGAAATTACTACTTGCAGTGGATTGTATTTGAATCGTCAAGTTCAAGTTATTCGACCGAAGCTTCTAGTGATGTTAGGCAGGCACTCAGCAGCGTATATCCTTTCCAAAGCTGGAATTGAGGAGGAAAGTATCACAAGAATACACGGTAAAGTATATGGAATAGATTCATTTGGCGTTCCAGTTGTCGCCATCCCCGTGTTTCATCCTGCGGCGGCGCTTTATAACCTAAAGTATAAAGACTTGCTGGAAGAGGACTTTAAGGTTTTGAAATCTGTACTCGAAAAATATGATCCTGATCGGTGTTAATACGCGCACGCACTAGTTCTCGATATTCATCGACCCAATCAGAGATATAATCTTAATAGTTTATTTGAATATAGACGTGATGTCTCTATATGGAGAAGGCTGGCGAACATGAGTAAGATAAAGGAAGAGGTACGTCGCAGAGTTCCTCGGCTTTTAATGAGCTTGGTTATGGCTATTATCTTCGTGGCAATTTTTTTGGTAGTTCCGGAGACGGTCAAAGGCATCCTAATTCCAGGCCTCAACATGGACGCTAGTCTACTAGTACGGACTATAACAATAGTCATTACAGCGATTTTTCTAATACGGGCGTTGTCCGATGCTATGGTGCTAGGCGACATCGTAACCGACATTATCATCAGACGAATGGGGATAAAGGAGAAAAGGTCTCCAAAAAGAGCAGGTAGAGATTTCATATACATCATAGTTATCATTCTAATAGCAACTGCTGTTCTGCCTGTTATGAGTGCATTAGAAGGGGGCATTCGTTATTGGTTATCCACGTTCATCATATATGGCGCTCTCGGAATAATCCTTGTACTAATTTATGATATTGGACGAATCCTTTACAGAGTCGTTGAGCAAAAAGCCGAATCGTTTGCTGATCGCCTTTCCAAGATGGCTGAACAAGAAAAAACAGATGAATAGCATGGAGCCAACAATAATCATAATTTTCGTACTCATCTATTTGCTGACGGTTCTTCTTTCAGCTACTAAAGCCGTTCCCATGTCAATCGCGGCATTAAGTGGAGCATTGCTTACTGCATGGTTTGGGCTGCAATACGAGGTGTTCACATACTCGGAAGCACTAGATTTCATAGACGTAAAAATTCTTGGCCTAATAATTGGCACAATGGTCGTAGTGGAAGTTGCCAAAAAAAGTGGGCTATTCCGTTTCGGAGCATTGTACGCTGTCAAGTTATCGGAAGGAAACCCTGGCAGACTCTTCGTATCTATCTGCATAATGTCTGCTGTTGCTTCCATGTTTCTCAGCGATCCAACAGCGATGTTGCTCATGGCTGCGGCTACGGTGACAGTAAGTAAACTTCTTAATTATGACCCGATACCATATTTTCTTTCTGCAACTATTATGATAAATCTCGGTGGCACAAGTACGTTAA
>Ga0209978_10000302_pt1 | contig 17691 bp, 16 predicted proteins | sample BentaG_FD_182805 | JGI IMG/M metagenome (GOLD analysis project Ga0209978, IMG submission 182805) | Deep subsurface microbial communities from South Atlantic Ocean to uncover new lineages of life (NeLLi) - Benguela_00093 metaG (SPAdes)... | ecosystem: Environmental > Aquatic > Marine > Oceanic >... | reverse complement strand
TTTTCAGCACAGAAAGGAACTGGGGTCCTATCTGCAGTTACCTTGACAAAACCAGCAGCCCGGATTTTATCCAGGTATACATTATCATTAAGGGCTCCAGCAATACACCCTGCCCATTGCTCAGGGCTCTCTTTCACCTCGTTTGGCAGTTCCTCGAGCAGGGCGATATCCGAGATGCATAGCCTTCCACCCGGCTTGAGCACTCTATAGGCTTCCCTGAAGACAGCATCCTTATCTGATGAAAGGTTGATAACACAATTGGAGATAATAACATCTATGGAGTTATCCTCAACTGGCATATGCTCCATTTCACCGAGGCGGAACTCTACATTGGTAGCTCCTATCTTTTGAGCATTCTCCCTAGCCAATCGAATCATTTCTGATGTCATATCCAACCCGATAACCATGCCTTGTGTCCCCACCCTTTGGGCGGCTAGGAAGCAGTCTATCCCTCCGCCACTACCCAGGTCTAATACCACCTCACCCTCGCTGAGTTCAGCAATAGCAGTGGGGTTACCACAGCCTAGTGAAATATCGGTTACATCCCTGGGCAGGCTCTCAAGCTCCTCACTGGTATATAACCTTTCGGCAGCAGTTTGCGCCTGGTGCGAGATGACATCTTGGTTGCAACAACTAGGTGGCACCGTGGCTCTAGGTGAGCAGCATGACCTGCTCTTTTCCTTGGCTAATTTACCGTAGCGCTCCTTTACAAAACTCTTGATTTCCTCTGCGTTTCGCTCCATTTCTAATCCTCCTTATGTATTATACTACGCCTCCCTTTATATTTCTAATTATTGTACCCACAATCTAGGATTAGAAATCTTTTACTCCCACTCTAGCACCAATACCCTTGACAGTTCCGTCGCTGCTGAACAGAAACCCCTTTGCCCACAAGGACACATACACCAATCCAATCAACGCTGGCACTTCAATGAGAGGTCCTACAACGGTAGCTAGCGCCTGCCCCGAGTTTATGCCAAAGGTACCCACAGCCACCGCTATAGCCAGCTCAAAGTTGTTGCTGGCGGCGGTGAAGGATATGGTCGCTGTCTGGGGATAGACAAATCTGAGAGCCCAGGAAAGGATGTATGCCACTCCAAACATTAAGACAAAGTAGACCAGCAGGGGAATGGCTATACGAAGCACATCCATAGGCAGGTTCACAATATATTCGCCTTTCATCGAGAACATAACAAAGATAGTAAACAGCAGTCCTATCATTGCCGTAGGACTCAACCTGGGGGCAAAACTTTCCTCAAACCATTGTCTGCCTTTGTGGCGGATGACGGTAAACCGAGTTATAATCCCAGCTACTAATGGAATGCCTAAGAATATCAGGACACTTCTGGCGATATCCCACATGGACACTTGCACAACGGTAGCTTCGCCCCCAGCCACCCAAGAAGACGCAATCGTGATATAGAAGTATGCCAGCACGGAATAGAAGAGCATTTGAAAGATGGAATTCAGGGCTACCAAGACAGCACAGTATTCATTGTCACCTCCTGCCAGGAGATTCCAGATAAGCACCATAGCAATGCAGCGCGCCAGCCCGGTAATAATTAATCCCTCCCTGTATTCAGGAAGGTCGTAGAGGAAGAGCCACGCCAGCCCGAACATTATGACCGGTCCGATGACCCAGTTCAGAATGATTGAAACACCGAACATCTTCCAAGCAGTGGCGACCTTGGACAGTTCTTCGTAGTTCACCTTGGTCAGCACCGGATACATCATCCAGAGCAGACCAATGGCAATGGGCAAGGAGATAGTATCTATCCTGAGTATGTCAAATACCGACGCAATCTCTGGAAATACATAGCCCAGCCCGACTCCCAGCGCCATGGTCACGAAAATCCATATCGGGATAAACCTGTCTATTAGGGAAAGTCTGCCGACCACTGTTCTTGATTCGGTGTTAGTCATACACTCCCCTCAGTCTTTGCTTTACCTATTGAATCAACCATGACCACTAATTACTATTGTCCCACTAAAGGGAAGAAGCCTGCCTGCATCCAGGACCTATCCGTTTAGCATGCTTTAGCCTTTCCTTATCCTGTGCTAATATCTCGTTACTGACAAGGGAATCTTTTAGTAGCCTAGCTAGAGAAATAGCGTAGCGATTTGCCGTTTCCCAGTCCATGGAATAAAGCATCCATGCCCCATCCCGCCTTGCCTTCGAGAAACCGGCGTCCTGAAGGATGCCAAGGTTGCGTGAAGCCCGTGACTGGGATATATCCAGAGCTTGCATAACCTCGCAGACACAACACTCCCTCTCCAACAGAACATTTAGAATTCTGAGCCTCGTCTCATCAGATAATGCCTTCATTGACTTAATCAGGTCCTGCATAGCTCCCCCTTATATTGTAAGCGTATATGCGCATATCTACATATAGATTACCACTTATCCGCGCTACATGTCAATAAGACCCGCTTTGAACACCGACTTTCAAACCAATCGGTGCCAATGCTATAATGACTATGAATGGATATTCTAGTTGAGCTTAACCCAGCGCAAAGGGAAGCGGTAGAGGCAATCAGTGGACCAGTGTTAATTTTGGCTGGTCCGGGTAGTGGTAAGACCAGGGTTATTGCTCATCGGGTGGCTTACCTGATTAAGGTTTGTGGGGTTAGCCCCCACCATATTATGGCAGTTACCTTCACCAATAAAGCCGCCAGGGAAATGGAGGAGAGGCTTCACCATCTGGTCAGTGGTTCAGTAGGAGAGTTAACTTTAGGCACTTTTCACGCCATCTGTGCTCGTATCCTGCGGCGGGATGGCAAGGCGATAGGCATTGACCCCCACTTTGTAATCTATGATGACGACGACCAGCTCAGCCTGATAAAGCGTGGTATTCAGGAAATAGGTCTTGACCCTAAGCAATATGCACCTCAGGCTATAGCCTCAGCCATTTCAGCAGCTAAGAGCCACAATTTAACCCCAGTAGATTATATCCAGCGTAGCCATAGCTATTTTGAGGAGGTGGCCGGGCGTGTCTATGAACGCTATCAGCAGCTACTGGCTGAAAGCAGCGCTCTTGATTTTGATGACTTGTTAATGAAAGCAGTGCAGCTATTCAGAAACAGCCCCGAGATTCTATCTAGATACCAGTCAAGATACCTCCACCTCCTGGTAGATGAGTTTCAGGATACTAATCTGGTTCAGTATCAGCTAATAAAGCAACTGGGCGGAAAGTACCGCAATATATGTGTCGTTGGTGACCCAGACCAGTCCATTTACTCGTGGCGGTTTGCCGACCTGCGCAACATCCTTAGTTTCGAGAAGGACTATCCTGAGGCTAAATTGGTGTTGCTGGAGCAGAACTATCGCTCGACTAAGATGATTCTGGAAACGGCATCTCATATAATCTCGGCTAATCAGCAGCGCAAGCCCAAGGAGTTGTGGACAAATAATGAACTAGGTGAGCTGACTACGATAGTTGAGGCATACACTGAGCAGGAAGAAGCCCAGTTCGTGGTTAATGAGGCAGAGCGCCTGGTAGCTCAGGGAAAGTTTAGCCTTGGCGACTGTGCGGTAATGTATCGGACTAATGCCCAGTCAAGAGCCCTTGAGGAGGCATTTATTCGCTATGGAACACCCTATAAGTTGGTGGCTGGCACCCGATTTTATGAAAGGCGGGAGATTAAGGACGTTATCGCCTACCTCAGGGTTATCCAGAACCCTTACGATAGTGTCAGTCTGCTAAGAATAATTAATGTCCCGGGGCGGGGTATTGGGCAACGTAGCCTGAGTGAGCTGTCTCGCTGGGCAAGGTCTCTGGGCGTCCCCGAATATGGGGCATTACAACTTATAAATGAACAGGAGGGACATCAGCCTCCATTTAGCTCTCGTATTACCAAGGCACTAGCTGATTTTCTAGGCTTGATGGAAGGATTTATCGTCCGTAGTCAGGAGCTAAACCTAATTGATTTACTTGATTTAGTTGTGGAAAGCTCCAGATATAAGGAATATATGTTAAGTGAGGTAGATGGGGAGGAGCGCTGGGAGAATATCCTTGAACTCCGCACTGTAGCCCAGCAATATCGTGATTTGAAACTCAGAGATGGCTTAGCCGCCTTTCTCGAGGGGGTAACGCTGGTATCTGATGTGGATAGTCTTGATGAAAGTGTAGATGCGGTAACCCTGATTACCCTGCATCAGGCCAAGGGTTTGGAATTTCCGGTGGTGTTTATCGTTGGTATGGAGGATGGTATCCTGCCCCATTTTAAGTCGTTTGATGACCCGGCACAGATTGAGGAAGAGAGGCGGTTGTGTTATGTCGGTGTAACCAGAGCCAAGCAGAGGGTGTATCTGGTTCGTGCCTTTCGCCGTAGCCTGATGGGGAGGAGCGGAGCAACTTATCCATCGCGCTTCTTAAGTGATATACCCCAGCACCTGATTACAGGGAGTGGTATGTGGCAGGGAGAAGAGCGCCTAGCTACTACCGCTTTGTATTCCTGGAATAGAGCTTCCACTCCCAGCTTGGCTGTTCCGGAATTGAAGGCTGGTGACCATGTCCACCATACCCAGTTTGGTGACGGGGTGGTAGTGAGTTGTCAGCCAGTAAAGGATGATAGCGAGGTGGTGGTTGTTTTTAGTGGGTTGGGAATAAAAAAGCTCCTCCTTAGCTTTGCTCAGCTGGAGAAGGTAGAATAATTTCCCATTGAGTGGATGAGGATGGCAGACTATGACTGCCGGTGCCAGTCTTGCGCTGGGAAAAGCTATATTCCTCCTAATAAAATGCCTCGGTAGGGAAACGTGATATGAGCTCGGTTTAATCTTCCTGTTCTCTTCTAGGTTCTTTTGGCTTTCCGATGCGTCGCCACCACGCTTTGAGCCGGGCTATAACCCTTTTCTCATACCCCTGCTCACTTGGGGTGTAGTAACGTTTACCCTGAAGAGAATCGGGCAGGTTTTGTTGCTCAACGAAGTGCCCCGGGTAGTCGTGGGCATATTTGTATCCCTTGCCATAGCCCATTTTTTTCATTAAGGGTGTCACCGGGTTGCGTAAGTGTAGCGGCACTGACTCGCTGGAGCCTCGCTTAATTTCCTCCTGAACCCGGGAGTACGCCTCATACAAGGAGTTGCTTTTAGGGGCTGTCGCCAGGTAGACGGCTGCCTCAGCTAGAGCCAGGTTGCCCTCAGGCATGCCGATGAAATGGACGGCTTGCTGAGCTGCCATGGCTACCACCAGTGCCTGTGGGTCAGCCATGCCGACATCCTCTGAGGCAAAGCGAACCAGACGGCGGGCAACATAGAGGGGGTCTTCTCCTGCCTCCAGCATCATAGCCAGCCAATAAAGGGAAGCATCTGGGTCTGAGCCTCGCATCGACTTGTGTAGGGCGGAGATGAGGTCATAGTGTTGCTCTCCCGCTTTATCGTAACGGCGAGCCCGGCGCTGAATGGCATCTTCAATAGTGGGTAGTGGAATACGGCGCTTTCCATCAGCATCAGGTGGTGTCGTCAGGGCTGCCATTAAGGGCAATGCGAGCATCATTATTTGACATGGTGATAAGATGGGTCAGGGCCTCGGTGTCCAGTTCTACATTTAACGCACCAAGACCTAGCACTCTGTCTTTTATTGCTCTCAGGATTATGACACGGAGCTCATCCTCGTTAAGTGGATTCAGGGTGAGAACCTGGCAACGGGAGAGAAGGGGAGAGGTAACCTCAAAGGAGGGGTTTTCGGTGGTAGCGCCAATGAGGGTGACGGTGCCATCCTCGACGAAAGGTAGAATAGCATCCTGCTGGGCTTTATTGAAGCGGTGAATCTCGTCTATGAAGAGGATAGTTCTCTGCTGGTTCATTTTGCGGCGCCCCTTAGCCTCCTCTACTATCCGGCGCAGGTCATTCACGCCAGCACTAACCGCGCTTATTGGGCTGAAGTGTGAATCAGTGGTATTGGCGATAATGTAAGCCAGGGTAGTTTTACCACTGCCTGGCGGACCCCACAGGATGACTGATGGTAGTTGACCGGCTTCAATAGCCTTCCTCAGCACACGCCCTTTACCTATTAGGTGCTCCTGCCCGACAAACTCGTGGAAGGTAGCCGGTCTTATGCGCGTTGCCAGCGGCGCCTCTTTTTCCTTTTGCTTCTCAGATTGCTGTTCAAACATGTCCGTACTCATAACGCACCGCTTGTTAGATGAAATTTATCTACTTCGCTAACTGTTCCCTGATTTTTTTTAAGGATTCTTTCGCCAAGCTAATGCCTAAAGCTTGAGCATCTGTAAGCCTTTCTGCGTTTCTTTTCTCAAAGGATTGTGGAAGGAATTCCTTCTCGAACTCTCTCATCGATCGGAATATCTGTTTTTTCTTTTTATTTTTGTTCATTTCATTCCTCCTTATAGTACCTTGCGAAGAACTGGGGGTTTAGTTCTTCTTTAAAATAATGTTTTCTCTTAATCCATATTAAACCATCACCTTTAGAAATTACTGCCACATCAATCGGCCCAGCCACTGTTTCAGTTCCCAATGTAACTTTCTGTTTGAAAAGGGTTAAGTTTACAAGTGTCTCTGCCATTGCTGCAAGTTCATCCTTCGGAAGCATAGTAACAACTCTCACAACAGGATCTACATAATTTTTCCTCCTATAAGTTCGCACATCTTCCTGATAACCCTTGAATATCTCGTTACTCACCTCTTTTAATTTCTCCTTAAGGAGTCGCTTTTCGTTATCATCAAATTTCTCCATATTATCAACAAGGATTTCTGGATATTTATCAAATATTTCAGCCAGATTATTCTCTATGTGATCCTCCAAGTCAGGGTCAATGCCTTCCATAAACGTTACTACCATTTCTCCTTGAGCAAATGGAGTAATTGAAGCGGTTGTCTGAAAGTTGATTTCTGCAGAGCCATGCTTTTCGTACTTCAGTTTGTTGTTAACTATTGCTTCAACACGGAATGACTCAAGTGAAGGAAAAGTATCCTTCTCTCCAAACCCAGCGATTACAACTCCTGAAATGTTTGCTATTTCAATATCTTCTGGAAATTTTGAAAATAAACTTGCTGTAATTTTCTTTAATTGATTGGAATGACTTTTAGATAAAGGTAATCTCTCGAAAACTTCTTCTATTGCTTTACCAATGATCCCTCCATATTTAGTAATTATATTCTTATTAAAGCTTTTCGGAATTGATGGAACGTTATCAGTTTTCAGCCATTTTTCATAGTGTTCCTTTATTGTTTCCGATACTATCTGTTTTATTGTCTCATCAGCAATTTCGCCCTTTTCGTCCATTTCCGAATGTACTTTCTCTCTGATTACTTCTCTAATAAAATTGAGGTAATCGTAGATAGAGCTGTGCAGGTAGCTCTCCTGCACAGAATCTGGGAATAGGGGGTTGCCATCATCAAGGAACGCTATAAAATCCCTTCCATATTCTTCCAGTGTCTCGAAAACCTTCTTGCCTAGCTCTTTTTCTCTATAAACCTTAATTATTGTTTCCCAGGGTATATCCATAAAATTGGCATCGCCATAAACCATTATTCCGACGGGATGATACTTGGACAGGGAGAAAAGCTTATTGGCCGAGGTGAAAACTTTCTCACCGGTTTCCCCGATTCTCATTGTAACTGCGCTATCAGCTGCAAGAGCTATTGCTTCTTTATTCATTATCACGATTTCAGCTGTCATCTCATCTTCTACCTTACACGGTTATCATTTAAGTGAATTTCGTCTAAACCATCCAACTTGTCAAATGTTAGCATTAATCATGTTGACTATCAACCTCACCCCCTGTATCCCCCTCTCCTTCAAAGGAGAGGGGGAATTGGTATATAAGAGAGGCTTCGCCCCTCCAATCTACCCCCCTTTCAGCTACTCCCTTATTTATACCTCCTTACCTCAAAGCGGTTAACATAACTACAAAAACAAATCAAAGCTAATCAGCTACGAATTGTTTCCCCAAATTTTAATTATGCGTAATTTTGTCTTTTTCAATTCCCCTTTGTTTACTTATACCTCTTCACCTCGAACCTGTAAAGCTTTACTGGCTCATCGGAGGCTATGCCTGCCTTCTGGCGGCAGATGTCAATCTGGTAGTCCACGCTAGCTACCCCCTCAAGGTCAGGAAGTAGAAGACCCCGTCTCATGCCACACTCCACGATAACCCCATACTTCTTGGGGTCTAGCTGGTCTTGGCTCTCTATCGGCTCGGGTTTGGTCAGCACGTCAACATTGTAGTCAAGGTCTTTAAGCTCATTGGGAGCGACAGGCGGAAAGCGGGGGTCTCTGGTGGCTGAGCTGATAGCATTGGCAATGGTCTCCTCAGCTACATTCGGCGTGACGGGTTCAAAGGTGCCGATGCAGCCCCGCAGTTGGCCAACTTTGTGAATACTGACAAAGACCCCAGCCTTCTCCCTCATCTCTGGGGCAAGCTCTCCTAGCTCAAGAATCTTACCCCCTTTAACATAGGTCTCTACCGTCTCCTTGGCTAATCTCACCAGTGGGGACATTGCCGTTACTATTACCCCGGCATAACCGACTACGGAAGAATAATCGCCGGTGGTATCACCGCTGGTCTGGTATCTGACCAGTTCCGCCCCGGTTGCCCCTAGTTCCTTGGCGGCGGAAATAAGACTGGCCGTCGGGGCATAGCCACACATTGATATATTTAATTCATCAATCCGCTTTAACAGTTCCTCTTCGTTCAGGTCGAGAATGGCTTCTATGGCTTGGGTATCTTTCCTCTGGGCAGCCTCTTGTGGCTCATAGTGGGTCATGTCACTTGAGGCTATGATTACCGCCCCTTTGTTTAACTCTTTAATGGCTTTGGCTATTGCCTGACCGATTTCCTTATAAACGGCACCGGTAGAGTAGGCGAGGAGGATGGGCACCACCTTAATATCTGGCTTGAAATATTGTAGAAACGGTAGCTGAACCTCGATAGAGTGCTCATATTGATGAGCCACGTGGTCTTCTTCCAGGTGGCTGGAGGTGGCTAAAATCCGCTTGCCCAATTCTGAGTCAATCTCCACCTCGCCCAGCGGTGTTTTCCAGGTGCCTTGAGTCATGATACTGAGTGGTTTGCCCCTCCCGGTGTGGTTGGGACCCATGATGACAAAAGTATCCTTAAATTTGATTTTAGATATAACTGCCCCCGCCACTGGTCCCGAGTAAATATACCCGGCATGAGGCGAAACCAGACCAATTACCTCCTCTTTGGCTACCTTTTCATCAATGAACGCCTCAATCATTGCCTTAAGTTGGGAAGGTGATGCTGGATAGAATTGCCCGGCTACAACTGGCTCCCTAATCATCTTGCTCCCTCCTTTGCTCCAAGTGTCCTAAAATTAAGTTCTGCCCCGCAGAACTGGCACCTTGAATCTTCTAGACCTACTACCTTGGTCTGATAGCCAAACCTGTTTACAATAGGCTTACCACAGGAGTAACAGATAGTATTCTCGCTCTGGTGTCCGGGAACATTGCCAGCATAGACAAATTTAAGACCAGCTTTTCGCCCCATATCATAGGCATGCTCCAGGGTGGATACCGGGGTTGGAGGTAAGTGCATCATATGGTGATGGGGGTAGAATCTGGTTACATGCCACGGCGTTAACTCACCAAGCTCATCTCTTATCCAGTTAGCAATGCCTTCAAGTTGCCCGTCATCGTCATTCATGGTGGGTATGATGTTGGTAACCACCTCGACATGCATATTCCACTTAGTTTTTGCCCGCTTGGCGACCTCAAGTATTTCTCGCCAGTGAGGCACCTTGGCTAGCTCACGGTAAAAGGAGTCAGAGAAGCCCTTAATATCGACACGCCAGGCATCCAGGTAAGGTGCGATAGTATCCAGTGCCTCAGGCGTCGAGTAGCCATTGGTCACATAGACGGTATATAGGTTATTCTCCTTAGCCAGCTTGGCTGAGTCAAGGGTATACTCAAACCAGATGGCAGGCTCATTGTATGTCCAGGCAACACCCTGGCACTGGTAGCGTTTAGCCAGTTCTATAGCCGCTTGAGGTTGCATTTCCTGGCAGCCACGCCGTAATGCATTACTATCAACCGAGGAGATTTCCCAGTTCTGGCAATGCTTACAATGAAAGTTGCAACCCAAAGTGCCCAGGGAGAAAACCAAGCTGCCGGGGAAGAAGTGGAATAATGGCTTCTTTTCCACCGGGTCAGCCGCCGCTGACGAGACTATAGCGTAGTTCAGGTTATACAGGGTCCCGTCCTTATTCTGATACATGCCGCAAACACCAAACTTATCTGGACCTATTCTGCAGCGCCACTGGCAAGTATGGCACTGCACCCTGAAGTTCGATAGCTTTTCATAGAGCATCGCCTCGTGCATTTTCTGCCCCTTAAACTAATTATATCACTTGGCTGCTATCAATTATAGGTTGTAGATTGATATTTGTTGTCACCCTCACCCCCTTTGTCCCCCTCTCCCTCAAGGGAGAGGGGGAGGATATAAAAAAGAGGGGCTAGCGCCCCTCTTAAACACCCTTATTGATTGCTAGTCCAGACTAAACAAAGGGAAGATGAAAAGGCTTCGCTTCCTTGACTGCCCGACTACTAGTAGGTAGACTTAGATAAGATGATGTGATGAAGGTTATCGGTCTTACTGGTGGCATAGGTAGTGGCAAGAGTATGGTGTCGCAATTCCTGGCTGAACTGGGTGCGGTCATTCTGGATGCAGATAAGGTGGGGCACGAAGCTTTCAAACCCGATACTGAGGCGTGGCGAGAGGTGGTATCTGCTTTTGGCAGGCAGGTTCTTACCCCCAATGGTGATATTGACCGTGAAAAGCTGGGTGAGATAGTGTTTGACAATTCTGATTCTTTAGCACGATTGAACCGGATAATGCACCCCCAAATGTATGAAATAGTAAAGGCTCAGCTTGAAGAATACCGGCAACAAGGGATGGATGTGGTAGTCCTCGAAGCCCCTCTGCTAATTGAAGCTGGCTGGACTTCATTAGTGGATGAGGTTTGGGTTACCGTAGCCTCTGAGGCCACAGTGCTTAAACGACTTAAGGAACGGGCTGGGCTATCTGAGCAACAATCTCTGGCTCGCATCCACTCGCAGTTATCTTCAGAAGAACGGGTAAGGCATGCCAATGTCATCATAGATACTGATTGCGACCTTGATGAATTAAAGGCTAGAGTAGGGAAGCTATGGCAGGGACTGCAATGAGGGTGGCTTGATATAGTCTAATCCATGGGTGGCGCTACTGGTTTGCAGCCTATCAATCTACCTCAATCAGTTGGCTTCCCGAAGCCTTAAATAATCGGTCGAAGACAGCCAGACCAATACCCTCTTTTGGCGGAGCGAGGGTTAAAATGTAGTCGACCCCTCTATCATCCAGGGTCCGCATTGCCGCAAACAGTTCCCTTGCCACCTCTTCCATGGTAAAAAAAGAGCTTAAGCCTATCGTAACCACATCGTCATCGGCGAAATGGTAAAGTTCCTCCTGTGGAACCATGACTCCTACTTGGTTACCTATCTTGAGCTCTTTGAGTCTCTCCCTCATGGCAGCGATAACCTTTTCCCGGTGCTTACCCCCAAATAGCAGCACTTTTGCTCTCGGCGCATAATGCTGTTTCATTTGACCAGGTGATTTGAAAGCCTCGCCTTCTATTCCGGGACAGACCGAGACCTCACTCAGAATCCCTTCCAAAGACTCCCGGCTCACGCCACCCGGTCTCAGGATGACCGGCGGCGAACAGGTGAGGTCGAGCACCGTGGATTCAACGCCAATCTGGGTGGCTCCGCCATCGAGGATTAGGGCTATCTTGCCGCCCAAATCCGCCATCACATGCTCCACTCGGGTTGGACTGGGATAACCGAAGCTATTTGCTGAAGGGGCAGCTATAGGCACCTCGGCTTCCTTTATAAGGGCTAAAGCGACTTCATTTTGGGGCATACGCACCGCCACAGTGGTAAGACCGGCAGTGACAATGTCGGGTATTTTGTCACTTTTCGTGAGGATGAGAGTAAGCGGACCTGGCCAGAAAGCATTCATCAAATGCCAGGCAACCTCAGGGATTGCGCTCACCACCGAAGGGAGCATCTCCATACTGGCAACATGAACAATAATAGGGTCAAAGGTGGGTCTTCCCTTCGCTGCGAAAATCTTTGCTACTGCCGTTTTATTGGTTGCGTCAGCTCCGAGTCCATAGACAGTCTCTGTGGGAAAAGCAACCAGCCCACCTCTCCGGATTACATCTGCTGCCAGCTTTATATTCTCCCCGAGATTGGCGTTGACGATTTGAGTTTGCACTTAAAACTCCACAACAAACAAATGCTAAAAAGCTAGAGGCTGAAGATTGAGTTAACATCCACCCTCTAATACTTTGACGCTCTTATCTCCCCCAGCTTGCCAGTTACGGAATCTCTTTTAATAGCCTCCTATATGCCTCTAAATACTTCCTACTGGTTTCCTCAATTACCTCGGGAGGCAATTTCGGTGCCGGTGGGTTCTTATCCCACTTGATGCTTTCTAAATAATCCCTTACAAATTGTTTATCAAAACTGGGTTGAGACTTGCCCGGTTCATATTCTTCCTTTGACCAGAAGCGGGATGAATCTGGGGTAAGCAGCTCATCTATTAAAATAACCTCCCCCTGATAAATCCCAAACTCGAATTTGGTATCGGCGATGATTATTCCTCTTTCCTCAGCGTAAGGTAATGCTTTCAAGTATATCTCGAGGGATGCCTGGCGCAACTTTAAGGCAAGTTCCACCCCTACTAGATTTTGAAGCTCGTCAAAAGTTACATTTATATCGTGACCAGTTTCGGCTTTGGTTGACGGAGTGAAAGTAGGCTCTTGCAGTTTCTCTGCTTCCTGAAGTCCCGGAGGAAGCTTAATTCCAGACACCGTCCCCTCACTTTGATATTCCTTCCACGCCGAACCCGAAAGATACCCTCTTACGATGCACTCAACAGGGATTGGGTTTGCCTTTTTGACCAACATTGCCCTTCCTTCTAAAAGCCTCCTCTCATGTTCAGGGAGAAAGGTGAGCCTGAGCGGTATAAGGTGGTTAGCGATAACGTCTTGGCAAAAGTCAAACCAGAAAAGGGAAAGGGCAGTGAGGACCCTGCCCTTTTGCGGGATGCCACTGGGGAGGACAACATCAAAGGCAGAAATCCGGTCGGTAGCCACGATGAGGAACTTGTCATCTAGGTCATAAATATCCCTCACCTTTCCTCTCTTGAAAAGCTTAAGGCTTTTCAAATCAGTATCAAGCACTATATCTTTCATCTTCACGGTGCCAGTTCATGGCTAAGGGACAGAATTTCAGGTGGTTCCCTTGGCAATGCTATTAATCTTACCGTTTGGATATGCCAAAATGCGAGCCAGAAAAATATGAATTTCAGTTATAGAATAACTGAAGGGTGGTATGGCGTCAAGCGCTTTTGAGAGACGGCATAACTACTTTGGTTAAACCCACATTTACCAACTTCTCTGTTCGGATACCAGGCACGGGTGGCCTAAGCGGCTTGCGTCTTAAACTCAATTATGGTATACTTAATCAGTAGTTAAGTGGGTTTTGTCCCACTTTTTTAATTGTGTGGAAAATAATAGGATTGGGGGGGGTTAATTCGAGATGAAAAGCGACTTTCTGCTCGCTATTACCCAACTCTCGGCTGAGAAGAACCTGCCTAGGGAGGTGGTTATTGCCGCAGTGGAGTCAGCACTGGTATCAGCTTATAGGAAGGATAATTTTGCTACTACCCAGAATATCTCGGTTAAGATTAATCCGACTACAGGTGGGGTTAAAGTGTGGGCTGAGAAAACTATAGTTGAGCGACCTAAGGACGCTCGCCGCGAGATATCATTGGATGAGGCACAGAAAGTCAAGCAAGATGTGCAGATTGGTGAGACGGTGGAGGTAGAGGCTACCCCACGTAATGCCGGGCGCATTGCTGCTCAAACGGCAAAGCAGGTTATTTTGCAACGGCTTCATGAGGCAGAGCATAGCGCTATATTTGCTGAATATACTGATAAGGAAGGGGATATTATTACCGGGGCGGTACAGCGTATTGAGCCGAAGCAGATTTTTATTGATTTGGGTAGAACCGAGGCAGTGCTACCCACGGTTGAGCAGGTGCGTACTGAGAGATATCGAGTAGGTCAAAGGCTTAAGGTTTACCTTCTAGAGGTAGCTCAAACCAGCAAAGGCCCTCGGGTAGTAGTATCCCGTTCACACCCAAATTTACTTCGTCGTCTTTTCGAGCTGGAGGTTCCCGAGGTTTTCAACGGGACAGTGGAATTAAAACCGATTGCTCGTGAAGCTGGCTATCGGAGTAAGGTAGCCGTAGCGGCACGCCAAGAAGGCATTGACCCGGTTGGGTGCTGCGTTGGATTGCGTGGTATCAGGATACAGAATATTGTCAACGAGTTAAATGGTGAAAAGATAGACGTCGTTATGTGGAACCCGGATGCTGCCGTCTTTATTGCTAATGCTCTCAGTCCAACCCAGATATTAGGTGTTGAGCTGGACGATAGGGAGGGGGTAGCTACGGTAGTTGTCCCTGACCGGCAACTTTCGTTAGCCATTGGTAAAGAGGGGCAGAATGCTAGACTTGCGGCTAAACTCACCGGGTGGCGAATTGACATTAAGAGTGCCTCGGCGGTTGAGGCAGAAAGGGCAGAGGCAGCTAAGCCTCTAATTGAACAAGAAGAAGCCGTAGTGGATGAGGGGCTTCCTGTCCCTGAGTCAGCTTTAGCGTCGGCAGAAACACAAGCCGTTGAAGAGGCTGAGCCTTTGCCAGCTCTTGATACTGCATCCATTCCACCCCCGGTTTCTCTTCAACCAGAGGTAGCCGCAGAGAAACCACAGGTGAGGTTTGCCGAGGATATTTTAGCGCCTGTACCAATTAAGCCTGTGCCTAAATCAAGGAAGAAAAAGAAGAAAGGTGCTCAGGACAAAGAAGAGGCTGGCGCTGGCATCAAGCGAAAGAAACAACGTCGAGAGCTAGAAGTTCCTATGGATGAAGAAGAGTATTAACCCAAACCCTACCTCTATTAAGCATACGCCCCAGCGGACTTGTGTGGCTTGTCGTAAGGTAAAAGCCAAGCGAGAGCTAGTTCGCTTAGTGCGCAGTGCCAACGGAATCGTGGAAGTTGATACCAGTGGCAAGAAGGCGGGGCGCGGTGCTTATTTATGTCAGGCAAAGGAGTGTTGGCAGATTGGGTTGAAGGGTAGTCGGCTTGAGCATACTTTACGGGTCAGTCTTACCCTGGATAATCGGGAACAACTTATTCAATACGGGAAAGACCTTGGCGGGAGTTAATGGTGGCAAAGACAGGTAAACCGGGTGAAGCTATGAAGCCCTTAGGCAAGGGAGTTAGTCAGGGTTCTTCATCATCGAAGGAACCCACGGTCGAGCTTCCTCACTCAGTAAGTGTGAGGAAGTTGGCTGAGCTATTGCAGGTTAGTGCCATAGACATTATCAAGCAACTGATGAGAAATGGCATTATGGCCAATATTAACCAAGTCATTGACTATGACGCCGCTGCCGCAGTGGCGGCAAGCTTCGGTTATGAGGCACACCCTAAACCCCGGGCAGCTGCCGGCGCTGTTGGTGAGACTAAGAGGCGTCAGCAGCTTCAAACCGAGGAACACGGCGCGCTGCAGCCACGGCCCCCCGTGGTTACTGTTATGGGGCATGTTAATCACGGTAAGACCAGATTACTTGATGCCATCCGACAAACTAATGTAATGGCCACTGAAGCCGGAGGGATTACTCAGCATATCGGCGCCTATCAAGTAACGGTCAACGGACAAAAGATTACCTTCCTAGATACCCCTGGTCACGAAGCCTTTACCGCTATACGAGCTCGTGGCGCCCAGGTAACCGATATCACTATCTTGGTGGTAGCTGCTGATGATGGAGTAATGCCGCAAACTTTAGAAGCTATAGACCATGCCCGGGCAGCCGGGGTGCCTATTGTAGTGGCTATTAATAAGATTGACAAACCCGATGCTAACCCAGAGCTTGTTAAGCAGCAGCTAAGTGATGCTGGTTTGCTTATTGAGGAATGGGGAGGCGATACAGTGTGCATTTCAATTTCGGCTAAAGAAAAGAGGGGTATCTCAGAACTACTAGAAAACCTTCTGGTTGTGGCTGAAGTAGAGGACCTTAAGGCATACCCATCCCGACCGGCGATAGGTGCGGTTATTGAAGCTGAGCTGGATAGGTCTAAGGGGCCACTAGCTACCGTGCTAGTTCATGACGGAACCCTAAAGGTTGGCGACATTATAGTGGTCGGCACCACATGGGGTAGAATAAAGGCTATGTTTAATGATATGGGTAAGCGGGTGAGAAAGGCTGAGCCGGCTACCCCGGTTGAAATCCTCGGCTTAAGCAGTGTCCCTCAAGCCGGGGATACCCTAACGGCTATGGCTGATGAACGCCAAGCACAGGCTTTAGTAGAAAAACACAAGATGGAGAGGCAACAAGAACCTTCACTGGTGTCAAAGTCGGTGAGTCTTAGTAATCTCTTTGACCAGATAAGTGCCGGCCGGGTAAAAGAGCTCAATGTTATTCTCAAGACTGATGTTCAAGGTAGCGTAGAACCGATAAGAAGTTCCTTGGAACGATTGGCAACGGAGGAGGTTCAGGTCAGAATTATCCGCAGCGCCACTGGCAATATTAGTGAAAGTGATGTTATGTTAGCCATTGCTTCTAAGGGGCTCATTATCGGTTTTGGGGTTAGTTCTGAGCCAGGAGCACGGCGACTGGCTGAAGTGGAAGGTGTAGACGTTCGTTATTACAACGTGATTTATAATCTGGTAGACGATGTGGACAAGGCACTCAAAGGTATGTTGGAGCCCACTTATATTGAGGTTATCGAGGGGCGTGCCGAAGTAAGGGCTACCTTCCCTGCTGGGAAAACAGGAAGAGTAGCCGGTGTCTATATTACCGAAGGCAAGGTAAGTCGGGGGGTTTCAGTTAAGGTAAGGCGTGGGGAGCAGGTGTTGGCTGAATCTAGCGTTAGCAGCCTGAGGCGCTTTAAGGACGATGTTAAGGAGGTGACTGCTGGCTATGAGGCTGGCGTAGGCATCGAAGGTTTTAGCGAGTCCCAAGTTGGTGATATACTAGAATTTTTCAGAATGGAGAAAGCGGCTGGAGGGCAGTAGTTATGACACATCGTATTGAGCAGGTGAATAGTCTTATTCGTCATGAGCTTAGTCAATTACTTCAACGCCAAGTCAAAGACCCACGACTTGGCAGTTTTATTGTTGTTACCGAGGTTTCTACATCTCTTGACCTGAGACATGCTAAGATATTTATCAGCCGTATGGCTAGCGAGGAGGAAAAGCAGGAAACATTAAGAGCATTAGCAGCTGCTTCAGGTTTCTTCCGTAATGAACTGGCTAGGCGACTGAAGTTACGACGTATTCCTGAACTAAGCTTCCAATGGGATGATTCCATTGAGCGGGGAGCCCATCTCTTGCAGCTAATTGACCAGGTTTCTTCAGATAGCAACCCTGTGGGCAAAGGTTAACCGTGGATGGCATACTAAATATTAATAAACCTTGGGGTAAGACCTCTTTTAGCATAGTGGCTATGGTCAAACGGCTGAGTGGAGAGCGGCGGGTTGGTCATGCCGGCACCCTCGACCCAGCGGCTACAGGTGTTTTGCCGGTTTGCCTCGGTCAGGGGACACGAGTTACCGAGTTTTTGGTAGATGCTACCAAAACTTATCGGGCTCAGATTGAATTAGGTGTG
>Ga0209978_10000301_pt1 | contig 17715 bp, 18 predicted proteins | sample BentaG_FD_182805 | JGI IMG/M metagenome (GOLD analysis project Ga0209978, IMG submission 182805) | Deep subsurface microbial communities from South Atlantic Ocean to uncover new lineages of life (NeLLi) - Benguela_00093 metaG (SPAdes)... | ecosystem: Environmental > Aquatic > Marine > Oceanic >... | reverse complement strand
AAGGGAAATGGCTTCTCATTATCGCTATCATCGGCATCCTGACTGTAACTGGCCTTTCTCTGAGCTTGTATTTCGCCTTCAAGCCTCCCCCTGCCGTTGGAATTACGATAACCGATGACCCGGGTAGAACGGTTTATATCAGTGGCATTCCACAGAGGATTGTGTCTCATGTGCCTAGTATCACGGAGACCATTTTTGCTCTTGGCTTAGGGGAAAGGGTGGTTGGCGTTAGCGACTATTGCGATTACCCTGAGGAAGCTAAGTCAAAACCCAGCATCGGGAGTTACTTTAACCCTTCTATTGAAAATATCGTGGCTCTAGACCCGGACTTGGTTCTGAGTGACGGACACAGCGAAAGCATTAAGGGGCTTGACAGTCTAGGGGTAACATATATGGTTATAGACCCTAAGGATATGGATGGTATTTTTAAGGATATTGAACTACTGGGGAAGGTTACCGGCACCGAGAAGGAAGCGGAGAAACTCATTAAAGACATGCAGAAGCGTATATCTTACGTTATTGCTCGAGTGGAAGATGCTCCCCCACCTAAGGTTTTCTACATTATCGATGCCGTTGACCTAAGCAATCCGTGGACAGCTGGTCCCGGCTCCTTTATTGACTCTCTTATTACTATAGCTGGGGGAGAGAATATAGGCGCTGAAGCCTTAAGCCCCTGGGCGCAATTCAGCATTGAGCAGATAGTCAGTTCTGACCCTGAGATTATTATACTCCCGGCCAAGCATGGTACGTCCTTTACCTCGCCAGAAGTGCTAATGGAGCACCCCGCCTGGCGAGAAACAACCGCCGTCAAGCAAGGCAGAATTTATTTTATTGATGGAGACCTCGTCGACCGAACTGGCCCCAGAGTAGTAGATGGTTTAGAGGAGCTTGCCCGAATTATCCACCCGGAGCTTTTTTAGGAGGAGCATGTGGGTGAACTACTGCACCGGACAATAGAGGCGATACGTCTCTTGGATAAGGAAGCCATGAATAAAGCGTGGCTGCGTCAGGGCCAGCTAACCAAGCCGCGTGGCAGCCTGGGAAGGCTAGAGGAACTCTCAATTAAGTTAGCTGGTATCACAGGGAAGGAGATGCCTCGCATTGAGCACAAGGCTATCGTGACCATGGTTGGTGACCACGGTGTTATCGCTGAGGGTGTAAGTGCCTATCCTCAGGAAGTCACTGGTCAGATGGTATATAACTTCTTAAGAGGTGGTGCCGGCATCAATGTGCTCGCTCGTCATGTTGGTGCCCGTGGAGTGATTGTCGACATGGGAGTGGCGGCAAGTCTTGAGCCCCACCCCTCGCTTGTTTCTAAAAAGGTAGCTTCTGGCACGCGCAACATGGCTAAGGAACCGGCTATGAGTGGAGAACAGGCACTGCGGGCTATAGAGGCGGGCATTGAGGTAATAAATGAGGAGGTGGCTAAAGGGCTGGATATAGTCGGCGTGGGAGACATGGGAATTGGTAATACCACTTCGAGTAGCGCCATATGCGCTGTGATTACCGGTGAGCCTGTGTCCAGAGTGACAGGCAAAGGGACTGGCATCGGCGATGAGCAGCTGGCAGCAAAGGTGAAAATAATTGAGACAGCGCTTGCGTTGAATAAACCTGATGTCAAGGATGCCATCGATATCCTGTCTAAAGTGGGAGGCTTTGAAATCGGTGGAATTGTTGGTGTTATCCTTGGTGCGGCGGCACAGCGCCTGCCTGTTGTTATTGATGGCTTTATAGCCGGTGCGGCCGCTCTCATTGCCGTCAAGCTTTGCCCCAAAGTGAGGGATTATCTTATTGCGGCTCATGTATCGGTGGAGACAGGACACAGGGCCATGCTCAATTATCTTGGGCTTGAGCCAGTCCTCGACCTGGGCATGCGCCTCGGCGAGGGCACTGGGGCGGCACTGGCCATTTCTATCGTAGAGGCAGCAGCCAAGGTCCTGGCCGAGATGACTACCTTTGCTGACGCTGGGGTCTCGGAGAAGTTAGATTGAAACTACTCGCTGCATTACGGTTTCTGACCATTATTCCAACCCCAAGGCGATATGAAGTCAGTGCCGAGGAGCTCGGTGCTTCGCAAGGGTATTTCCCGCTGGTCGGTCTTCTTCTGGGAGTTATTCTTGCCGGTATCGATTGGCTGCTCAGCCTGATTTTACCTGCTTCTATAGTAAACGCTGTCATAATAATAGTTCTATTACTGCTCACTGGAGCCTTGCACATTGACGGCTTTATTGACACTTGTGATGCGCTCGTTGGTCGGAAAACGCCGCAGGAGAGATGGCGGATAATGAGCGATAGCCGTGTGGGAGGGTTTGGTGTTGTTGGTGCTTTTTGCCTTTTGTTGCTGGTCTATGTTTCCTTGGGAGAGATATCCGAGACTTATAAGATGATTGCACTTATTCTCATGCCGGCGCTCAGCCGTTGGTCAATGGTCTATGCTATATTTGCCTTTCCCTATGCCAAACCGGTGGGCTTGGGCAGAACCTTTAAAGAACAGGCGAATTGGAAGAAGCTTACCCTGGCAACTTCATTGGTGTTGGCTTCGACTTTGGGGCTGCTTATCACCAAGGGGTTGGTGCTGTTCTTCGTAGGTTTAGCGCTGATATTCATGGTCTGGGTGGTGGCGGCGACTGTGGGGTTGTTCTTACAACGCAAATTCGCTGGACTCACCGGAGATAGCTATGGCGCTATCAACGAGGTGACCCAGGTATTTGTCCTTGTTTATTTTTGTTTTGCGGCGAGGTTGTGGTGCTGATATAGCCAAACTTTATAGGAAGGGGCTACACAGACGGAGACGGATATCATGAAAGTCATTGTTTCGTGGAGCGGAGGCAAGGATAGCTGCTTTGCCTGCTACGCAGCTCTAGCCCGGGGGTATGAGGTTGCCCATCTGGTCAATTTCGTATCCCGCCAGTTCGGAAGAGTCTCCTTTCACGGGATAAGAGCGCATCTAATCTATCGGCAGGCTCAAGCTATAGGAATCCCCCTGGTTCAACACAAAGTGCCTCCTGACATGGCACTCTATGAACAGACGTTTAAGCAGGCTGTATCGGCTCTGAAGCGCAACGGCGTGGAAGGCATGGTCTTCGGCGATATCAACCTGCAGGAGCATAGGGACTGGGTAGAAAGGATTTGTGGAGAACTGGAAATCACTCCACTACTGCCTCTATGGGGTATGGCTCCAGAGCGTGTCCTTAGTGACTTCATCGAGAGGGGCTTTGAAGCGGTAATAGCCTCAGCTAAGGCAGACATTTTTGACGAGGGGTGGCTGGGGCGAAGGCTAGACCGTAGCTTCCTGTTTGACGTGAAAAAACTGGGACAAGGCAAAGAATTAGATATCTGTGGGGAGCAAGGGGAGTATCACACCTTGGTGGTGGATGGGCCACTATTTCGTAAGCGGGTTCAGGTAACATATGGAGTCAGGGTGCAGCGGCATGGATACTGGTTCCTCGACATCCCGAGGTGCCGACTTGAATTAAAGTAGGAAATTTGAGGAAGGAACATGGCTAAACAGTGCGTTCTTATTCTGGGTGGTGCCCGCAGCGGGAAGAGTCGCTTCGCCAGTGAGATGGCAGAGCGCCTGGCTGGCAAAGTGCTTTTTGTAGCTACTGGAGAGGCCTTGGATGAGGAAATGAGGCAAAGAATCGAGGAGCACAAAAGGAATCGCCCCTCGAGCTGGCGCACTGTCGAGGTTCCTACGGGTGTAGGCAGGAGAATAGGGGAGGAGGTCGGTGATGCCCAGGTAGTCATTGTCGATTGCCTGACCCTGTTGGTGTCCAATGTGATTGGTCACTGTGGTGATGACCCGGAGCAGGTTAGCGCCGAGCTTATGCAGGAGAGGCTCAATACTGAAATCGATGAGCTTATAAGGTGTATCGACGGCAGCACAGCTACTTTCATCTTGGTTAGCAACGAGGTAGGTATGGGTTTAGTGCCTGAAAGCAGGCTGGGGCGTTTCTATCGGGATCTCTTAGGCAAAGTAAACCAAATCTTAGCTGAACATGCTGACGAGGTTTATTTTATGCTTGGTGGTATACCGGTAAGTCTGAAAAAGGGGAGGTTTAACGATTGAGGCCTAAGAAGCGAGTGTTTCCCGCTCTTATTATCCTAGCGGCTCTGCTGGTCGGCTCAGTGCTTTTGGCTTGTGCCATTGGGGGGGTATCCATTCCACCCTCAGACATTGCCAGAATGAGCCTGGATAGGCTTCCCTTTGTTCACCTTGAGCCCGATTGGCAGTCAACCCACGAGACCATCTTCTTCCAGATCAGATTGCCCAGGGTGATAGGAGCCGCTCTGATTGGAGCTGCTTTGGCTACTGCTGGGGTCTTGTTTCAAGGGCTTTTGCGTAACCCATTAGCTGACCCCTACATTATTGGCACCTCATCTGGAGCCTTGTTCGGGGCGACCCTGGTCATGGTATTCATCCCGGCAACTTTGGCGGTGTGGGGCTTTGGCATCATCTCCATCGCTGCCTTCTTTGGTGCATTGGGCTCTGTGTTTTTGGTCTATAATCTGGCCCGGATCGGAGGTAAGACTCCGGTCATAAGCCTGATTCTCGCTGGATTTGCGGTAGGCTCTTTCTTTACCGCGATGACTTGGTTCATGTTGAGTGTAAGCGGTGAGTTCCAACACAAGCTTGGAGCTGTATTTGACTTCCTCGCCGGTGCTATTCGGGTCAGCAGTTGGCTCCAGATTGCAGTCGCTGCTTGTCTGATATTGAGCGGAATTATTTTAGCCCGATTCTTCACCTTTCGTCTCAACGCATTTTCCCTTGGTGAGGAGGGTGCGGCATATGTGGGCATCAATGTGGAACGGGTTAAGGTTGCTATCCTGAGCTTGGGTGCGTTTCTCACTGCCTGCGCGGTGTGCTTGGGCGGGCTTATTGGGTTTGTCGGACTGGTGATTCCCCATGCCATGCGTCTAATATTAGGCCCGGACCACCGCATTCTTCTGCCAACGGCGGCTTTAACTGGTGCCTCCTTTATAATCCTCGCTGACCTCGGTGCCCGCGTTATCTTTGCCCCCACGGAGCTAAGGATAGGCATCCTGACTGCCCTCATTGGCGCGCCGTTCTTCATTTACTTGCTTAGACGTTATAGAAAGGAGTACGCCTTCTAAGAATGAGTGAACTTCTCATGAAAGAAGTCGCCTTCTCATACCTCAATGGCTTCTCACTTCGACATATCGACCTGAAAGTCAAAAAGGGTGAGAGGGTGGCGCTTATTGGTCCCAATGGGTCAGGCAAGACCACCCTGATCAAGCTTGCTGCTGGGGTATTGCCCCCGGGACATGGAGAGGTGTTGCTGGATGGGGCAGGCCTAAAAACCTTATCTCGAAGGGAAATAGCCCAGAGAATAGCGGTGGTGCCCCAATACTTTAATATGCCCTTTGCCTTTAGCGTGGAGGAGGTGGTGATGCTGGGGCGCACACCTTTTATAAGGGCGCTCTCTGGGGAAACGGAAGAGGACCACAGTGTGGTAAGGTACGCTATGGAGCTGGTTGGAATCGAGCAGTTCACGAACCGCACTTTTAATGAGCTTAGTGGTGGAGAACGGCAAAAAGCCATTTTGGCGATGGCATTAGCCCAAAAGCCAAAACTTCTCCTTCTCGATGAGCCCACAGCTCATCTTGATGTGAATCATCAGGTGGAGATTTTGGAGCTGGTCAAAGGACTCAATCGGGAGCAAGGGGTCACCGTGGTCGGGGCCATGCACGACCTCAATCTAGCCGCACTCTATTTTGACCGCTTGGTCCTGCTCAAGGAGGGCATTATCTTTGCTGATGGCTCTCCTTCAGCGGTTTTAACCGAGGGGACAATTCATGACGTCTTTGGCGCTTTAGTTCAAATTGAGCAGCATCCCTCAGCCAAAGTGCCTCACATTATCATCTTACCTAAGGAAAACTGGCCGAGAGGGTAGGGGTCAGGCGGGAAACTATTATCTTTCTGGAACAGGGGAAATATAACCCTTCTCTAAAGCTGGCTCACAATGTGGCTAAGGTTTTGGAAACTACCGTGGAGGAGTTATTCATTTTTGATGACGCACCACATTGAAGATATATTAATTATTCCAGTACCACTCCCGTGCCGTAGGCAAGTATCTCAGATGCACTCTGCATTACCATTGAGGTGGTAAACCTCATACTGACGATGGCATTAGCCCCCTGCTTCTCGGCATTCTCTACCATCCTCTGGATAGCCTGTTCCCTGGCTTCAGCCATCATCTTGGTATATTCGGTTATTTCACCACCCACCATACCCCTCAGCCCGGCCATAATGTCCTTGCCTAAATGTCTCGCCCGGATAGTGCTGCCCTTGACCAAGCCTAAAGTTTTAGTAATTGTTTTGCCTTCTACCTGACCTGAGGTGGTAATAATCACTTCTCTACCTCCTTGAATTTTTCGGTTTTCGCCTTAGCCAGCCTATCCTTAATGGCGACACCAATGAGAACCAGTACCCCCGCCCCGACAGCACCAACCGCTATCCTGATAAGCAATGGAATATCAGCTTCCATAAAGAAGCCTCTAACGCCCCAGCCAATCAAGACCAGTACACCAATGCCAATCAAGATGAAGGCTACATTTTGCATATTTACCTCCTAAAGGCTATCGCTTATGCCTCCACACCGTGCCCTGAGGGGTATCTTCAAGATATATACCCAGTTTTTCCAGTTTGACTCGTATTTCATCGGCAAGCTGCCACTGTTTGGCTTGCCTTAATATATTGCGCTGTCTAATCAGGTTTTCAATATCTGCCTCGGAACCTATCTCTCCTACGGTAAGAACCTCAAATTCTTCAGCAGAAGGTATCCCGACAGGTCTTACTAGCTTCCGAGTTGGCTTTAAGGCAAGGCCCAGGACACCCGCCAGCTCCAATAGCACTTTTCTTGCCTCTTTAGCTTCGTAATCGGCTTCATCAGCGCGGTTAATCTCGCGGGCGAGGTCAAAAAGGGTGGCTAAAACCTGTGGTGTGCCAAAATCGTCATCCATTGCCTCAATAAACCTGTCCCGGTAGGTTTTAATGTTTATCTTCGCTTTCCGGGCACTGGTGGCGTAGCCTCCGTGGACTGCCTGGCGCAGTCTATCGGCGCCCCCTTCCGCTGCCTCCAGTGCCTCTTCGGAGTAGGTGAGGGGACTGCGGTAGTAGGAGCTAAGGACAAAGATGCGGATGGCATCAGCGCTGTATTTCTCCAGTGCTTCCTTTATCGTTATCAGATTGCCCAGAGATTTGCTCATCTTATCTTCACCAAGCTGCAACAGCCCGTTGTGTATCCAGTATTTGACGAAGGGCTTGGTGCCGGTGAAGCTCTCTGACTGGGCTATCTCATTCTCGTGGTGGGGGAAAACCAGGTCCTGCCCACCGCCGTGGATGTCAAGGGTCTCCCCCAGGTACTTCAGGGACATAGCACTGCACTCAATATGCCAGCCCGGTCTGCCCTGACCCCACGGGCTTGGCCACGATGGCTCACCCGGCTTTGATGCCTTCCACAGGGCAAAGTCCATCGGGCTCTCTTTGTCATCACTACCTATTGCATTTTCCGCAGCCATCATCGACTCCAGGCTCCGGTGGGATAATCTTCCGTAGTCAGCAACATTCCTTACCCTGAAATAGACGCCACCCGGTGCCGGGTAGGCATACTCCTTGTCTACCAGGCCCTGTATCACCTCAATAATTTTGGGTATTTCCTCGGTAGCCCGGGGGTAAATATCAGCCCGCCCGATATTCAGAGCGTCCATATCCTCAAAATAGCTATTAGTATATTTCTCAGCCAGTTCACTGGTGGAGATACCGAGCTTATTAGCCCGGTCTATAATCTTGTCATCAATGTCGGTAATATTCTGCACATACTTCACCTTATAGCCCCGAAACTGGAGATAACGCCTGATGACATCAAAGACGATATAGCTCATACCATGACCAATGTGGCATTCATCATAAGGGGTAACCCCGCAGACATACATCCTGACCTCATCGCCCTGGGGTAGAAACTCCTCTTTCTGGGCGGATAGGGTGTTATATACTTTCATCCTGGTTCCCTTCAATTAAAGCCACGGCAACGGTAACCATCCCCTCCCCCCGACCGGTAAAGCCTATTTGCTTTGAGGTGACCGCCTTCACGCTCACCTGACCAATCTCGATACCCAGCGTCTGGCTGAGCTGTTGTCTCATCCCACCAATAAAATCACTGAGCTTGGGCTGCTCAGCCACAACGGTAGCATCAATATTACTCACTCGCCAGCCCCTTTCTGCCAGCTTTTCCCTTGCTCTTTTAAGCAGGACCAGGCTGGAAATATCCCTGTATTGTGGCTCACCGGTGGGGAAATGGCTGCCTATATCACCCAAAGCGGCCGCCCCAAGCAGGGCATCAATAATAGCGTGGGTTAATACATCGCCGTCGCTCCAGCCGCTGAGTCCCTTATCGAACGGTATCTCCACCCCTCCCAGCACCAACCTCCGCCCCGCAACCAGGGGATGGATATCATAGCCTATACCAACACGCATCTTACTTTCCACGCCTTTGCCATAAAATTTCGGCTAAAGCCAGGTCATCGGGAGTGGTTATCTTTATATTATCATAAGAGCCCATGTAGAGCTTGACCTTATAGTCCAACTGCTCCACCAGTGAAGCGTCATCGGTCACCTCAGCCTTTACCCGGCGGTAGGCTTCGGTTATTATATCAAAACGAAATACCTGGGGGGTCTGCACTGCCCACAGGTTGCCTCTTGGTAGCGTCTGCTGAACCACCCGGTCGTCCCCGGCCACTTTGATAGTGTCGGTAACCGGAACCGCTACCACCGCCGCCCCGGTTTCTCTGGCTGCCTTCAGTCCGTGCTCAATCAAGCCCTCGGTTACCAACGGTCGGGCGCCATCGTGGATTACCACCCACTGGCAACGGTTAAGTTGGCCAAGCCCAGCCGCCACCGAATCCTGACGTCGCCTGCCACCTACGCAAACTTCGGTTACCTTTGACCATCCTCGTTCAGCGACTAACTGCCGGCACCGGCCCAGACTTTGTTTACTGACCACCACCACTATCTGGTCAATAAGTTTACACCGCTGGAAGACATCAACCGCCCAAGCTAAAACAGGCTTTCCGCCTAATAGAGTCAACATCTTATCCACCCCACCCATCCGCTGGCTCCAACCAGCCGCCACGATAACCGCGCCTATTTGCTGTTCATCATCCATTTTTATGCCTGACTAGATTATAAAGCAAAACCGGTGTTATATCTACCATTACATAATAGAGATTGTTTATTAACCTCACCCCCTTAATTTTTAGTAACCCTATCCCCTTCCCCTTAACAAGGGGAAGGGGAATTGTTGCGTAAGAGAGGCTTCGCCTCTCTTTGACTCTCCCTTGAAGGAGAGGGAAAATCTTAACTTCTGAAGAAGCCTTGCCTCTCTTTGACTCTCTTTTTAGGGGAAGATTTTATTAAGAGGGGCAGTAGCCCCTCTCTAACCTACATCCCCCTTCCTTTATTAAGGGAAGGGGGTCAGGGGGATAGGTTGCTAGATATCTCAGGTTATTTGTTAAGGGGGATTAAAAGGGGCGAAGCCCCTTTAAGAAATTTCCTTCCCTCTCCCCTTATGAAGGGGAGAGGGATAAAGGGTGAGGGGTTGGTAAACAATCTGACACAGGTTAGAGTTGAATTAGAAGATGGTATAATAGAGTAGCTATAGCCAAGGGGGTATATGGTAATGAAAGTAAGTAGTTTCCTTGATATTAAGCCTGTCCAGGAACTGCCCGGAGTAGTTAAGCGTGAGGTTATTACCGCTGATGATGGGGCACCAAACTTCTGTATGCGTGTCTTTGAGGTTGAGCCGGGTAGCTCAACCCCGTCCCATTCTCACCCGTGGGAACACGAAGTATTTGTTCTTTCCGGTCGGGGAGTGGTGGTAAGTGAGAAGGGGGAAACACAAATAGGCAAGGACAGGATTGTCTTTGTTCCGCCCGATGAGCACCACTGCTTTAAGAACAACGGGGATGAGATTCTGCGGTTTATTTGCGTCATTCCCATAGTTACCTAGAGTGGAGTTTACATAATGTAGCTTACAATGGTTAGGCGGAGGAATGCGTTTAATTTTCGCTGCTCTTACCCGCTTGCTTACCTCTGACCAGCCCCATTCTTATTGCTTCCCTTAATGTGCTGACAGGGATAAGCTCTATGCCCTTGGGTGCCGGGCTAATTTTGGCGCTGACTCTAGGCACCAGGCAGCGCTTGAAGCCCAGTCTGGTGGCTTCACTCACCCGCCGGTCTAGCTGAGGGACTGCCCGCAGCTCTCCGCTTAACCCCACCTCCCCCACCGCCACCAGTTGTGGGTCAACCCCTACATCACGCCAGCTGGAGGTAATAGCCAGGGCAATGCCTAAATCAGCCGCTGGCTCTTCAATCCTGAGCCCACCGGTAACATTGACGATAATATCCTGATTACCGAGCTTTAAGCCGAGTCGCTTGGTTAGCACGGCGGTAATCAGCAGCAGTCGATTAAAGTCAACACCGTTGGCGGTGCGCCGTGGCAAGCCAAAGCTGGTGGGATTGGTCAGGGCTTGGATTTCCACCAGCAGGGGTCGACTGCCCTCAAGGGTAGACACTACTGCTGAACCGATTGCTTCACCCCACCGCTGGGACAGGAAAACCTGCGATGGGTTGTCTACTTCAATCAGACCCTGCTCCTTCATCTCAAAGATGCCTATCTCGTTGGTAGAGCCGAAGCGGTTCTTCACACAGCGCAGTAGCCGGTAGGCACTAAACGGCTCGCCTTCAAGGTAGAGCACCACGTCAACAATGTGCTCCAGAACCTTGGGACCGGCAATAGCCCCGTCCTTAGTTACATGCCCGGCAATGAAAACGGGCACCCCGCCTTGCTTTGCCCAGCGCATAAGCTGTAGGGTGCACTCTCTCACCTGGGTTATACTGCCTGGCGCTGTATCCAGTTCAGGGAGGGAAACCGCCTGAATGGAATCGATAACCACCAGACCGGGTGATAGCTCCTCAATCTGGTTCAGAATGATGCCGAGGTCGGTCTCAGCCAGAAGGTAGAGCTTCTCCCCCTTCACCCCCAGCCGCTCAGCCCTGAGCTTAATCTGGTGTAGCGTTTCCTCGGCGGAGACATAGACTACCTTACCTCTAGCCTGCGTTGTCAAAGCTGAAACCTGAAGCAAGAGGGTCGATTTGCCGATACCCGGGTCGCCGCTAATGAGCACCATGGAGCCAGACACCAATCCTCCCCCCAGCACCCGGTTAAACTCAACTAGGGGAAGTGAAAAGCGGTCGGCCGCCTCAAGAGTAACCTGAGATAGTTCCTGGGGCGGGTTAAGCGGGGAGATAGACTGACGGGAAGGGGAAGGAGTAGCTTTGGTTGTTTCGACGAAGCTGTTCCACTGCTGGCAGTTTGGGCAACGTCCCAACCATTTAAGGCTCTCCTTGCCGCACTGCTGACAGACAAAAACAGTCCTGGCCGATTTGTCTGGCTTGCCCATAAATTGACTTTACCCGATTTTAGATAGTAATGCAAGGGTAACTGGAGTTAAGAGAAGGTTTAGAATAGCCAGTTCAGCCCAGCATACCCAAGAATATGCCGGCCGCAGTGGCGGTGCCAATTACCCCGGCAACATTAGGCCCCATAGCGTGCATAAGGAGGAAATTCTTGGGGTTGGCTTGCTGACCCATCTTCTGGACTACTCGGGCCGACATCGGCACTGCCGAGACACCGGCAGCGCCTATCATCGGGTTAATCTTCTCTTTAGATACCAGGTTCATTAACTTGGCTAAAACCACACCAAAGGCAGTGGAGCCGGCAAAGGCTAATATTCCCAGGGCAAATACCGCCAGGCTCTCTATCTTGAGAAAATTCTCGGCACTCATGAAGGCACCGACAGATAAACCGAGCAGGATGGTGAGGATATTCATAAAGGCGTTGGTGGCGGTATCTGCCAGCCTATCGGTAACGCCACTGACAGACAGCAGATTGCCAAACATAAACATGCCGATAAGGGGAGCCGATTTAGGCACCAGCAGTATAATAATAACTGCCGCAATTACCGGGAATAGAACCTTTTCCGTCCTGGATACCGGTCTCAACTCGGGCTTCATATATATAGCCCGCTCTTTCTTGGTGGTGAGCAATTTTATTACCGGGGGCTGGATAATAGGCACCAGTGCCATATAGGTATAAGCGGCTACAGCGGTAGCCCCGATGAAGTGGGGGGCAAGCCTGTTGGTCAGATAGATGGTTGTTGGTCCATCAGCACCACCAATTATGCCTATAGACGCGGCTTCGTTTATACTGAAGCCCAGCACTAAAGCGATAAAAAAGGCGAAGTAAACACCGAATTGTGCCCCGGCACCCAGTATGAAGGTCTTGGGGTTAGCAATAAGTGGGCCGAAATCAGTCATCGCCCCCAGACCAAGGAAGATGAAGACAGGGATTATCTCCCAGACAAAGCCAAATTGGAATATCCGGGAAAGTACCCCGGCTGGCTCACCGCCAATAACATACGATTCAACTACATTGCCTTCTACGATGCAGGTCATCAAACCGCCGTGAGGCAGGTTAACCAGAACCACACTAAAGCCGATAGGCACCAGTAACAGGGGCTCCATATTTTTGGCAATGCCCAGATATAAAAGCACCCCGCCAATGATAAGCATCACTAGCGGACGCCACCAGTCTGGACCGGTAAACCCCTCTAGCCCGGTCTCAAAAAACCCCAGCATTTCATCCCTTTCGGTATTTTATAAAAGCCTCTAAATCACCGGCTTTTAGTACTCGATAACGGCTATTATCTCACCTGGCTTAACTACTTGGTCAGCAGTGACCCCTATCTGGGCAATGACACCGGCTACGGGAGCTAATATAGGGTTCTCCATCTTCATTGACTCCAGTATGCAGAGTGTATCCCCCTCTTTAACCTCATCCCCTACCTTGACACTGGCACTAATAATCTTACCGGTTATAGGAGCTTCTACCGTTTCTCGTGCCAATTTTTAAGCCTCTTTCTCTGTCTTATCAGTTTTATTCTTACCGGCGCTGGTTCTATTAACCACTAGTCCAGTTAGCCATATAACTACCGCTAGAATAACCAACACGACAAAGACCGTGCTAAAACCGATAACGCCGACTTGCACTGCCTGTATCCAGGATGCTTCCATATCGCTATCCTACTCCTTATTTTCCTGCTTTTGGCAAAATAAAAGGGCGGTTATTTCATCCATCCTTACCGGACTTTCCCGCCCTTTCTGTTCTGCGACTAGCTTTATTAGTCACAATAATGCTAAAGTTTATCATCCCCTAGCAATGCTCCCACGGCGGCCATGCTTAGTAAGGGCCTCTCATCCGTTTTCAGCACGATTTCATTATCGGCGACATCAACCAAAGCCTTGGAAATATAACTCTGCTCTTTTATATGAACCAGAAAATCACCACTGTCCTGGATTGTCTTCTCTATATCAGATTTCAAATCCTCCGCGCAGTAAACAGTCAATAGATTTCCCGAACTCTCTATACTGAGGACACCCTTCATTGCTTTGATAGCCTCAATGATAGCCGGAGTAATTTCAGTCATCTCAGCCTCAATCTCAAAAACCCTCTCAAAAACCTTAAATTCGTTACGGAGCACAGCTTCTGAAAGTCTATTCTCAACCAAATCCTGAATTACCCGGCGCAGTGGTCGAGCGCCAAAGACCTCATCATAGCCCTTTTCACCCAGAAGGTCTTTAGCGGCATCAGTCACCTCTAGCTTTACTTCCTTCTCCGCCAGTTGTTTGGCTACTGTACTCAGCATCAAATCAACTATCTTGCGGATATGCTCCTTGGTCAGGGCATGGAATACCACCACACCATCGATACGATTGAGAAACTCGGGGCGGAAGGTCTTCTTCAATTCACCAAGCAACTTCTCCTTCATTTTCTCGTAGGCTAGCTGCTGAGTCTTAGCCTCATCAGTATGAGAGGCAAAACCAATCGTGCTCCCCTTCCTGATGAGTTCGGCACCGATATTGCTGGTCATAACAATAATGCTATTGCGGAAGTCAACTCGGCGGCCCTTGGCATCGGTCAGGTGACCGTCATCAAATATCTGGAGCAATATATTGAAGACATCAGGGTGAGCCTTTTCAATTTCATCCAGGAGTATGACGCAGTATGACTTACGCCTCACTGCCTCGGTTAGCTGCCCGCCTTCCTCGTAACCAATATATCCCGGTGGTGCCCCGACCAGTCGGGCTACAGTGTGTTTCTCCATAAACTCTGACATATCGAGTCTGATTAGAGTATCCTCACTGCCGAACATAAACTCAGCCAGGGCTCTGACCAACTCCGTCTTGCCGACACCGGTTGGGCCGAGAAAGACGAAGTTACCAATGGGATGTCGCGGGTCTTTGATGCCGGCTCGGGCTCGCCTTACCGCTTTAGCGATAGCATTAATCGCCTCATCCTGACCAATGATGCGCTTATGGATTGATTCCTCCATGAGAAGGAGACGGCTGGTCTCCTCACTGGCTAACTGCACCACTGGAATCCCGGTCCACATACCAACTACTTCAGCAATGTCCTCGGCAGTTACCTCCACCTTCTCCTGCTCCTGCTCAGCCTGCCACTTCTCTTCCATTACCTTTATTTTTTTCTGAATTTGAAGCTCTCGCTCGCGCAGTTCAGAGGCGTACTCATACTCCTGGGCAGTTAGAGCTTCATCTTTATCCTTGCGCACGTTTTCCTCAAGTTGCCTGGCTTCCTTCAAGGTAATCGGTACGGTTCGGTGTTTAATCCTTACCCTTGACGCCGCCTCATCAACCAGGTCAATAGCCTTGTCAGGCAGGAAACGGTCGGGTATATATCTGGAGGCCAATGTTGCCGCTGAATTCAGCGCTTCATCGCTTATGGTTAGATGGTGATGCTCCTCATAGCGCTCCTTAATGCCGCGTAAAATCTCCAGCGTTTGTTCTACGGGGGGTTCCTCTACCAAAATTGGTTGAAAGCGGCGCTCCAAGGCAGCATCCCGCTCCACATGCTTGCGGTAATCATCAAGGGTAGTAGCGCCAATACACTGCAGTTCCCCTCGGGCCAGTGATGGTTTAAGGATATTAGCCGCATCAATGGCTCCCTCAGCGGCGCCGGCACCTACCATGGTGTGGAATTCGTCAATAAAGAGTATGCAGTTTCCTGAAGTTTTTAGCTCATCAATAACTTTCTTCAGCCGCTCTTCAAACTCGCCGCGGTATTTTGTCCCGGCTACTACCGCACCTATGTCCAGTGTTACTAACCGCTTTCCCTCCAATGTCTCCGGAACATCGCCAGCGACAATGCGGTGAGCTAGGCCTTCAACAATTGCCGTCTTGCCCACTCCAGGCTCACCAATAAGAGCCGGATTGTTCTTAGTCCGGCGGCTGAGAATCTGAATTACCCGCTCAATCTCCTTAACCCGTCCAATAACCGGGTCGAGTTTCCCGGCACGAGCGGCTGCGGTAAGGTCAATGCCGAGCTGGTCTAGAGCTGGGGTACGGCTTGTGGTACGGCTAAATCTGGACCGGGGCACCCCTTCGCTGAGGATATGAGTGATTTCAGTCCGTGCCCGTTCCAGGGTGATACCAAAGTTATCTAATACCGCCGCCGCCACCCCTCCCACCTCGCGCAACAAGCCTAATAGGAGATGCTCAGTGCCAATATAATTATGGCTGAGGTGGCGGGCTTCATCTATGGCTAGTTCAATGACCCTCTTGGCTCTGGGAGTAAGCCCGGTTTCACCTGTGGCCGGTTTCTTGCCCTGCCCAACAATAAATTCTATCGCTGAGCGTACCTTATTTAAGCCTGCACCCAGGTTAGTTAGAACCTTGGCGGCCACTCCCTCTTCCTCTCGTACCAGGCCAAGCAAAATATGCTCGGTATCAATATAGTTATGGTTAAGGTGCTCCGCCTCTTCTTGGGCTAAGGTAAGAACCCGACGAGCCCGCTCGGAAAATTTCTCAAACCGGCTAGTCATCTTTACTCCTTAGTGTTACTCCTGCCCCATTATTATAAAATAACTAATGGCAAAGGTCAAAAGCTGGGGGAAACTTATTTTTCAACCCCATCGCCTGTTACTGAAGCCCTCTGGCAGTGACATATTTTCCACAAAGGGTTGCCCCCTCAGTATCGTCTGTGCTGGGGCGTTTCACTTCCGTGTTCGGGAAGGGAACGGGTGGTTCCACCCCGCTCTAATCACCAGAGGGCTTCATCAGTTATTTTAACACACTATTCAGCATAAAGAAAAGGGGAGTTTATCTACCTCACCCCCTGTGTCCCCCTCTCCTTCAAAGGAGAGGGGGAAGAAAAAGAAAGAGGGGCTTCCGCCCCTCTTAAACGCCCCCGTCAGCAAAGAAAAACTATATTTTCAAGATTCCCGGTTCCGAGAATTTTTTCACCCTAAGGTGTGGCATTAGCAATTATCCATTCAGCTACCTCTGGTAACATTACATACTTCCAGGTCTCCCAGTCCAATTCAACCGGCTTTGGCTTGCTAGGAAACAGTCGTTTTCTGTTGAATTCTACAGAAGATAACCTTCCAGCAAGACCTCTCCCATCTAGTCCCAGTCGATTAAGCAGGTCGTCCCTATTATAGCCTGCAGGGGTTTTTGCGGTTTCACGCAATATTCGCTGAGCTTCAGATTGCAGGTTACTATAAAGACTCTCAATCTCCTCAGGTAACCATCTGAGGCCTATAAGTTGTCGCTGTACCTTGCTCCCAGCTAGCTTTTGAAGATATTCAGCCACCTCATCCGAAGTTCCCTCAATGCTAATAGTAACTTTTGCCATAACATCCTCCTTTAGAGCTTATTTACTGCTATTATAGCATTATATTCAAACCTTGTCAAGTGCTTGTACACTACTATTTTAGTTTTTATCGTAATACTATAATAGTAGTATCAAATCGTGGTCAAGCTCTAGCCTGGGAGAGTAGGTCAAGCCCTAGTTGGCTTCAATGTAAGGTAAGCCTCTGAGAGGGGCGTAGCCCCTCTCAGAAATTTGCCCCCTTCCCTTCACCAAATCCTAAGGGAAGGGGGTCAGGGGGATAGGTCACCCAAAATAACCCCTGCCGTAAAACAAAAAACCTACGGCAGCCTAAACCACCGTAGATTTTTCTTTTTAACTAATATCAACCCTGAAGCAGGTCAAGCCCTCGACCATTAGTACGGTTAAGCTAAACATGTTACCACGCTTACACTCACCGCCTATCAAACAAGTAGTCTACTTGTGGTCTTACTCCTTCACCCGAAGGTGAAGGATGGGAGATCTAATCTTGGGGCAGGCTTCGCACTTAGATGCTTTCAGCGCTTATCCTAACCAGACTTAGCTACCCAGCGATGCCCCTGGCGGAACAACTGGCACACTAGAGGTCTGTCCCTCTCGGTCCTCTCGTACTAGAGAGAGCCCCCCTCAAATCTCCGGACGCCCACGACGGATAGAGACCGACCTGTCTCACGACGGTCTGAACCCAGCTCGCGTGCCGCTTTAATGGGCGAACAGCCCAACCCTTGGGACCTGCTTCAGCCCCAGGATGCGACGAGCCGACATCGAGGTGCCAAACCTTGCCGTCGATGTGAACTCTTGGGCAAGATAAGCCTGTTATCCCCGGGGTAGCTTTTATCCGTTAAGCCACGGCCCTTCCACACGGTACCGTGGGATCACTTTGCCCGACTTTCGTCCCTGCTCGACTTGTAGGTCTCACAGTCAAGCCCCC
>Ga0209978_10000300_pt1 | contig 17747 bp, 13 predicted proteins | sample BentaG_FD_182805 | JGI IMG/M metagenome (GOLD analysis project Ga0209978, IMG submission 182805) | Deep subsurface microbial communities from South Atlantic Ocean to uncover new lineages of life (NeLLi) - Benguela_00093 metaG (SPAdes)... | ecosystem: Environmental > Aquatic > Marine > Oceanic >... | reverse complement strand
GAGGATGGAACTAATCGACAAATAGCGGCGCCGAGGATAATCATAGCCACCGGCTCCAGCTCTCAAAGACCCTCTATCCCCGGTGAGCAGGAGATAATAACCACAGACCAGGCCCTTGAGCTCAAGGAGATTCCCCGCTCCATGCTTATCGTGGGGGGTGGGGCTATAGGCTTTGCCTTTGCCACCATATTCTCCAAACTGGGTACAAGCGTCATAGTTATTGAAGGGTCAGCACAGATACTCCCCGGGGTTGACCGGGAGATAGTCGCTCTGCTGGAAAGGGAACTGAGGAAGGAGAAGATTCGACTCCACACCGAGGCTTATATAAGGTCGATAGGAGGCGGGGAGGGAGACGAGAGAAACATTGTGTTAAGCATTAAAGGGGAAGAGGCGACCTTGACCGCTCAGTATGTGTTGGCGGCAGAGGAGAGAGGAGCCAATGTCGATGGGCTTGGTCTGGATAGGGTCGAGGTTAACCTGAGCGAAGGGGCTATCGCGGTGAACAGGAGAATGCAAACCAGTGTCCCTGGTATATTCGCCGCTGGAGATGTGACCGGAGAGCCCATGCTGGCCCATATCGCCTTTGCTGGAGGTAAAGTGGCTGCCGAAAACGCAATGGGAAAAGGGTCTGAAATCGATTATACTGCGGTGCCACGGTGCATAAATACCACCCCAGAGATAGCCAGCGTTGGTCTTACCGAGGATGAAGCGCTTGCCCAGGGATACCAGATACGAATAGGCAGATTTCCCTTCGCTGCCAACGGCCTGGCCACCATCCTCGGGGAGAGGGCAGGCACCATAAAGCTCATCACCGAGGCAAAATACGGGCAGATTCTGGGCGTCCACATCATTGGCCCCCATGCCATAGACCTGATACCAGAGGCCGCCCTGGCAATGAAGCTGGATGCAACCCCCCAGGAGATAAGCTCTACCATCCATGCCCATCCCACCCTTTCCGAGGCGCTTATGGAGGCGGCTCTGGATGTCACCGGGGATACCCTGCATTTCTTGTCTCCAAATAGGTAACGTTGGCTTCGGCATACTGTTCTTCCAAACATCCAGGTCATATACCATCTTACGATAGCAAATGCAACCTGTGTGCTATAATAAAAAACTGATTGTGAGGTTAAATGGTGACCAAAACTAAGGCAGTGCAGTTCGGGTGTGGCCCTATTGGATGTAGTGTGGTCAGGTATGCGTGGCAGAGGCCGGACATTGAGTTGGTTGGTGCTATTGATATTGACAAGAGCTTGGTCGGGCGCGATTTGGGTGAGGTTGCTGGTATTAATAATAAACTCGGGGTCAGCATTTCTGCTGATGCTGATGCTGTTCTGTCTCAAGCCAAGCCTGATGTTGTCTTTCTTACCACCAGCTCTTCTCTGAAAGTCATTTACCCCCAGGTGGAAAGGTGCGTTGTGGCTGGTGCCAATGTAGTATCAACTTGTGAAGAGCTGTGTTATCCGTATAGGAAAGACTCCCGGCTTTCGGCTGAGATTGATAGGATAGCCAAGGCAAACAATGTTACCGTTCTGGCTACAGGGGTAAATCCCGGGTTGCTTATGGATGCCTGGCCATTATTTATGACTGGAGCTTGTCAGCAGGTTAAGCGAATCAAAGCAGTCAGGGTTCAGGATGCCTCTCCGCGTCGTGGTCCTTTCCAGAAGAAGATAGGGGCCGGGTGCACACTTGAAGAGTTTAAGAAACTGGTAGCTGCCGGGACTTTAAAACATGTTGGTTTGCCGGAGTCCATAGCCATGATTGCTAGCGGGCTGGGGTGGAAGTTAGATGAGATTACCGAGAGCATTGAACCTGTAGTTGCCAGGGCTCAGGTGAAGACCGATTTCGTAACCGTAGAGCCTGGGCAGGCGGCTGGTGTCAGGCAGGTAGGCCGGGGAATCCGTGCCGGAGAAGAGCTAGTAACTCTAAAATTTGAGGCATATGTGGGTGCTCCCGAATCCTACGATGCTGTATATATCACCGGGACTCCCAACCTGGAGGTGGTTATAAAAGGAGGCACCCATGGTGATATAGCTACGGCAGCCATGGTGGTTAACTCCGTTCACCGGATTATAGACGCCCCACCGGGATTGGTGACTATGAAGGACCTGCCGATAGTTTCTGCTCTGGGGTTGAGTGCCTAAGTAGAGCTGATAAACTGGGTTGAGATATATCCAAGGTTTTATTTAAAGGGGGAGAGGCATAATGGCTGTAGAGAATATAGTCGAGGAATACATTAGAACTCATCCAGGGTCGCAGAAGTTACATGGACGGGCCGAGAAGGTCTTTGCTGCTGATGGTGCTACCCATGTTGCCCGCCTCCTTAGTCCTTTCAGGCCTTACATAACTCATGCCAGGGGTTCACGAAAGTGGGATGTGGATGGTAACGAATACATAGATTATGTGATGGGTCATGGAGCCCTGATACTGGGGCACGGTCACCCTGATGTGGTACGGGCGGTGCAGGAGCAGATGGCCAAGGGAGTTCACTACGGTGATAACCACGAACTGGAAATTGAATGGGCTGAACTGATAAAGAGTATGATGCCATCAGTGGAGAGGGTCGAGTTTTTCTCCTGTGGGCAGGAAGCCAATATGATGGCGATAAGGCTTGCCCGGATTTTTACTGGTAAGAGAAAGATTCTCAAGTTTGACGAGAACTTTCATGGTTGGGCCGATGAAGTGGTAGCCCCCGCCCTGGGCGTTGTTGCCGATGAGGTTAAGGTAATACCTGGCCACGACCTTAACCTGGTAGAAGAGGAGCTGGCCGCGAAAGAATACGCCATCCTCCTGATTGAAGGGGGTGGTGCCCACATGGGTGGTCAGATTCCGTGGGATGCTGATTTTGTTCGTGCCCTGCCTGGTCTCACCCAAAGGTATGGCACTATTTTTCTCATCGATGAGGTGGTTACTGGCTTCCGCGATTCACTTGGAGGCTGGCAAGCTACGGTGGGGGTAACGCCCGATTTAACCACCCTGGGTAAGACAATAGGCGGCGGACTGGGTGTTGGAGCCCTGGGAGGTCGAGCTGATATCATGGATATCTTGAAGCCAAAGGCTCCCCCTCAACGGTTCATTATCCACACCGGGACCTGGAATGCTAACCCTCTCACCGCAGCCGCTGGTATTGCCGCTTGCAAGCTCTATATAGGGGGTGAGGTTCAAAAAAAGGCTAATCAACTTGGCGCTTACCTCCGGGAAAGAGGTAACCAGGCTCTCAAGGAGCGGGGTATTAATAGCCGTCTCTATGGCAGGTCTATTGTTCACTTATACCTTGGTCCGATTGATTACGAGCCATCTGACGATACTTTGCCACCCACCAGGGATGTGCGTAAGCTAATGGCAGGAGTCTCGACAAAGGTACGACTGTGTCTTCACTTGCTTCATCGTGGTGTTTCTACCGCAGGGGCGAGGTTCTTTATCCTGTCTGTAGCCCACACTGAAAAAGATATTGACCAGACAGTCAAGGCTTTTGCTGATTCTCTTGATGCCATGATTGCTGAAGGCACCCTAAACCAAGCCAGCCCCGGATAAAACAGGTTAATTTATTACAATTAGGGTAATCAGGTTTCCCGAGTGGAAAGGAGGGCTCTATCATGCCCAAGGTCAGGGTTAACGACATCGAGCTATACTACGAGGTTCATGGGCAGGGCTACCCCGTGGTTTTCCTGCACGGCTTTGTGGGCACGGTTAACATGTGGCAGCCTCAGGTGCCGGTGCTTTCCCGGGAGTATCGATTCATTATCTATGATGCCCGGGGCCATGGCCAGTCAGAGAGTCCCCCTTCCCTGAGCCAGTATTCCGCCGACATCGTGGTGGAGGACCTTTTTCAGCTTCTGGGAACCCTTGGGATAGAAAAGGCGGTGGTGGGCGGGCTCTCCATGGGGGGCTATGAATCCCTGCGGTTCTACCTGCATCATCCCCAGATGGTCGCCGCTCTCATCCTCATGGATACTGGCCCCGGCTATCGTAATCCGGCCCGCAGGGAGGAGTGGAACCGCCGGCAGGAAGAAAGGGCCAATCTTTTGGAGACGCAGGGCATTGAGGCCTTTGCCCCTGGTGCCCCCAGTTATACCCCCGGAGACCTTCTGCTTAAGCAGAACCCCGTAGGATTAGCCTACATGGCCCGCAAGGTGGTGGCGCAGCACGACTCCTGGGTTATCGAGAATTTGGGCGAAATCAAGGTTCCTACCCTGGTCCTGGTGGGGGAGCAGGACACGCCCTTCCTTCAGGCAGCAGAGTATATGTCCAAGGCTATCCCTGGAGCCCAGCACATGGTAATCCCTGAAGCCGGCCATGCCGCCAACCTGGACAATACGGAGGTTTTCAACAGGGCTGTCCTCGATTTCCTGAGGAAGCTGAACCTGCCCAAGGGCTAGTATATATCTGCAAAGGCTCCGAAGGGCATAACCTTTACCGGGGCATTAGTAACTTGCCGTTGGCACAGATTAATTGATAGGATGAGCTACATGGAAAGGGAAAAGCCTTCACTGGCGAAACTATTCTCTCCTCGTGGAGTAGCCATTGTCGGTGCGTCTCCATCAGGGAGAGTCTCCTTTGCCACAATGGTTGTTCTGTCCCTCAAAGAAGCAGGGTTCCCCGCTATCTATCCCGTCAACCCGAAGTATACCGAGGTGCTCGGGCTACCGTGCTATCCTAGCCTCCAGGCCATTCCTGGGGTAGTGGACCATGTTGTGGTCAGTATCCCTGCGGAGTCGGCTCTGGGGCTGCTCGACGACTGTGCTGCCAAAGGTGTGAAGTCGGTCCACTTTTTTACTGCTGGTTTCAGCGAGAGTGGCTACACGGAACGGGCGGAGCTGGAAAGAGCAATGATGAGCAAGGCAAGGGCTGGTGGTTTTCGCATCATCGGTCCCAACTGTGTGGGCCTGTTCGTGCCCAAGAGCCGTCTTGTCAACGCGTTTGGCATACCTCTGGAACCAGGGCCAATCTCCTTCATCTCTCAGAGCGGAGGCCATGCCCAGAATCTCCCTTTTTACAGCGGCCCAAGGGGGTTGCGCTTCAGCAAGGTGGTTAGCTATGGAAATGCTTTGGATGTGGACGAGAGCGAGCTCCTAGATTATTTCTCACAGGACACAGAGACCGATATCATCGCCGCCTACATTGAGGGGGTAAAAGACGGGAGGCGTTTTCTGAGGGCACTCGGGGAAGCGGCTGCCCGAAAACCGGTGGTCATCTACAAGGGTGGCACGACCGAGGCCGGCAAGAGAGCCGCTCACGGCCATACGGCCAGTCTGACCAGCTCGGTGGCCGTCTTCGACGCCCTATGTAAACAGGTGAGGACAATTCAGGTTGATGACATGGAGGAACTGATAGATGTGCTGGTAGCACTTCGCTTTGCCAGACCTCTCCCGCGAGACACCGGCGTTGCCATCGTGGGCGCTGGTGGCGGCCCCAGCGTTCTTGCCAGCGACGAGATGGAAAAAGCGGAGTTGCACTTGCCATATCTCTCCCCAGAGGTACAGGCAGATTTGAGGCAGTTTTTGCCCCTGGCCGGTAGCATCTTTAGTAATCCGGTGGACGCCCCGAATCTTGCGTCTCCAGAGGCTATCTCGGCAACTATGCGTGTGCTCGGCAAGGTCCCGGATATTCACATGCTCGTCTACCATCTGGGATTCCACCCTATCAGCCGTTGGGGAGGGGGCCGATTCTCTGCGGCGGCCTTTCTGAGACCTGTAATCGATGCCTTGATAGAGGCACAGCAGGCAATCGGTAAGCCTGTTCTGCTGGCACTGCGCCCGGCGCCGGACTTGCCCGGGATGAAGGACTTCCTCACTGCCCAGGAAGCATTCGTAGAAGCGGGGTTCCCTGTCTTTCATTCCCTGCGTCAGGTGGCCAAGGCTATGGCTCGTGTGGTAGCCTGGAACCAGGCATGACACCACCAAAATAACAACCTTTACCAACAATAGGTGATGTCGCACTCTATCTGTCAGGTGATGCTTAGTTTTGCCAGCTCAGACTTACCCACAAAATCAGCTGGTATGGTTGGGCTATTTCTTATCTGAAGTGAGCCGTGTTGTATAAAAGGTAGAACTTTTGCAAAATACAGTACCTATACAACTTGGCTGATTTTATACATCTCAGGCATATAGACATGACGAACGGTTTAGCTTCTTCTCTGTCTTATATTCCTACTATACCTGCCTCCTCTCTTGTGACTATAGGAGCTATTGCCACCTTTGTCAGAAAGAGGGAGGGCCTGAATAACATCAATCGTCCTATGCCTAAGTGATTTTCCATTGAGGGCAGTGATTGCGGCTTGACCTTCAGGCTGTAACGGCATTTCAACAAATCCATATCCCTTGGATTGCCCACTACCAATATACTTATCGTTCATAATGGTTACAGATATCACTTCTCCAAAAGCCTCAAATTCTCGCCGTAGTTCCTCCGCAGTCACCTCGAGAGATAAATTGCCCACATAGATATTCATATTGCTCATCCTTCTTTGGTGCTTGGGTTAGGCCTGGCTCACTGTTTGTCACTAACGCCTAAACTAGTAGCCCTTCGGAGTTATGAATATATTTTGTGTGTCTTAAGCAGAAATAAATGAAGAGGGAGTTTAATATCTTCTCTGTCTTCCTCCGCTAAACCCGCCGCCTCTGTTGTCAGTACGAGGGCGAGCTGTATTAACATTAAGAGTCCGTTCTTTTAGTGTTTTTCCGTTGAGACCAGTAATTGCAGCTTGACCTTCAGACACTGATGCCATTTCAATGAACCCGAATCCCTTAGGTCGCCCACTATACTTGTCTGTTATGATGTTTACAGACGTCACTTCTCCAAAAGCCTCAAATTCTTGCCGTAATTCTTCCTCAGTTACATCAAAGGATAAGTTACCCACATAGATTTTCATATTAGTGCTCCTTTTGCTTAATTTCGAAACCCCGCGCCGTCTGTCTCGCCTCAAGTACCTATGCTGAGTGCGACCGCGAGAATTAGCTCATTGGTTGCTTTCTGGTTTACCCATAACTGCGCCTTCGTCTGGCGCTCTTTTGCGCTTTCAAACGTGCCGTCTCTCCCTTGGATAGAAAGTGACGATGGGACTTTGCCTCACGCAGAATTCCACTCGTCTGCACTATCCTTTGAAAGCGACGCAACAGGGAATCTTGGGATTCACCTTCACGTATCGAGACTTGCAACGACATAACACACCACACATTCTAGGGACATACACGGGCCAATTATCCTCGGCCCATGTATGTCCTGAGGTTAAACCCCAGTATTACCTACTCTCTCTGACTTTACGGTAGCAATCGCTACAGTAAACCGGCCTATCACCGCGAGGTTCAAAAGGTACTTCGGTGTCCTTGCCGCACTCGGCGCATGTCGCGGGAAACATCTGGCGTCTGGACCCGTAGCTGCTGTTTCCGTAACGCTCTGACTTCCTTGCCTGACGGCACGAGGGACAGCGCTTTGGCTCATTAACATAGCCTCTGGATTGGAAAAGCTCTTGTTCCTCAGCGCTGAAAGTGAAAGTAGCTCCACAATCGGAACACTGGAGAGACTTGTCCTCAAAACTCATTGGATGACCTCCTTCTTCTGAATTTTAGTTAGAGCTCGGTCATCCAATACTTAAGTAGTCTAAACAGATTTGACAAAGCTTGCAATAACCTACACTGGAACTAATTGTTAATATTATACACTAAAGAGAGCCTCTTTGTCAAATGAGTGCAGGTTCCGGTTGCGCAATGCCTTGGCGTAACAGAATAGCAGGGGTACCTCTTGTAAGTAGTTGAAAGGTTAACAAAGGAAGACTATTATAATGTTTAAGCTTTAAAGAAGAGGTGCGAAGTGAGAACTGGATAGATTATTGCAATTAGGGCACAGAGAAATAAAGTTTGATAAAGTTTGGAAAGGAGAATCATGACTGTAGAGCTCAGTTTAGATCAAAGGTTGAAGGCGGTTGAGGAGAATACCTGGTTCGGAGAATACGTTCGCCGTAAGAAGAGATGGCAGGTATTTAATGAAGGGCACGGTGTCTATCTCCGGGATAGCGAGGGGAATGAATACATAGATGCCCATTCAGGCGAATTCTGCGCAATGCTAGGACACGGGAATAAGAAAGTTATTAAGGCTGTACAGGAGCAGTTGGAAAAGATTCAGTATCCTGAAGGCGGTCACTGCGATGTCAGCGTACGGGTGTGCCAAAGAATCGCCGAATTGACGCCAGGGGATCTAAACCGTGTCTATCTTGGTCTTTCCGGCTCAGACGCAAATGAGGCTGCTCTGTCAGTTGCCAGGTCGTACTTTAAGAACCAGGGGAAAAACAACAGCATGATAATAGCACGATGGCATTCCTATCACGGCATGTCAAGTGGAGCAGTGGGCCTGACCCACACCGGAAAGAGGCTCCACGGACAGGATCTGGCCACTGTCAACCACGGCGTTTACCACATGCTTGCCCCTTACTGCTATCGTTGTGGCTACGGACTGGAATATCCCTCGTGCGGCACTCACTGTGCCAAGGCCCTTGATGGTGTGATCCAGTCTATGGGGACGGAAAATGTTGTGGCCTTCATGGGTGAGCCTGTCTTCGGCGGTGGAGGCAGCATAGTTCCCCCTGATGAGTACTGGCCAATGATAAGACAGATTTGCGACAAGTATGGAATTCTTCTTATTCTTGATGAAGTGATTACAGGCTGGGGAAAGATGGGTAAGCTATTTGCCTGCAACTACTGGGATGTCGTCCCTGACATAATGGTCTGTGCTAAAGGGATTTCCAGTGCTTACTTACCAGTAAGTGCCGTGATTAGCCGAGAACATGTCTACAAGACACTTAAGGGACAATGGCCGTATTACGGTCATACCCACTCCTTTTACCCTGCCGGCTGTGCATGCGCATTAGCAACCATAGATGTGATAATGGAGGAAAAGCTGTGGGAAAATGCAGCCAAGGTGGGGGCACATTTGAAGAATCGGTTGGAGGAAATCTGCCAGCAATCTGAGATTGTAGGCATTGTCCACGGACTTGGCCTGCTATTAGGGATGGAAATAGTTGAGGATAAGGCAAGTAAGGTGCCATGGGCACGTGCGGCTGACATCATCCGGAGAAGCTCCAGGGACAAGGGTGTTTTGATCCATGTAGCCGGAACCACTCGTCACATCTTATCCATCTCTCCTCCAATGATAATCACCAAGGATGAGGCTGATCGGGTGTGTGACGTGCTCACTGAGGTAATAAAAGAGACCGAAGCGCAGAAGTGAAAATAAGCTCGGTTAGATAATGAAACGATACGGCTAATCAGTCATCAGGGAGGCGGAAAACCCTGATATTTGAAGCTAAGAGGGGCTTTCGAAATTACAGAGCCTCATTATACAGGGTGTGTTGTAATGGCAGAAGCACGCAGGTTAAAAGGCAGAACTCTTGGGGAAATACTTGAGAACAAGGCAAAAAAGAATGGGGCAAAACCGTTTATCTATTTCAAAGACGAGGTAGCCAGCTATGAGCAAGTGAACGAAAAAGCAAATAGAGTGGCGAATTGGTTCCTATCTATGGGGTTCAAAAAGGGGGACAAAGTAGCAATTCTCCTTAATAACTGTCTGGAATGGCTGTATGTGTGGTTTGGCTTAGCCAAGATAGGAGTAGTTGCGGTGCCCCTTAATACACAACACAAAGGTAGGCTGCTCCAGTACTTCGTAAACCACTGCGATGCTCAACTTATGGTTATTGGTAAGAACCTCCTCGACCGTATTAGGCCTATTAGAGACAATCTGACAACTCTAAACACGTTGGTCGTGTATCCCAGCAATGAAGGCATCTCGGACCTGGGTTTGAACACTGTCTCCTTTCCCGAACTACTGAAGGGCTCGCCAACAAGTCCTAAAAGTGATGTTAAATACTATGATACCCTAGTCATATTGTATACCACCGACAGCACAGGACCTTCACAGGGAGTTGTTTCACCACATAACCAGTATGTCTGGTGTGGGGGAAAAAGAGCTAAACTGGTTAGGATGACGCCCAACGATGTATTCTATTGTTTGTCCCCGCTATACCACGTAATTCCGCTGGGTGATATACTTATGACCTCTCTAGTTGGAGACGCTTCGATGGTAATAACCGATAGGTTTAGCGTGCGGAAATTTTGGTGGGATGTTAAGAGGTACAATGTAACCATGTCTGGCGGCTTCGGCATTGTGATGAAACGGCTGTATATGCAGCCTCCTAAAGATGATGATGCCAATAATAGTCTAAGACTCCTTATTGTGCCAGATGCCCCCAAGTCTATCCACGAGGCGTTTGAGAAAAGATTCAACCTAGCAGTAACAGATGCCTACGGTATGACGGAAGTGGACCCCGTTATTGCCTGTACTATTGAAGATAGGAGGCTTGGCTCCTGTGGCAAAGCTGCTGAAGACCTTGCAGTAAAAATATTTGATGATAACGATAATGAACTCAAGCCAGGCGAAATTGGTGAAATTGTTTGCCGTCCTAAGAAGCCTTATATCATGATGAAGGAATATTACAAGATGCCGGGCAAAACCCTCGAAAGATGGCGCAATTTATGGTTCCATACAGATGACTATGGGTACCAGGATGAGGAAGGTTACTTCTACTTTGTCGAAGCCAAGAATAACGGCATCAAGTGGCGAGGCGAGAACGTTTCACCATTTGAACTTGAAGAGATAATCAATTCCCACCCTGACGTACTGGAATCTGCTGCTGTAGGGGTTGCCTCTGAGCTTGGAGGAGACGATGTGAAGGTAATAATACGGCTCAAAAAGGGGAAAACCATGGCGCCCGAGCAGCTAATGGAATTCTGTGAACAGAGAATGACTTTTTTCATGGTCCCCAGATACATCGAATTTGTTGATGAGTTTCCGAGGACAGAGACGGGAGAGAGCCTGAAAAAGGCTTTAAAAGTGGTCACTAATAAAACCTGGGACAGGGAAAGAGCGGGATACGAAATAAGGCGCCATTAAACTATAGGTAATTACACAGCATTGTTGACTCACTGAAGATAAAAGGTGCCTGCTGCCCCCAAAATTATAGTTCTTCCACGACCTCATATAGGGCGTCTTCCACTCTTTCTGGGGGGTTCACCCAGTATGTCATGTAACGCTCAAAGAAAGGTAATGGCTCAATACAGGCTTCCGGGGCAAGCACACCTGGCTGGTCAATCTCGCCCTCTAGTAGCATCTGGGCACCGATGGCGAGCGGTATGCTAGTCACACCAGCCATCCCTCCAGGAGGCTCCCCAAGACACCCGTACCCGTACCTTACTTTCTTTCCGTCCTTTTTACCAGATGCACTGGCATGCAGACCACCGACGCGGGGTCCCATGTCCAATACCTCCTGTCGTTGCTGCTTCCTGGCGTAAACCTCTTGTGCATACGTGGCAGCCGCTTGGGTAGGAGTGAGCTCATTGGCTCTTATTTTGGCGGCAAGCTCTCGAGTAACTTCGAGCTCCTCTGGCGTTAGTCCAACAAGGTTGCAGGCTCCCCTTATGCCTTTGTTAATAAAGCGGGGCAGTGTTACCGGTTCTCCGTGGCCAAAGTAGCGGAAGAACCCTTTGCCATTGGGAAAGGTGACCTCTTCTCCTTCTTCCAGGGGGACAACATCCACAAACTTCCCATCGCGGAACACAGGAGCCTTAAAGCTGGCACAATACAAGAAATGCTCATAAGCTGCCTCAACTCGATGCTCAGCAGCAATCCTTTTGGACTTTTTGACAATGGTTGATGCGGGACGAAGTACACCACCAGCATGACCCCATGCTGTCTGGATGTAGTCCACTTCATCCAACTGGTCAGCAGCATGACGCGCCAGGATATTTGTAATCCCAGGACTGGCCCCCATTCCGATAAGGATGGTAACTTCAGCCTTACGTGCCTCTTCATCTAACTCCAGTACCTGTTGTGTTGGGCCATAGTCATCGTTGATATCCACATAACTACGCCCCGCCTTAATCGCAGCCTGCACGATAGGCTCGCCAAAACGATAGAAGGGGCCAACAGTGTTCATCACCAGGTCGACCTCAGTCATTAGGTCCTCAAGGGCTTCGGCATCTTGTACATCTATATAGCGAGCCGAAACTCGTTCATCATTTAACGACTCGACAAAATGGTTTGCTCTATCAATGTCACGGTCAGCAACTATCATCTGGTCGACGTACAAGCCTTTCAGCATCGTCTTAACCGCCACCTGTCCCATATCACCACTACCACCTAAGGCAAGTATTTTCACCTCGAATTCATCTAACTCTGGCCCTCCCAATTTTTACCTCCTAAAATTTCTTTTGCTTTGAGCCTCGCTAAACCAGGATACGACCTTCTCTTTCCCCGTTTGCTCTTTATGTAAGTACAAGTGTTATTATAACTCCTAAGAATCTATTGTATCAATGACCCCTCTCCTGTGGCATCCTACCAGTGGCTTCCATCATCGTACAATCTACCCCTTGACAAGTTTTTGCGGCAGATTTCGGATGATTTCTTCTGCCTCGCTTACGGTTCGCTCTATAAGCTCCTTGGCTGTGGGAAGGTCATCTATTCTTCCTGCCACCTCCCCACCGGGTATCAGTGCCTTCAGCTCGTCACCACTGTACAGGGCGTTGAATCCTTCGTCCTCTTTCTCCATCACCTCGGGAGCAACAGTCGTAAGGTCATCAGGCTGCCCCAGGTATAGTCCTGGGGCCTTACTCACTGTGATTCGCGTAAGCTCCATAGAGGCCTGGTTATTCAAATATCTTGCTGGCCCGACAACTCCCCTAGCTACTAAGGTATCTCGCTCCCCACTTTTCACGATGTAGTCCTTGTGCATCTGGGTAAAGTCGCTCTCTCTGGTAGCCAGGAATCTGGTGCCCATCTGTACCCCTATAGCACCCAGGGCTAGGGCAGCGGCTAGTGAAGCTCCATCACTGAACCCGCCAGCACCAATCACCGGGGTGTTCACAGCCTTGACTACTGCTGGAAGCAGAACCATGGTGTGAACTGGTTCCCAGGCAATATGCATTCCGCCCTCATGCCCCGAAGCAATTATCACGTCTACCCCTGCCCGTTCACACCTTTTGGCATGCCGAACCGAGGGAACCACGTGAAACCACTTGACCCCGGAAGGCTTTATCGTCTCTGTCCAGGGCAGAGGATCGCCCGCCGAGGTGATTATTACCTTCAGCCTCTCTCGTATCTCCGGGTCTTCATCCCTGGCCTCGATTACCGTTCGCAATACTGCACCCGCCCATTGAGTCATTTCTGCAGATACCATGCAGTTTATTCCAAAGACTCCCTGTGACTCTCTGGTTTCCTCCTTGGTGCGATGCAAAATTCGTTTCAAGTGTTCAACCGGGGTTCCTTCTTTCCCATCAGTAAGCTGCTGGATTAGCGCTGCCAAACGCTTCCTTATGGAACCACTAACCGCCGTATAGAGGAAGCCACTGGTACTGAGAATGCCCAGTGCCCCAGCATTTGCTGCCGCTGCAGCTAGGTTATTGGTGCTGTACGGTCCCATGCCAGCCTGAATTATAGGATGCTTTATGCCTACCATCTCACAGAGTTCCGTCTTTATCATGTTACCCCCCCTAATTTCATTAGTAGCCAATTGTGCCCCTGTTTTATCACATGCTGACAGAAATAGCAACTGGGATTTTCCACATCTGCTCACCAGCAGAAGTCCCGTCTAACCAGTCCTACCAATAACGCTCTATTCTTAACGCCTCTCTTAATGCCTCGTGCTGTTTGGGGATTCTGAAGTTTTTTGTCTCTCCTGTTAAACAGTGTTGTATAATATCCCAAGCAAGACATGTCCAGGAGAAGCCCACGTAGAATTCAGCGGCTCAATAGGAGGGAATATGGACAATTCTGTTTTATTATCCGTAGGTGAAACTTATCATCTGAAGCGTGGTAAAGACCGTTTAGGAAAGTCTCTGGTAAAATAAAGTCTCTGGTAAAATAAAGTCTTTGGTACAATAAAGAGAGTAGAATACTCAGACAACTAGTGTCCTCAAGCATTTAGTCTCTAAGTGGAGGAAAAATGGTGGAGCCGCCACTGGCTGGTATTAAGGTACTGGATTTAACCCATTATATTGCTGGACCTTACTGCACCAAGTTGCTGGCAGATTATGGTGCTGAGGTGATGAAAATCGAGAGGCCTGGCACTGGTGATGGGGCGAGACAGATGGGCCCATTCTTCGGGAACAGCCCTCATCCGGAAAAAAGCGGCCTTTTCCTGTATCTTAATACCAATAAGCTTGGGATTACCCTTAACCTGAAGTCTGAAGCCGGGGCGAAGGTGTTCAAGGAGCTGGTGAAGGATAGCGATATCCTGGTAGAAAACTTTAGCCCGAGGGTGATGCGTAGCCTGGGATTGAGTTACGAAAATCTGGAGCGGAGAAACCCTCACCTTATCATGACCTCCATCTCCAATTTCGGGCAGTCTGGTGCTTACCGTGATTATAAGGCGACTGAGATTGTGGCTGATGCTATGGGGGGTTGGATGGCTATCATCGGTGACCCAGAACGCGAACCATTGAAGCCCGGGGGATATCAGGCTCAGTTTGTCGCCGGGCTATTTGGTTCCCTGGGAACAATGACTGCCTTCTATGGCCAGGAGATGACAGGTATCGGGCAGCACGTGGATATTTCCATAATGGAGGCTGTCCTCTACATCCAGATGAACATCACTAGCATGTACTCCTACAATCAGCAGATTAGAAAAAGAGCTGGTAATCGTGTCTGGCCCCCGCCTGGTGCAATATTGCCGTGTAAAGATGGTCATATTGGAGCCATTGCTGTAACCACCCAGCAATGGAAGACGCTGTGCCACTGGATGGGGATGCCGGAGCTGATAGAGAATCCGAGGTTCCTTACTGCCGTCGACCGGGCTGAGCATGTTGACGAGCTTGAGGCTATTTTACTGTCCTGGCTTGTTGAGCATGAACAGGAGGAGCTTGTTCACGAGGCCCAAAAACGAAGGCTCCCCTTCGCGGTACCAGCTAGCACAAAGATGCTCCTTGAGTCTGAGCACCTTAGGCAGAGGGGCTACTTTGTAGAGGTGGACCATCCGGCAACAGGGAAGCTCCGCTACCCCGGTGCCCAGTTTAAAATGGGAGGGTTGCCCTTTGAGCTAAAACGAGCGCCCCTTTTGGGTGAGCATAACGAGGAGGTTTATTGCCACCGACTGGGTTACAGCAAGAGTGACCTGGTGAGATTCAAAGAACAGGGCATAATTTAAACTACTGGAGGGAATCGAGAAATGCCACCATTACCGCTGGAGGGAATGAGAGTTATTGACCTGAGCATGTGGTTTGCCGGACCCATGGCCAGCCGACTTTTGGCTGACTTCGGGGCGGAGGTAATAAAGATAGAGTCACTGCGACATATAGACCCCTGGAGAGGACCGGTAGTGAGCAATGCTAAACTCGACGCTCGCTTCCCGGTAAAAATAGAGTCGGAAAGGCCCTACGATTGTGCGGCAGGCTTCAACCTGCAGAACCGCAATAAGTATGGTGTTACCCTTGCTTTGGACACTCCTCAGGGGAAGGAAATCTTCAAGAAACTGGTTCGGGTCAGCGATGTGGTATTAGAGAACTACAGCCCCAGAGTGATGGCAGGCTTTGACCTGGACTATCCGGTGCTAAAGGACATCAACCCTCAAATTATCATGATGTCCTTGCCGACTCTGGGAAGGACCGGTCCAGACAAGGACCATGTAGCTTTCGGGCAAACCGTAGATTGTATGAGTGGTATGGCATACCTCACTGGCTACATTGACGAAGAGCCAATGTTACAAAGTGGCCTCTCCTATGGCGACCCCCTATCGGGAATGAATGCCGCCTTCGCTATCATGGTTGCTTTGCACTATCGGCGCAGGAGCGGTAAAGGCATGCACATCGATCTCTCTCAGGTGGAGGCGACTATCTCCTTCAACGCAGACGCAGTTATGGACTATACCATGAACGGCAGGGTTCGGGAAAGGATGGGCAATCGCCATCCCTCAATGGCACCTCACGGGTGCTATCGGTGCAAAGGAGAGGATGAGTGGGTAGTCATAGCTATTCCTTCAGACGTAGCTTGGAAAAGGTTTTGTCAGGTGGTAGGGCAACCCTCCTGGGCTGAGGACTCAAGGTTTTCCGACATGCCAAAACGATACCAGCACCAGGATGAACTAGACAGACTTATCGAAGCCTGGACGCTGAAGTACAATCACTACGAGGTAATGTGCATCTTACAGCAGGTAGATATCCCGGCTGGGCCGGTTCTCGACGCTAAAGAGCTGGTTGAGGAGCCGCATCTGAATGAACGGGGCCTTTTTGAGGTAGTTACCCATCCTGAGGCCGGCACTCATCCCTATATCGGGATGTATGCCAAGCTATCAAAGACCCCGGGCAACATTCGCATGCCGGCTCCTTGTCTTGGAGAACATAACCACTATGTCTTGGGAGAGCTGTTGGGACTGTCTCGGGAAGAGATAGCTCAACTTGAGGAAGCGGGCATAATTGGCACCAACCCCACTCTGGAGCAGCAGGGAAGTATATTTTGAGCAGGCCAGGCAGCAGTTATGCCGACGAGTCAATGTCAAAAACACAATTGCATCTGTGAAACTCATGGAAGCATCAAAAAATAGCGAAATCAAGGAGGCGGCATGAAAAAGCTCACTCTAAGCGAATGGGAAGAGAAATACATTGCAGGGCTGGTCGAGAGATTTGACCAGAAGTACCAAATGTTCAACAGACCTTCCTGGGACCCTGAATTGAAGGGGCTATTGAAGGACTGGTCTTTTGCTGGTGAGGTCAAAGGGAAGCCGGGTTATACGCTGCTGGACCACGCGTTACAGCGAGCCAGCTGGAGTGGCACCCAGTTGACACTATTTAACATGTCCAAGCCCAATCCCAGTTCTATGTCTAAGGCGATAATGGCAGCAATGGCAGCCTCCTATTCACGTATGCAGCCACCGGGCTCTAAACGCCCGGAGAGAACAAAGATTGATGTCGGTGAGCCGCAAATGATTACGCGTGATATAAAGAAGGTGGCTACCTATTTCGGTGCTGACCTGGTGGGTATTTGTCGATTGGAACGGCGATGGGTATATTCTCATACGTACGAAGAGGCAGAATTAGATGAGACTGGTGGCTCCGAGACAGTAATCGGGGAGTCCAAACCGCAGGAAATGCCAGATGAATTTCAATATGCCGTGGTTATGGGGTTTCAGGAAGAGTACGACATGATAAAGCATTTCCCTACGTATATTGCTGACACGGCTACCGGCATGGGTTACAGCAGGATGACCATCGCTAATGCTTTTCTGTCATCATTCATTCAGAACCTGGGGTTCAAGGCTATTGATTGCAGTATTAATGATGTTGCCCTTTCAATACCAATGGCAATGCAAGCGGGGCTGGGCGATCTGGGTCGAAACGGCCTCTTGATTACACCACCGTTCGGTCCCAGATTAAGATTAAGCAAGGTGATTACTGATTTGCCATTGGTAGCTGACACACCTGTAGATTTCGGAGTAACCGAATTCTGCACGGTATGTCAGAAATGTGTTGACTTATGCCCGTCACGAGCTATCACGCCCGGCGAGCGAACTACTGAACCGAACAATGTATCGAGTGCGGCCGGTGAACTAAAGTGGCGGGTAAATGCCGAGAAATGTCGTATGTATTGGGCACAAGCTAACAAATCGTGCACCATTTGTATTGCTTGTTGCCCGTACAATAAACCCAATACCTGGTTCCACCGTTCGGTGCGGTGGTTCGCTGATAATGTAAGGTGGATAGATTCTCTCTGTGTTC
>Ga0209978_10000298_pt1 | contig 17759 bp, 15 predicted proteins | sample BentaG_FD_182805 | JGI IMG/M metagenome (GOLD analysis project Ga0209978, IMG submission 182805) | Deep subsurface microbial communities from South Atlantic Ocean to uncover new lineages of life (NeLLi) - Benguela_00093 metaG (SPAdes)... | ecosystem: Environmental > Aquatic > Marine > Oceanic >... | reverse complement strand
TAAGATGGTACTCCCGAGGTACAATGCAATGCCATTATTGATTTGTCCTGTTTGTTGAACATGATCTACTACTATGTTAGGTAATGGAACTCCAAACTCATCAATCCCATCGATCCCTAATAATCTACAAATAGTTCTTTCAATTGATGTAGTAGTATGTTTATCAATGAACTTTTGAGTATCATTTGCTATATTACTCGCGATTTTCCTCGCGCCTTCTACTAACGAAAAATCCAAATTTAATTTATTCATGTGAGTTTCATCTCAAAAGATAATTTTAATAATCTAAAATTTAAATTATAAGTTGTCACTAAAAAAAAATTAAAAAAAAAATTACTAAGGAGTGCATTCAAACTTCTTTCCGTTAATTCTTATCGCTGAAAAAAGTTTCTAAATCTATACAACATTAAGAATAGAATCCAAACAAGTTGAATATACTTAAAGTAATTCCAAAATAAATCCTAGCAAAAATAATAATAAAATTTTTCACAATACAAATAAAGAGATGAGTACTGTTAAAAAAGTAGGATATTAGGGAGAATAGATCACTTAGGAAAAAAATTTGAATGAAATTCTTACTGTTACAGCTTGTTATTGATTTTTTTAATCTTTATCAATAGATACTATACTTACAAAATTCTAGGAATTCTTGACACAAATTTTATTGGAAAATTGTAGCAATGATATATAAATAAAGTCAAAAATTTGTAGAACTGATTAACAATATGTTTCTAAAGATTAACTATTTTATATTTTTGAATTCAAAAGTTGATAAAATATATTATTCCAAATCCTTTTCTTTTCTAACTTGATTGATTCGTAAAATAACAGATACATGAGTTAGAATTGAAATTGAAATTAAGCATACTGGAATTGCCCAATCTGTAAAAAATGCACAAATTCCTGCTAAAAACACAAGAAATAGCCTTGTATCTCGTCCTTGAATTGTTCTGGAAAAATCAATACCTTCTTTTAACTCTACTTTAGCGGCAGTATAACTTATTGAATAGGCTCCTATAATAGTAATTATTCCTAATAAAAAAGCATGTGTAATCAAAAGGACATTAAGAGAGTAAAATGTAAGACCTAAAAATATAAAAACATCAACATATCGATCCATTACAGAGTCAAAGAAACCCCCAAAAAAAGAAGTTCTCCCATTGGCACGGGCTACTTCCCCATCAGAACCATCAATGATACTTGATATTTGGACAAGTATTCCTCCCATAATAGGAAAATTCATACAAAATAATATTGAACTGATAATCCCAGTTAAAGCTGATATAATAGATATTAAATTTGGGTTACAATTTGGCCAAAAATACAGAATTAAACTTGTTAATGGACGAGAAAAGCGTCTGTTTATGTATTTTGAAACCGGACCATCTCCTTTTGCTGGCATTTCTCTCAATTATTTACTTATGATATTATTTATTTAGGATTACTAAAATTTTATTGGATTTAATATCTTTATGATCGTGTGATAGGAATTTCAATTCGTGCTAATTGGGATTTTGAAAAATTTTTAAATTCAATAATAGACTTGAATATTGATTTCTGTGAAATTCAGCTAGATAATCCCATATTTAAATTCCAAAAGCATCAAGGCAAAGCTAAAAAACTTATTGCTAAGCTATATTCAAAAAACTTACAACTTTCATTCCATTTATCATTTATTGATTTAAATATTGCTTCATTAGATAATAAAATACGGTGTTATTCAAGTGAAATACTGAGAAAAGAAATAGAGCTTATAAAAACATGGAAACCTCTTTATGTTGTTGTACATACTGGAAAGATTAGTGAAACTTTTTATAATATCCCTTCAATAAAAGAACAGGCTCATAAACAACAAATTAAAACAATATCAGAATTAATAAAAACCTCTAGCTCTTATTCAATACCATTTGCGATTGAAAACCGGCAAAAATCATTAACAAGTGGTTTGATTGAAAAATTAAGTGATATTCGGTATTACAATTGTATTTTCCCTTCTTTATGCTTCTTACTTGACATAGGACACCTTAATACCTTTTATCTTGACTCTAACGCATTGATAGAAGATATTAAACTTATTTGTAATTTCCCTACAGTTGGAATTCACTTATCAAACAATTTTGGGAAAGACACACACGGAATTTTAGAAGAGGGAACAATTCCTTATATAAAATTGTTTTCTAAAGTACAAAATCTAAAAAACACACACCTAATAATTGAAAATAGATCATTGAAAGACACTTTACAAAGTTTAGATTTTTTATATAATAAGGTTATAGGAAAAACATAATAAAATATATTACAAATAAAAAATCCCTTTTTTATTTAAATTAAAACAACTTCTTCTTTATTCTAATTAATTTTTTTTTTTTAACTTGTTAAATTAAAACTAAAACTTATATAATTTTTAATCTTATTAGAATTACAAGTGAATAAGTAATTTAAATATGAAAGAATTTTAAAAATGTTTTTGTAGATTTTTAGAAATATAAAGAGTAATGTTTTGCGATTATATTTACTTGGTTATGGTAAAAATAATCAACAAAAAGTAAATTTTTGAAATTTCAGTAATCTTAATCATTTTCCTTTTCTACAATTTAAAAAGAGGATTATAGTGATAGATGATAATAAATTAGAAGGTTTAATTCTAGCAGCGGGTTATTCTAGCCGATTTGAATTTAAAGATAATAGATTTAAAAAGTATTTTTTAAAATTAAATGATTCGAATATTTTAGGATATATTATCGCTGGTATGAGTAAAACAGGAATAAAAAAAATAAAGATAGTGACAAGTGAAATATTTAACAAATTAAAATATAAAAAAAGGATATTTAAATCTGTAGCTCGATCAGGAATTGATCTAAAAAATCTTGAATTATCTTTTATTGAAAATAAGATACCAGAGAGAGAAAATGGATACAGCCTTTTTTTAGGTCTTAATACAATTTCCTCAGAATATACTATACTTGCGATGGCTGATCATATTTTTTCAAAAAATGTTTTTTCTAAAATGATAAAGAACTATAAAAATAAAGATATTCTTTTAGCAACTGATCCAATGGATAATAAAGGATATTACGACAAGGAGGATGCTACAAAAGTATATGGAGAAAATTCTTTTATTATTAAAATTGGAAAGGATTTAATGAATTATAACCGATTAGATATGGGAGTATTTATGTTGAAGACTAAAAAAATTAAAAAAATTAGTAAGGAAGTTGAATCCAATTTTCGTAAATTTGGTGTGTCAGACATTGTTAGATCAGCATTAAATTCAGATTTAAATATTGGTTATTCTGATTTTCCAAATACAATTTGGCTAGATATTGATGATCATAAAAAATATCGTCAATTAAAAAGACTTTTTAATAAAACTTCTAGCCTTCAACCTTTTGCTCTTAACACGAAACCTACTGTGGTGAATTATTATTAGTAAAATTAAAATTGCTATTGTTGGACTTGGTAATTGTGCTTGTGCTTTAATTCAAGGAATCCAATTTTATAGAAATAAAACGAACAAGGATGCTATTGGCCTAATGCATTGGGATATTGGTGGATATTTGCCAAGCGACATTGAAGTTGTTGCAGCTTTTGATATAGACCGTAGGAAAGTTGGAATAGATGTATCGATAGCTATTTTTCAACCACCCAATTGTTCTAAAATATTTTGTAAAGATATCCCCAAAACGAAAGTTATTGTTAAAATGGGTAAAATTTTAGATAGTTATGCAGATCATATGAATTATTACAATAAAGAATATACATTTATTTTATCTGATCAAAAAGAATCAACGCAAGAAGAAATAATTCAAGAATTAAAAACTTCAAAAGCAGATATCCTTATAAATTATCTTCCAGTAGGCTCTGAAAAAGCGGCTAAATTTTATGCGGAATGTGCTTTAAAAGCAAAAGTAGGTTTCATTAACTGTATGCCTGTTTTCATTGCGAGCAATCCAATATGGGCTGAGAAATTTAAAAGGGATAACATACCAATAATTGGTGATGATATTAAGTCTCAATTGGGAGCAACAATAGTCCACCGAGTATTGACAAATCTTTTTAAAAAACGAGGTGTAAAACTCATGCGTACATATCAACTTAATACTGGTGGGAACACAGATTTCTTAAACATGCTTGATAGACACAGACTCGCTTCGAAAAAACAATCAAAAACCGAAGCTGTTCAATCACAAACAAAAACTAGATTGAAAAATGAAAATATTCATATCGGTCCAAGTGATTGGGTTCCATGGCAAAAAGACAATAAGATATGCTTTATTAGAATGGAGGGAAACATATTTGGCGACATTCCAATAGATATCGAATTACGCCTTTCGGTAGAAGATTCTCCTAATTCTGCGGGAGTGGTTATTGATGCTATAAGATGTATAAAGTTGGCTCTGGATAGAAATCACGGGGGTGTTTTATATAATCCTTCTTCATACTTTATGAAACATCCACCAATACAATATAGTGATGATGAAGCATTTCAACTGACAGAAGAATTTATAAATGTTTTCTCAGGAGCAAAAGTCTCTTTAATTGATAAAATGATTAAGCAAAATGAACAAAGTGCCGATTAATAACTTTAGGAAAATTTGGATTAAAAAAAAAAATAAAAAAGGTGAAATGATATCAATAACTTAAAAAATATAAATCACTTGCCACTAATAGGTGATAAGTTCCCAGAGATGGAAGTAATAACAATCTTTAGAGTCTAAAAGGTAGTGCACCTTAAAGGCATAAGTTGTCACAAGGTCCAAGATTGAATATAGGAACATTAATTCTTTCTTGTAATAGCCTCATGAACGAGTTGTTTACAAATTCATACCCTAGTGGTGATGTATGATTGACCGTAATTGCAATTAAATTAATTCGATTTAGTACCTTTAAGCAACCCCCCTTTTTTATAAATTTATGGAAAACTTGCTCGCTAAAAAATAATTTAGTAGGATCTGTGGCGATTACAGTTAAATCTTTTACTTTTTTATTAGATACATATTCATCTAAAATGCTATCGGTTATCGCTCCCTTTATTACTAAATATTTTGCATCTTTTGTTAATTGGTTAAAAATTACTTTAGACGATCCTAAAGCCGTAGGTTCTTCTAATTTATTAATCGAATAATCGTCATTTATAATTCCTACTTGAACAGTTAGTAAGATATCTTTACTGATTTTCTTGATTTTATCGTCCTTAACTATATCTAAGTTAAATAAATCGTATATATGGGAAGTTAGATCAACAACCTTCTCCATGTTTCTGGATACAGAAGCTCCCGTGGATAATATTGTTGCATTAGAAATAAGGGGTGTTGCGAACGATCTCCTATCAAATGCACCATCAATAAAAATCACATCGCAACCTATCTTTAACATGTCATTACATAAGTTTTTCAACTGTTTATTCATTGAAGGGCCAGCTAATTCAACATAACCCTTATTTTTTGCTTTATAAATATTGATAATCCCGAGTGGCGTAGCGAAATCAGTGCCTTTAATAAGCTCGGGCTCTATATCGCTATTCTTTAAAGAATCTTCAGCTGTAGCAAAGATTGTTCCTTTTTCAACTATAATCTTAGGTTTTGGGAGTTCTGTAATCGCATCGTAAGGTTCTCCATCTCGACCTATGGATGTGACTCCAATTGTATGCTTATCCCTTAGTAAATTAATTATGTGATTTAATGTAGTAGTTTTACTCACATTTTTAGATAAACCAATAATAGATATGACTTTATTCTTCTTTACGGTGTTGATTAGAAGAGTAGGAAAGTCCTCATTGCCAGACAACATCTGTACTTCAAATAATTAAAAGAGGGTATATTATTTTAACTTACAAAGAAAATTAATTAACATAAAAGATTTTATAAATTAATAATTAAAAAAAGAATATAAAAGCGAGAAAATTTACGGAATGGCATCAAATCATAAAGTTTATTATAAAAAAGCACAAGAAATGGAAGAGGTTGAAGACAATTCCATTGCTTTAGTTATTACATCACCTCCTTATCCAATGATAGAAATGTGGGATGAGGTTTTTTCTCTGCAGAATGAAGAGATTAAAGCAGCATTAGAAGTTGGAGATGGTTTATTAGCATTTGAAAAAATGCATAATGAACTTGATAAAATATGGAAAGAACTATATAGGATTTTAATACCTGGAGGAATAGTCTGTATCAATATAGGAGATGCTACTCGTACAATTAATAAGAACTTCCAACTTTTTCCCTCTCATTCAAGAATCATTAATGCATTTCAAAAACTTGGTTTTCAAAATCTACCGGAGATATTATGGAGAAAACAAACAAATGCGCCAAACAAATTTATGGGGTCAGGAATGCTACCCCCTGGAGCATATATTACACTAGAGCATGAATATATCTTGATATTCCGCAAAGGTGATAAAAGAGAATTTAAAACAAAAGCTCTAAAGGAAACTAGAAGAGAAAGCGCTTATTTTTGGGAAGAAAGAAATATTTGGTTTTCCGATGTATGGGATTTTAAAGGAATTTCACAAGGACTAAACAATAAAGAAATGCGCAAAAGAAGTGCAGCTTACCCGTTCGAGCTCGCGTTTAGATTAATAAACATGTTTTCAGTAAGGAATGACACAATTCTTGACCCATTTCTTGGGACTGGAACGAGTTCATTGGCCGCTATGGTTTCAGAGAGAAATAGTATTGGATATGAAATTGAGGAGAATTTCAAAGAGATTATTAAAGAACGGTTTTTTAAAGTTATATCTTTCGGAAATGAATATATTAAAAATAGGATTAATTCTCATATTTCGTTTATTACTGAGAGAATAAATAAAAAGGGACCAACAAAATATACAAATGAAAATTTAAATATCTCAGTTGTCACAAGTCAAGAGAAAGTTTTAAAAATTAATAAATTAAGCTCAATTAAAGAGATTAATCAAGATTTTGTATTGAAATATAAGACAATTGAAAAACATCCAACATCAAATAACTTAAATAAAAAAAAATAATAATAAAGAAATCTGGGTTGAATCAATGGATTTCATAAAGTCGTTTGTTTTTTAATTTTATAGAATTTATCTGGAATTTGGTCGAAATCTTCATTGAGTTTAAATGAAAAGCTCATCTTAATAATTTTTGTCATTTTACAACCACTTATAGGGAAGATCTTGTAATTAACAGGAGCGATGTCTAATTCTTAATTAAGCTCTTTTTATTCATCATCTTTCTTAAATAATATTGAAAGTATTTATACTCCACTTAAACTAAAGAAAATTAATCTTGAATGGAAGAAAATGAATAAACATAAAATTCCTCATTGCGAGACAACATCTATACTTCAAATAATTAAAAGAGCGTATGATTTTAAAATAGGCTAAATTAACAAAGCTACACATTTTTATAAATCTGTAGATGCTTTATCAATACTCACATCAACTTTTTCAAGTTCCCCCTTTTTATCGTTATTAGGTAATCGTTTGTGAGCAATCCACCAAAATATAATTGTAATTACCATTCCCAATATAGCGCAATAAAGGAATAAGTTGGCTACGCCAAATAATTCTGCTAAGGGTCCAGATATAATCGCTCCAATTGGTGAAATTGCCATCGAGACAGCAAAATCAATAGATGAAATTCGTCCCATTTTATCGGCTGGTACTTTTATTTGTATAATAGTTAAATATATCGTATTAAGAATAGGTACCATTATACCAAAAATCGCAGCACCGATACCCATTTGTAAAAAGAACCCATGAGGAGAAATGGCGACAATCGCATAGGCCGCCATCAAGATAAATTCTCCACCAAAATAAATAGAAATACCGTGTTTCCATTGTTTCTTAAACGAGGCAATTAATGCGCCTAAAAGCATACCACCGTTCATAAAGGTTAAAACAAAAGCTAATTCTGAGGCGGTTCCAGAATGATCAAATCTAACAAAATAGGGCATTAAAATACCAAACGGTCTCCAGAGAAAGTTAACAAACATTGATACTAATAGCATCATTAAAACAACTGGAATCAATTTTAATGTACGAAAACCAACTTTAAAATCTTCTATAAATGAATTTTTTTTATCTGGCTTAGTTTCTGTCTTGATTGAGGGTATACTAATGAACAGCAATGGAATAATCGCAATTAGGAATGTGATTGGGTCTACCCAAAGTATTATTTTAATTGGAATAAATGATAATAGCATAGCAGCAATTATAGGGCCTATGGTTTGAAGAAAACTAGAAAACAGAAAACTAACACCATTCATTCTACTTAACCTATCTTTCGGCACCATCGTTGGAATTATAGCATTTACGGTTGGAATATGAAACCCTTGAAAAAGCCCCAATAACCCGTTAATAGCAATTATCAAAACTGGATTTGCCATTTCAAAATTAAATAATAATATTACTATAAACGTAACCAAAGCCTGAAAAGAATCTACCGCCATTATTATTTTTTTACGATTCCATTTATCCGTTAATACGCCCGCAATCGGAATTACAATTGTCATTGGTAAAATATATATAAAACTCGCCATAGAAAGAATTAAAATACTTCCTGTAGTAATTGTGATCCACCAAACTATTACAAACTGAGTGATTGATGAACCTAATATTGAAAATAGTTGCCCTGTCCAAAAAAAGAGATAATTTTTGAATGCTTGTTGATTTGCTAAGTTTTCTGTAATTATATTAACCTTCTAATTTATTTAATTATAAATATATCCCACGAGAGTTGTTAATTGTAGTCTTTTTTCATTAATTAGGAATTATTAAAATTAAATAATTTAAATACTCTAGACTTTAGAAGTTTTTCTACCAAAATTTAAAAAAAATTATTATTTTTTTAGGTGTATTTTTTAATTTCATTTTCATAAAAAAGAAAGAAATTTAAATTTAATTTGCGTTTAAGTTCTACTCGCGGCATTTACAAACCCTAGTATCTTACCACAGAAAGGACAATGGTACATTTGACAAAACCACATTGCATTTTCACCTAAAAACCCTCTAATGCGTTTTTGACCCTTTTTATCTAATTCATATACAAAAAAATCGCGTAAATGAAGCTCTTTTTCGCAATATGGACATTTAGGACTTAATCGAGGATTTAAAGTAAAATCAAATCCGCATTTGGAACAGATTTGATCATCTATCTCTACTCCCCTTCCACATTTTTCACAACCTTTGGTAAAAGAAGACATTATTCACTCAGATTAGTTTTTAATTATTAAATTTTGGATTAAGTTAATTAACTATGATGATTCACTAGTTTATATAGATTTTTTAAGAAATTCATGATAAGTGGAAAATCCAATGAAAAAGTATAAATCAATATTGATATTAGTTTTATGTTCTCTTGTACCTCTATTATTTACATCGACAATACCTTTTGCTTTACCAACAAGATTACATCTTAATTCAATTAATTCGAACGAATCCTTCCGGGGTGGTGAACAAAGATTATATTCTATAACATTAGAATCAGGATCTGAATATACGATTACTGTAAATTCTGGTCCTTGGAGTATGGATATTTCAATAAGGATAGGAGAAACGCCCTATATAATAAATGGATTATCCATTGATAGCAGCTCAACTCATGAAGAAATAATGCATTTTACTACATCAAAATCAGGAGAATATTTTATACAAATCAAACTAAATTCAGGGTCAGGTTTTTTTTATATACTTGTAGAATCAGGAACAACGGGTTCAGCTACTGGATCGAATGTAAACTTTTTCGATGTGTCATATTTACTGGTTCTCGTATTACCGAGTGTTTTTATTTTGGCAGTGGGATTACTCATTATAAGAAAGATAGCATCAAGACCTGAGAGAAAACCTTTTACTAATATCTACAAGAGAATAAGAAAAAAAGGGGAAGATTCTTTAGATACTAATGTAGACGTAATGATATGCGAATACTGTGGAATTGAAATTAAGAAAAATCTAAAGAAATGTCCAAATTGTCGGAATATTCTTAAATAAACTTTATTTACTCAATTTGCTTTTCCGTAGATTTCTTTCCAAATCGTCTGGTTCAATTGTCATTTTTTGGCCGCTTAATAGGGCTGAAACACCAATTTGCTTCTCACAATCTTCACAATGACAGCTAGGAGTATAATTTTCAGGCTCTTCGTAAGTTGTTATAACTCCTTCGAAATTCCTTAAGACAACTCTTGTATTTCCTTGGGAGATTGTGTAATCGGGCATAACAGGAATCTTCCCGCCTCCACCAGGTGCATCAACAACATAAGTGGGCACGCATAAGCCAGATGTGTGTCCTCTTAATCCTTCGATAATTTCTATACCTTGCGCCACGCTGGTCCTGAAATGCCCTAATCCAACTGATAAATCGCATTGATAAATGTAATAGGGACGAACTCTTATTTTTACTAATTCATGCACTAACTTCTTCATAATATGTATACAATCATTTACACCTCTTAGTAATACTGATTGGTTTCCGAGGGGGATGCCTGCATTTGCCAACATTTCACAAGCCTTCTTAGAGGCTTCAGTTATTTCGTTCGGATGGTTGAAATGAGTGTTAAACCATATCGGATGATATTGTTGAAGCATTTCACATAATTCTGGTGTAATTCTTTGAGGCATAACAACTGGGCTTCTTGAACCTAATCTGACGATTTCTACATGAGGGATTTCCTTTAAACTTATCAGAATGTCCTCTAATATTTTATCTGAGATAAGCATTGCGTCACCTCCGGAGAGTAATACATCCCTTATTGAGGGTGTTTCCTGAATATAATCTATACATTTCTCTATTTGATCTTTTGGAGGGGCTTTATCGTGATGTCCTGCGAACCGTCTTCGAGTACAGTGTCTACAGTACATTGAACAATTTTCTGTAACTAAAAATAATACTCGATCGGGATATCTATGAGTTAAACCTGGAGTGGGACTGTCAACATCTTCGTGAAGCGGATCGTCTAAATCAGTAGGGTATCTTATAAGTTCATTAATTGTAGGGATTGCTTGTTTGCGAATAGGATCGTGAGGATCGTGAGGATCGATTAAAGATAAATAATAGGGGGTGATAGCCATTCTCATCTTTTCCAAGATACTAGGATCATCTTCCTCCTTTGTTAACGGGACGAATTCTTTGAGCTCTTCAAGAGTGGTTATCCTATTTCTAAATTGCCATCTCCAGGTGTTCCAATCTTCGTCACTTACTTTCCCAAATAACTCCATCCGTCTATTTACTCTCATGATAGTTAGCAGAAATCTTAATTTATTATTGTAACTAATTTTTTTTATTTGTTAAAGTTTAGGAGTCTAGTGGAGAAATATTAGGAGGTCTATGTTGAGCTCACAAAATTTAATTTATACCAAAGTATAATGTATGTAATATTTCTTATTAAAAAATTCTCGAAATGATTGACATGAACGTACACGAGCGTATTAGGAAAACGCTAGAGCACGAAGAACCTGACAGGGTTCCCACCTTAGCACAAACGTTCGAATACCCATTTATTAAAAAAGTAGCGGCCCATATGGACATTGATCAAAACTCGAAAACACCTCTTTCTAAGGATTTTATGTATGACGCAGCAATTCATATGGGATTTGATTCAATTTGGTATCACTATGATAAAATTAAATCTCATCCTCATAAGAAACCTGAAGTTCCAGAAAAAATTTTAAAGGATTATGATATAGAATCATACACCGAATGGGCACAATATTATAACGGTGAATGGTATCGGGATGGAGTTTTAAAGACGCCAGAATTATTGAAAGAATGGATCACATTTATCAATACATGGGAACCTGCCGGAGAAATTCATTTTAAATCTTTTAAAAAGATCTGGGATAAATATCTTGAAAAGGGATTGGTCACAATTCCTACTGGGAGCTCTGTAGCTTTTGGGACCTGGTCAATGATAGGTATAAACAGATTTGCTTATATGGTTCGGAAACACTTTAATTTAGTTAAGGAACTTGCTAAAGCTTTAGGTAGAATAACTAAAGAGCTTCAGAACTGCTTTTTTGAAAAGGGAATTGATTTAGTATTTCTTTGCGATGATTGGGCGTTAAAAGGAAGTACAATTTATAACCCTAAACATTGGAATGAAATAGTAACTCCAATTTATAAGGAACTTTCCAAAAATGCACATAAACACGATGCTAAATTACTTATTCATTCAGATGGAGATGTAACAGAAACTATTCCATATCTTATTAATTCTGGAGTAGATGCAATTGAGCCTTTAGAGTACGAATCGGGCATGAGGTTAAAACCTCTCAAAGAAGAATTTGGAGCAGATGTTTGTTTAATTGGAAATATTTCCGCTACTTATGTCTTAACGTACGGCTCTATAGAGACGACAGTGGAAGCTACAAAACAAGCCCTACAGGATGCTGCGAAAGGTGGAGGGTATATCTTGGGCGCGGGTTCAGATATTTTAGGTACTTGTAAATACGAAAATGTTAAGGCTATGATTGATACTGTTAAGAAGTATGGATCTTATCCTATTGGGAGATTGATTTAAAAATAGCTATTTTAATTATTTTTCATATTTTTCCTCAAAAATTTTTCTGAGAGTTTCAGATTCTCTTAATAAATCTAAAGTAATTTTCGCGTGATTTTTTGTATACCCATTACCTATAATCATGGTCACATCTTTTCCTATTCCTTCAGCTCCTAAAGCTGCTTTTGTAAAGCTGGTGGCCATTGAAAAGAAATATACAACACCTTTATCTCTCACAGGAAGGATTGAAGATAATTCCGAATTAGGGATACTCAAGCAATTAATGGCTATATCCACTTCATTTCCACCATTAGCTTTAAGAGTTTGTTCTAAAACATTTGTAGGATTTAATACATCGGCGATGATAACTTTGTGACAAAAATCGGTTTCTCTAAGATATTCCGCTCGGGCTATATTCCTAGCTTGTCCTATGACTTTTCCTTTTTTTCCAGCCATTTTTTTTGCCATATATGAACACATAAGTCCAGATTTACCCGTAGCACCAAGAATTAGAACGCTATCGCCTTCTTTGACAAGATTCTTTACTTGTGCTGGAGCTCCGGCAACATCGAGCGCTGCTAATGCTAATGTAGCCTCCATATCTCCAGGTAATTTGGCGTAGATTCCGCTTTCAAAAAGGATAGCCTTTCCCTCAATCTCAACTCGATCTATATCGGGTTTAATATTCAAGATTTTTTCAATTTTGAGAGGAGTTAACGAGAGAGAGACTAGTGAAGCAATTCTATCTCCTATCTGTAATTTAATATTATCTTGTAAGTCATCACCTATCTTTTCTACTTCTCCTATTAGCATTCCCCCTGAACCAGTAACTGGGTTTTGCATTTTTCCACGCTCTTGAACAATTTCCAGGATTTTGGTTTTTATTTTCTCCACATCTCCCCCAGCTTCTTCCTTTAATTGAGTAAAACTTGCGGAATCGATGTTCAAATAATCAACATCTATTAATATTTCATTATCGAATATAGTCATATCATTCGAAATTTTAAACGCCGGTTGAGGAAGCGTACCTTTAGGCTCAATAACTCTATGAGTTCCATATTTATTTCCTTTTACCATATAACTTACTCCACCTATTTCTTAGAGAAATAATATTACAATATCTGATCTTACTTAAGATTCGTTTGAATTATAAATTTTTCAAAACGATAAATATGAATCGTGAAATTAAAAATAAAATTTATAATTCCACAAGAATAAAGAGTACCTATAGATTAATAGAATTAACTTATCGAATGGGCTGTTATGTTAAAATTTGAAATTAATATCAACAAAATCAAATCAATTTATAAAAATCAAATAAAAAACGATGAGAATTTTATTATTAATTATGCAATAAGAATAAATCAATTTGGTAGCGCAGTATTGAGTAATTTTCCTTCTGATAACCTTTTAAAAAAAGTTTGTAGCGTTGCTGAATGTTATCTAATAATGAATTCACCTAATTTTGAAACAATAAAATCAGTGTTACAAATGGGTGTGAAAAAAGTTATTATTCCTGAAAAAGAAGTCAAAAATATCGGCCAAAAAATATCTAAAAAGATAATTATAGCAAGAATTACACTTCAAAAGATGTCATTACTCAATAACAATTTAAAAAATCTAACAGAGGAACTAGAAGAAATCATTAACCGAGTGAATCCTTATTGTTCAGAACTTTTGATCGATTATGATGATGAAATAAACACTGATAAAAGTATTCTTCTAGGAATTTTAAATATTATATCTAGTTTTAATCAAAATTCAATAACATTTCTTGATCCAAATAGTACTATTACTAAGGAATTGGAAATGAAGGGTATAAATCCATTAATTAGTGCCCAGAATATACTTGAAGAGAAGGAAATGATAACAATCTTCAAATCCGTTTTAGATTTTCAGAAACAAGAGGGTTTAATTCCGACTATTGTGCAAGACGAACATAATCAAATTTTAATGCTTGCTTTTTCATCCCAGGATTCATTAACGCAAGCTCTAGTTCAAAAAAGAGGAATATATTATAGTCGTTCTCGAAAATCAATTTGGGTTAAAGGAGAAACTTCAGGTAATTATCAAACACTATATCAAGCAAGATATGACTGTGATCGAGATGCATTGTTATTTATTGTTCGTCAATCGGGAGATGCATGTCACTTACCGCGATACTCTTGTTTTGGAAATAAAGAGTTCAGGCTATCAGATTTATATGATATCATTCAAGATAGAATTTTAAATCCTGTTGCTAATTCATATACTAGCAAAATTTCCAAAGACGAACAATTAGTTATCGAAAAAATTAGAGAAGAAAGTAATGAAGTCATTAACTACACAGATGATAAAAACTTAGCCTGGGAAATTGCAGATTTGGTTTATTTTATTTTGGTATTAATGGCTAAAAAAGGAATAAAACTTCAAGACATACTAAATGAACTTTGGAGTAGAAGAAATTATGGAAACTAAAAATATGAAAGAAGAATCGAATTCGCAACTAATACGAATCGGAATTCCCTCAAAAGGTCGTATGGCGTCTGAAACTCAAGAATTTCTTAATTTGTGCAGTTTCAAAATAAGGAGGAATAGACAACAATATATTGGATGGTTAGAGGGATTTCCAAATATACAAATAGTATTTCAACGGCAAAAAGATATCATTAGTGGTGTGCTTAATGGGAATTTAACGTTTGGAATTGTTGGTTTAGATATATTAACTGAATTAACTCTGGAGGATCCTAATAAAATTGTAAACATTCATGAAGATTTAGGATTTGGAAAATGTACCTTAGAAGTTTCTATACCTGAAAATTGGAAAGAAATTTCAATGAAAGATTTGAAACAACGCAAGCAAATTTTACGGATTGCCTCTAAGTTTCCTTTATTAACAAAAGAGTTTTTTAATAGGCACGAGTTTGAATTCGAATTAATTAAAGCAGAAGGAACTTTAGAGGTTACCCCAACATTAGGATATTCTGATATAATTGTCGAGTTAGTTTCTACAGGACAAACCCTTAAAGATAATCGGTTAAAGAGGTTGCAAGATGGTTGTATACTCCAATCTCAAGCGTGTTTTATAGCAAATCGAAAGATCTTAAAAGAAAATCAGAACGCTCTGGATATTTCTCGAACTTTTCTTGAATACTTTGAAGCAACTATAAGAGCAAAAGACTATGTTTCAGTATTTATAAACATGCGGGGAAATGATCCTGAAGATGTCGCTAATAAAATGTTTACTCATGAAAGTCTAAAAGGACTCCAAGGTCCAACGATCTCACCTGTTATTTCTTCAGAAGGGGGATCTTGGTTTGCTATTCATATCATTATAGAAAAAAAGAAATTAACGGAAACTATAAGAGCATTAAGAGAAATTGGCGGTAGTGGGGTGGTTGTTAGCCCAACTTTATTTATTTTTGAAGAAGAACCGAGGCGTTATAAAGAATTATTAAAGAATCTGGAGGATAATTAATGATTCCAATTTATTCTTTAGAGGAAGCAGAAAATTCTATTTTAATCCGTAAATCAGTTGTCAATACCCCGGTATCGCCTCAAATTAACGATCAGATTATCAAAATTTTTGGTAAAGCTTTAACGCCACAGGAAGTTGTTAAGCGAATTATTAACGATGTAATTAAAAATGGTGATGTTGCTCTTATTGAATGGACTAAGAAATTGGATAATACCGACATTTCTAATTCAATTGAAGTTAAAGTAGATCAAATGGAAACGGCACTGGATTCTATCGACGCGAAGATTAAAGAAGTTTTAACTAAAACTATAGATAGAATATTAGCGTTTCACAAAAAACAACCCATATCTTCTTGGACTACTAATGATTTAGGAGGAATTTTAGGGCAAATAATAACTCCCATCCAGAGAGTGGGATTTTATGTACCTGGAGGTTCTGCTCCGCTTCCATCAACTATCATTCATAGCGTCTGTCCTGCAATTGTTGCAGGTGTTGATGAGATAGTAATAGTGAGCCCGCCTCCAATTTCCCCCATAATATTAGCTACATGTAATTTAATGCGTGATTTTAATGTAAAACTTAAAGTTTTTCGTATAGGAGGAGTTCAAGCAATTGCAGCTCTTGCGTTTGGTACAGATTCAGTTCCAAAAGTCAATAAAATTGTTGGTCCTGGTAATATTTTTGTAACTTTAGCTAAGCGAGAGGTGTATGGGATTGTAGGAATTGATGGTATCGCAGGTCCGACCGAAGCAATTATTTTAGCTGACGAATCTGCAGACCCTGAATTACTCGCGGCTGATTTACTCGCTCAAGCCGAACATGATTTTTTATCAATTCCAATTTTACTAACAACAAGTCCAGATCTAGCAGATAAGGTTAAGAATTCAATTGAAGAACAAATACCAAAACTATCTCGTGCTGAAATTGCACAATACGCGATCGAAAATAATGGTGGAATTATATTAGTTACTACCATTAAGGAAGCAATATCGGCAATTAATGATTTTGCCCCAGAACACTTATCTATTGTAACTAAAGACTCACAGGAGATTTTACGGCAAATAAAAAATGCCGGAGGTGTTTTCTTGGGCGAATCTTCTTGCGAAGTAATGGGCGATTATGTGGCTGGTCCTAGTCATATAATGCCAACGGGTGGTGCAGCTAAATTTTCTTCGCCATTATCAGTATTAGACTTTCTCAAAATTACTAGTCTAATTGCTTTAGATACGAAAACGGTTAAATCTATAGCATCCTTAGCTGAATTATTAGCAAGTAAAGAAAAACTCACAGCTCATTCAGAAGCTGCTAGGAGGAGAGTTTAATGCCCAAAATCAAAACCGTTAACCACCTCGCTTCGATTAAAAGTTATGAAGGGGTTAAACCTTTAGAGATCATTGCGGAAGAATTAAATATCCCTGTTGCAAACATAATTAAACTTGATGGGAACGAAAATCCTTACGATCCCCTTCCAGAAGTGATAGCGACATTAAGTTCTCTTAAAAATATTAGTTTTTATCCAGATACATTAAGCTCAAATTTAATACAAGTTTTAGCGAAAAAAGAAAATTTAGATGCGAATAGTTTTATCATAAGTTCAGGATCTGATGAGTTAATTGAATTACTGATAAGAGCATACGCGAATCCTTTTGATACAGTACTCTCTGTTTCCCCTACATTTGGTATGATTTCATTTTTAACTCAAGTACACGGGATTAAACACGTAGCAGTCGCTCAACAACTTGTTAAAGAAGAGTCATTTGCTCACTACGTACTTGACGAAGATCAGTTTTTAGATGAAGCGAAACAGTCTAAAATCGTATTTATCGCTCGTCCA
>Ga0209978_10000297_pt1 | contig 17787 bp, 13 predicted proteins | sample BentaG_FD_182805 | JGI IMG/M metagenome (GOLD analysis project Ga0209978, IMG submission 182805) | Deep subsurface microbial communities from South Atlantic Ocean to uncover new lineages of life (NeLLi) - Benguela_00093 metaG (SPAdes)... | ecosystem: Environmental > Aquatic > Marine > Oceanic >... | reverse complement strand
ACGTTTGGGAAACGCAATCGCTGCTTAACAATTCATCATTTCGTTCAACATGATAATCCTTCCGATGGAAACTGTTCATCCTGCAAAAAGTAGCTAAGGCTGCTGTAGTAAATGCCCGCTATACTTCTTCATCAGGACTAAATTCGGCAATTTCCTCGTCTTGCCGCATCTTAGCTAAGAGTTGTTTTCGGTCAGCTTTCTTCCAACCAAAGACAAACAAGATCCTATTGAGAAATTCAAAACTAGCTTCGTACTCCGGACTTATCAACTCCACCACTCCCAGGCTCTTAAGCAACTCGGCTTCTTTTATGCGGTGAACCCGTGCCACAATTTTCAGCTTGGGGTTGATAGCTAAAGCATTCTTTACAGTAGTCACTACTGCTATAGGGTCAGAAAAAGTCACCACTAGTGCCTGGGCTTTGCTTAGATTCACCCGATCAAGGACATGGACATTGCTAGCATCCCCATACATACAGGCTATGCCGCTGCGTCGCAACTCAGAAATAAGCTCGGGGTCAAGCTCAATAACAGTGTAAACTATACCGGCATCTTGTAAACCTTGAGCGATATTTCTCCCGACCCTCCCATAACCAGCAATAACCGCCAGCTTCATCCCCTGAGCTATCTCGGAAGTAGGCAAACCAGAAGTCTCTTCGGTTATCGGCTCTCTACCTGTCAGAGGCCGGGTTAATTTGACATATAACCAGGAAACTGAGCTGATGGATAACGGCGTCAATATCATGGTGATAAGGGCGCTCGCCAGAATTAGGGAATAAAACTGCGTAGAGATGACGCCCATGTTAACTCCAGCTTGCGCCAGAATGAACCCAAATTCCCCAATTTGAAAAAGACCAACACCAGTCAAGAAGGCTATCCTTCCACTGTAGCCAAATAGCCGAACAATGCCAAAAACCACCAGGAATTTAATGAGAATAATAATAGCCACTGTTGAGGCTATTAGCCACCAGGTATCAAGCACAAACCTCGGATTAACCAGCATGCCCAAAGAGACGAAGAATAGGGCAGCGAAAATATCTCGTAGCGGGGTAATTTCAGCCAAAGCCCGGTGGCCAAACCTTGACTCGCGGAGTACTAAGCCAATTACAAAAGCGCCAAATACCACCGTAAGTCCGAAGATATAGGTGGCCAAAGCCGCCCACAGACACAGCACCATAATTGTTAGAAGAAATAACTCGCGAGAGCGAACGCCGCCAACCCTGCCCAACAACCAGGGAAGTAGCCACAACCCCGAGACAACCGCTATCCCGATAAAAAGGGCCGCCTTGCCTATGGCTAAAGCCAAAGCTAAGGGAAGATTCTCCACCACCCCACCCAGAAGAGGCATTACTATCACCATCAACACCACGCCGATATCCTGAAGAACAAGAACGGCAATCATAATCCGCCCGTGTACAGAGTCCAGTTCGCCCCTCTCCATCAATATCTTAAGGCAGACCATGGTGCTGCTAAGAGAGATTATCAACCCAAATAAGACAGCCTGGGATATTGGCCATCCGAACAAAGTAATACCCACTACTAAGCCCAGACCGGAGGTAATTAGAATTTGAGCTACGCCACCCCAAAGACCTACCCTACCCACCTGTCTCAACTGAGTAACGGAGACTTCCAATCCCAGCGTAAACATCAATAAGGCAACACCCATAGTTGCCGCGGCCTCAATCAGTACTAGGTCACTCACCAGCCCGAGAGCATAAGGACCCACGCCTACCCCAACTACGAGGTAACCCAATATCACTGGTTGCCTCAGCCGGTGGGCTATCATTCCTCCCACCAACGCTGCTGCCAATAGAATAGCAATGCTAATAACCGGGTCTAATTGGTGCATAATTATTACCTAAGTGGTGTTTCAGTCAGATTCTATCACACGCTAAAGAAACAGGCCTAATCCTCTAGGTACCTCCTGTTAAGTCGAACAGCGATTCGAATTCGCTTGGGGGCACTCTAATTCATCTAGCCCGAAGTGCAATTTGTCAGAAATTACGTTATGTCAATTGGAATAGAAGGGAAGGTCGCAGGACTCAATAGGAGTTAAAGGACGCGATTTTATCCATTGGCTCCCTACCATGTTCGGAACGTAGCTTTTCCCTATCGTAATAGCCTAACGCTATCAGGATGTCTATCTTTTTATGCTGTGGGATATTTAATATTGATTTTACCGCCCCTTCATTAAACCAGCCTATCCAGCAAGTGCCAAGCCCCAAGTCCTCAGCCTGGAGGACAAAATGCTCACCAGCTATTCCTATATCTATAAGGTAGTATTTTGTGCCGCGGAACATCCCGCCGATTCTAGCCAGGAACTTGGACTTTTCCGAGATAACGACAACTATAACCGGTGCCTTTTTGCAAAAGGAATTTATGGAATATATCCCGCTGAAAGCAGCCCGGCACAGCTTATTCTTTAACTGCTTATCATCCACGACAATAAATTTCCATGGTTGTGAATTGCAGGTAGAGGGAGCTAGCCTTGCCGCCTCAAGACACATCATTATGTTTTCTCGGTCAACCGGTCTAGCCAGGAAATCCCTAATGCTTTTTCTTTGCCTTATTAAGTCTAGCAGAGCCATAATTTTGCTTCTCTATGCTCAATTTCGGTAGCTATACTGTAATAACCAATCCTAGTTCTGATAGGTGCCTTTGTCAACATGACCTAGACGGACTATAGGCTTGAAGCCGCTCCCTTTAGCTTTTTATAGGTTTCAGCCAGAGCTTCAGAAATCACCTTGGTATCAAATATTACCGGCATAAAATTGGTATCAGCCTGCCAGCGGGGCACGATGTGGGTATGCAAGTGCTCCTCTATGCCGGCTCCGGCTACTTTCCCCATGTTTATACCTATATTGAAGCCGCCAGGGTTAAATACCTGCCTCAGGAGCTTGATACTTCGGCTGACTATTTCAAAGTGTTCGTGGAACTCTTCATCAGTTAGCTCCTCCAGGTTAGCTATATGCCGGTAGGGAGCTATCATCAGGTGACCCGGGTTATACGGATAGGTATTCATAATGACGAAATTCTTATCTCCCCGATACAGGATGTAGTTTGCCGCATCATTCCCCTGTTTAGGCTTGTCACATAGAATGCACCCCTCTTCTTTCCCCATGGTCTGGACATATTCCATACGCCACGGTGCCCAAATATGCTCCATTTCACCCTCCTTACCGATTACTTGGTGTTATTTTAATCGGCTATCCCCCAGTCGTCAAAGGGCTAAAACGGTTGTAAGAAATAAAACTAAAGTCTATACTTACATTAGCTATGAAGGATAAAAGCCCCTCAGGCGATACCATAACCTTTCTGGGAACGGCTGGTGCCAGAGTTATGGTTGCTAAGCAGATTCTAGCCTCGGGTGGCTTGTGGCTGAATTTAAGCGGCACCGAGATACTCCTTGACCCAGGTCCGGGCTGTATAGTTCAGTCCACTAAACGGAAGCTTAGCGCCGATAAACTCAGCGCTATCATCCTCTCGCACCGCCACCTCGACCATTCGGCAGATGCCAATATTATGGTTGAGGCGATGACCCAGGGTGGATTCAAGCGGCACGGCTGGCTATTCGCCCCGGCTGACTGCCTGGAGACCGAGCCGGTTATCTTCTCATATCTGAAAAGCTATCTTGAGGGGGTTGAGGTTTTGCAAGAGGGTAAGTCCTACTCTGTAGGCAATATCTCCTTTTCCACCCCTGTCCGGCACATACACCCGGTAGAAACCTATGGCATGTTCTTTACCACTGCTGAACATACCTTCTCTTATATTGCTGATAGCCGCTACTTTGATGGCTTGTGTCATAGCTATGGCGGTGAGCTGCTAATTATTAATGTGGTTAGACTAGAGGCTAACCATCCCTACGACCACCTATCGCTGCCTGATGCCAAGCGTATTATCACCGAGCTAAACCCCAAGGTAGCCATTTTGACCCATTTTGGTATGACTATGTGGCGAGCCAAACCATGGGAAGTAGCCCAAGGGCTGTCCCAGGAGACCGGGGTCAGGGTGCTGGCTGCCAGAGATGGCATGAGGTTCGACCTATCACAATTGGATAGCAACTAAAGTCTGTATAATGGCAGTCTGGAGGAGGCAAATTGACCTATCTCAATAATATGCTGTATCAGGTTACCAAGCCCGCCCGTTACACCGGTGGTGAGTGGAATAGCCTCATAAAGGATTGGGACAAAACCCGTATCAAGGTCGTCCTTACCTATCCTGATTTATACGAAATAGGCATGTCCAATATAGCTTTGCCTATCCTCTACGAACTGCTCAATAGTCAGCCGGATGTTCTTGCCGAAAGGGTCTATGCCCCATGGACGGATATGGCAGCAATAATGAAAAAAACCGGGATTCCCCTGTTCAGCCTTGAATCTAAACACCCGCTAAGAGACTTTGATATTATTGGCTTCTCCCTGGGCTATGAACTTACCTATACCAATGTATTGAATATGCTTCACCTGGCTCAAATACCAGTCCTGGCCTCGGAAAGAAATGATTCCCACCCAGTAGTAATAGCCGGTGGTAGCTGTGCTCTCAACCCAGAGCCTATGGCTGACTTTGTTGACATTTTTGTAATTGGTGAGGGTGAAGAGGTATTGCTTGAGCTGCTTGATAGCTTCCGGGATTGGAAAGGCAAGGGAGCCTCAAAAAGCCAGCTACTCCGCCAAGTGGCTACTATCCCTGGCATCTATGTGCCAAGCTTATATCAAGTGGAATACCAGTCTGACAGCCTACTTAAAAGCATTACACCTACTGTGCCTCAGGCTAGCCCCACAATTCAGCGGCGGATAGTAACCAAGCTACCTCCCCCAGTAACTAAACCGGTAGTTCCTTACATTGAGGTAGTTCAGGACCGAGGGGCAATAGAGATTCAGCGGGGTTGCAGCCGTGGCTGCCGTTTCTGCCAGGCAGGGATTATATATCGCCCGGTGCGTGAGCGCCCTCAGTCCGAGGTGCTACAGGCAGCCGGCGAGCTTATTGCCAACTGTGGCTACAACGAGGTGTCTCTAGTCTCACTAAGCACCAGTGACTATCACGGCGTTGACGAGCTGGTGACCAGCCTATCCCACCACTACCCTAATCTTACCCTCTCACTGCCTAGCCTACGCATTGATAGCTCTTCGGTAAGATTGATGAACTCTCTGCCCGCTCATAAGAAGACTGGGCTCACCTTCGCTCCTGAGGCAGGAAGCGAAAGACTACGGCAATTCATCAATAAGAACGCCCCCGAAGATGAAATCCTGAAAACTGCCGCTGCTGCCTTTGACCGGGGCTTCATAAACCTTAAGCTATATTTTATGCTCGGCTTGCCTACAGAAACCGACGATGATATAGAGGCGATTACCAAGCTGGTAGACAAAATCCACTCTTTGGGCAGGAAGGCTAAGGGGAAGAAGCCCCAGATAAGAGTCAGCCTATCAACCTTTGTGCCCAAGCCACACACGCCTTTTCAATGGGTAGCCCAGGAGAGGGAACAGCAGCTAAACGCCAAACATGAATTCCTTAAGCTGGGATTGCGCCGGAAGGGAATCAGGCTATCGTGGCAAGACCCTAAACTCAGCCTGCTTGAGGCAGCACTATCACGTGGAGACAGACGATTGGGTAAGGTTATCTATGGCGCCTGGAAGCTGGGCTGCACCTTTGATGCCTGGAGTGAACACTTTAATTATGGAAATTGGCTCTGTGCTTTTGAACAGGCTGGGCTTGAGCCCGGCTTCTACGCCTATCGGGAGCGTTCCTTAGATGAGTCCCTACCCTGGACTCATATTGATGTAGGAGTAACTACCGCCTTTTTAAAACGAGAATATCAGCACGCCCTGGATGGTAGAGAGACCTCTGACTGTCGGTATAAAATTTGTAACGCCTGCGGACTCCAGCACTGGCAGCCTGACTGCCAGCAAAAGTATCAGCAGCTCAGTCAAAGCCAGGAAATCCTCAAAGACTAGTCAAAGCAAGCGACAGCCACCACCTTATCGCCTGGGTCAAGCTTCATCAGCCCTACCCCCTGGGTACTCCTGCCCTGAATAGTAATTCGATGTCTAGGGTCTTTCTCCTTCACCGGGGTGCGGATGACAATCCCATCAGCCGATATAATCATTACCTGTTGAGATAGAGAAACCAGTCTGGCATCAGCAACATCACCTGTTTTTTCAGTAAGCTTAAAAGTCCTGACCCCGCTGCCAGCCCTATGCTGTCGTGGATAGTCATTAATTGGAGTGAGCTTACCGAAGCCCCCTGTGGTAACTACTAAAAGGAAGGCATCCGGATAGACAACATCCATACTGACTACCCGGTCAATAGTCGCCAGGCGGATACCACATACCCCACCACTGGTTCTGGAGCTGGCTCTTAAACTAGATACAGCAAACCTGATTGACTGCCCTTTTTCGGTTACTAATATGACATCATCCTTATCAGTAGCTAACCTGGCTGCCACCAACTCGTCCCCCTCCTCCAAATCCATAGCGATAAGTCCACTACTCCGCACTGAAGCAAAATTATCCGAAGGTGTCTTTTTTATCTCCCCGCGACAAGTAGCCATCAATAAATAGGTGTCCGGCTTAAAATCGGGCACTGATACCACAGCTGTAACCCTCTCACTCTCAGTAATAGGGAACAGATTAATCACCGCTGTCCCTTTAGCTGTCCGAGAGCTACTGTCCGGGATTTCATAGCACTTAAGACGGAAGACCTTGCCCCGGTTGGTGAAGAACAGAAGCTCATCATGGGTATCAGCCACCACCAGGAGTCTCACTGCATCAGCCTCCCTGGTTACCATGCCAATAATGCCCTTGCCTCCGCGATGCTGTGGCGTATAAGTACGGGATGGTACCCTCTTGACAAACCCCCTATTACTGAGCGTCACTACCACCCTTTGATGAGGGATAAGGTCTTCCTCACCAAATTCCATCACCCCTTGTTCAGTTATCTCAGTTCGTCGTGGGTCACTATACTTGGAGTTCAGTTCATTCACTTCTTCCTTTATAAGGACAAGCATTCTCCTCGGGTTAGCCAGAAGGTCTTCCAAATAGGCAATGGTCTTTACTACCTGGGCATATTCATCAAGTAACTTTTGCCGCTCTAAATTAGCCAATCGGCGTAACTGCATATCAAGAATGGCTTGCGCCTGAGCCTGAGACAAGTCAAAGTCAGCCATAAGCTTCTGGCGAGCTACCTCAGCAGTTTTAGATTTTCGGATAAGAGCAATCACCCTATCTATATGGTCCAAAGCGATTTTAAGCCCCTCCAGGATATGAGCCCTCTCCTTAGCCATTTTCAGCTCAAACCGAGAGCGCCGAGTGATAACCTCATGACGAAAACCTATATAATCCTGAAGCGCCTCTTTAAGGCTGATTACCCGGGGCTGACCATCAACCAGAGCCAGCATATTAACAAAGAAGGCTGACTGCATTGAGGTATATTTATACAGGTTGTTGAGCACCTGCTGCGGCCCGGCTTCTCTCCGTAGCTCAATGACAATACGCATACCCTGACGGTCCGACTCATCGCGCAACTCACTGATGCCCGTAATTTTCTTATTCTTGACCAGCTCAGCTATTCTCTCCACCAAGGCAGCCTTATTTGTCAGATAAGGAAGCTCAGTAACTACTATTTGGCGACGCCCGGCCTCTGGACCACCTCCGACATAAGCCCTAGCTCGAACTACTACCCTACCGTGTCCAGTAGCATAGGCACTCTTAATCCCCTCCTGCCCAAGGATGATGCCAGCGGTAGGGAAATCAGGCCCCTTAACAAATTGGATAAGTTCATCAACCGTGGCTTCAGGGTTATCAATGAGATAAGAAATGGCATCGCACACCTCACCTAGGTTATGCGGGGGAATATTGGTAGCCATCCCTACCGCAATTCCAGCGCTACCATTAACCAGCAAATTAGGTAATCGTGTTGGCAGAACCATAGGCTCCTGAAGGCTATCATCAAAATTGGGCATAAAGTTAACGGTATTCTTATCAATGTCAAGCAACATCTCCTCAGCAAGCCGTGACAGGCGTGCCTCGGTATAACGCATCGCTGCCGGAGGGTCAGCATCCACACTACCGTAATTGCCCTGCCCATCAACCAAGACATATCGCATTGAGAAGTCCTGTGCCATGCGCACCATGGCATCATAAACAGAGGTGTCACCATGAGGATGATACTTACCCAGTACCTCACCGACAATACGAGCACTCTTCTTATACGGGCTGGCATGATTTAGCCCTAGCCCATCCATAGCATAAAGAATTCGCCGTTGCACCGGCTTTAACCCATCCCGCACATCGGGTAAGGCACGGGAAACGATGACACTCATCGCATAGTCAAGATAAGAGCTCCTCATTTCGTCTTCTATATTTACTGGCTTGACTTTTCCTAAAACCATGCTCGGTTGAACCTCCTACTCTTCAGTCTCAGCCTCTTCACCGGTGTCAGGAGACTCCTCAGGCAGTGACTCCCCTTCCTCCCCACCTATTATGGTATAGCCTGGCTCCGTGGGCAATGCCTCCTCATACTCTAACTCGCGCCTAATTATTCTATCGCTAATGTAAGGGCGAAGACCCTCAACCCCCTTCGGCGGGAAGGAAGGCCACCCTACCTGACTGGGGTCCTGATATACCTCCCTAATAATGACTGAAACCTTGTCTTCCGTTGAGCTGAGGATAGCGGCGGCATACTTATTGCCCCCCTCCATTAATCTAATAAGTCGCTGCCCATGCTTAGGCACGACTTGCCCTAGATACTCCCCACGACCATTCTCAACTATTAAACTAGACCCGTCAATCTTCAAATATACCTTATCACCAGCCACCATTCTAGCCAGTATCTCCGGCAACGCCAGGTGGTGAAGGTCAACCACCCCAGCCTTGCCTGTTTCCTCAATAAAATGTTGCGGTTCCACCTTATGAGAATCACCCTCTGAACTAACTGGAGTCTCCGCTAAATGAGCTAAACGACGAAGATTTTTCTTGGCAATGGTATTATAAGGGGCAATTTCTACGGCTCGTTGGTAGGCTTCCCTTGCCTGAGAATACTCTCCCAGCTCTATATAGGCTCTACCCAAACGATTATAGGCATCAACATCGCTGGGAAAGCTTTCTATCAGGCTCTTATTAACCGCTACCGCCTCCCGCCACCGACCCTGCATAGCTAAGGCTATAGCCTGTTTACTACCCTGCCGTCTCAGTCTTACCTGTTCCTCTTCCTGATATGTCATTCTCTAACCCCTGTAGTCACCCTTAACCACTATTCTACACTAGCCAAAATAGCCAAAAAAGTCAAAGTTTTTCAGGGGTCATTTTATTAGGGAAAGAAACCTTTTTAGAGTGAGGTTGATAAAATTGACAAGCTACCTTGGCTATGATAAGGTTTAATCTACCTACGAATAAAAGAGGTGGCACTTAATAGAAGGGAGACCATAATGCGAGACAAGGTAGAAGAAGTATTAGACAAGATACGACCCAGCCTGATGGCTGATGGTGGCAATGTAGAACTGATTTCCGTCAATGATGGCATGGTCAAAGTAAAGTTAACCGGTGCCTGTAGCGGCTGTCCTATGGCTACCCTCACCCTGAAGATGGGGATTGAACGAATACTAAAGCAAGAAATCCCTGAAGTTAAGGAAGTAGTCGCCGTCTAATAGGTCTATTCTGCCATTTCCGGCTCAAAAGCCTGGTGCAAGGCACGCACCGCATCCTTTATCCCGGCATCATTAATAATGCAGGTTATTCTTATCTCCGAGGTAGTAATAAGCTGGATATTTATGCCCTTTTCACTAAGTGCCCGAAACATCCTCGCTGCATAACCAGGGGTATTCTGCATCCCGGTGCCGATAACACTAACCTTGCCCAACCTGGAATCACTAACACACTCCTTGGCTCCGATTGACTTGGCTATAGGCTCCACTACCTCCATTGCCTTCGTCAACTGGCTTTTAGCCACGGTAAAGGTCAAATCAGTGATATTCTCAATACTGGCGTTCTGAACAATGGTATCTACGCTAATACCTGCCTTAGCTAAGGGTTCAAAAATAGCCGCGGCTATGCCCGGTCGGTCGGGCACACCAACCACAGTTACCTTAGCCACATCAAGGTCATAAGTTACACTCCTCACCTTATTTCTTATTTCCATAGATACCCCTCCATGAATTAATGTCCCTGGGTTTTGAGTGAAGCTAGAGGCAACCAAGATAGGAATATTAAATAGCTCCCCCAGCTCAACCGCCCGAGGATGCACTACCTTAGCCCCATAGCTTGCCAGCTCCAGCATTTCATCGTAGCCAATCTCAGATAGCTGGTGAGCCTCAGGGACAAGGCGGGGGTCAGCGGTATAGACTCCCTCAACATCAGTATATAGCTGGCATGTCTCCGCCCCCAGGCTAGCCGCCAGAGCCACTGCCGTAGTATCAGAGCCACCCCGCCCCAGGGTGGTTATATCCATCTCACCGGTAATCCCCTGAAAGCCGGCAACAATAACAATATTCCCCTTCTCCAGCTCCTTAACCACCCTCTTGGCTTCAACCTTCAGGATTCGAGCCCCACTATAGGTAGCATCAGTGTGTATCCCGGCTTGGGCACCGCTAAGGCTAATTGCCTGATAACCCATGCGATGAAGCGCCATCGCCAGTAAGGTGCTGGAAACAATCTCACCGGTGGAAAGCAGCACATCAAGTTCCCGGCTATCAGGCTGCTCGGAAACCTGGTAAGCCAGCTTGATTAGCTCATCGGTGGTATCCCCCATCGCCGAGACCACTACCACCACCTGGTCACCCTTATCTTTAGCCGCAGCTATGCGCCGAGCCACATTGTTAATCCTCTCCGCATCCACCACCGATGTGCCGCCATATTTCTGAACAACTAGAGCCATTAATTTCTACCTCTGTATCAGTCTACCCATAATATTATACCCAGGGTCAATAAACAAGCCAGTGCTTTCCGCCTCAACTTCAGTAAATCTCTTCGCCCCGTTGGCGGTAAATCCCGCTCCCCACAGCATAAATGGAACCGGGTCAGGAACATGAGTCCGAACCTCAATTGGTGTGGGGTGGTCAGGCAAAATTAGCACCCGCAAGTCATCCTTCTGCCAGGAGCGGAGCTGGCTGACAACCTCGCTATCCACCCTCCGGATAGCCTCTATTTTATCATCAATGGCACCAACGTGAGCCGCCTCATCCGGCGCCTCAATATGGACAACTACCAAATCGTGCTCTTCAAGTGCTTCCAGGGCTCCGACTGCCTGGGCAGAGTAATCGTTGTCCAGACCATCAGTTACCCCCGGTATATCTAATGTGTCCATCCCTACCATTCGGGCTAAGCCGCGGAGAAGGTCAACCCCGGATGTCATCGCCGCCTTAAGACCATAAATCTGCTTGAAGGGTGGCATATCAGGCACCTTCCCACTGCCCCAGAAAAGCCAAATCATTGTCGCCGGGATATCTCCACGAGCCTTCCGCTCTATATTCACTGGATGGTCTCGGAGCACGACCTCTGAGCGTTTCATCAGGTCCCGCAGTAGGTCGCTCCCGGGACCGCTAGGCAGAAACTCACTAACCGGCTTCTCCGGGATATCATGGGGAGGGGTGCAAGTAGCCAAGAGGGTATCCTCCCGTCCTTTGAGCTTACATATATGTCGGTAACTGACACCGGGGTAAAAGTGTACCTGGTCATTACCTAGGCGTTCATTTAAAGCAGCAATAAGCGGTTGCGCCTCACTGGAGCTAATATGACCGGAACTGTAGTCCCACATCCTACCATCACGAACAGCCACCAGATTGCAGCGAAAAACGACCTCCCCAGCGTCAACAGGAATGCCCATACTCCTGGCTTCAATGGCAGCCCGACCCCGGTAATATAGTTTTGGGTCATAACCAAGCACCGACATACAGGCGCAGGCACTAGACGGTTCCATCCCCGGTGGCACAGTACGGATAAGCCCGAGAAGGCCTTCCTGCGCCATAGCATCCAGGTTTGGAGTATGAGCCAGCTCCAGACAGGTCTTGCCACCACGCTCAGGCAACGCCCAACCCGAGGCACCGTCAATTATCAGAATGCAGTATTTCATCAACCCTTTCCTTTTTAGTCACTTCTTGCCGAAGAGATTAAAACAGCCTATAATAAAGTGAGCGGGGCGTAGCGCAGTTTGGTAGCGCGCAGCGTTCGGGACGCTGAGGTCGGAGGTTCAAATCCTCTCGCCCCGATAATTCTTTTAAGGACTCTGGCTGGAGGAGGTTCAAATCCTCTCGCCCCGACTTTTATATTTAAGTCTACAAGAAACCCAGCTTTATGTCTAGTCAGACTGAACAAATGTGTGTTGCCTCCGAGAGAACCTTTTGATGTTTATTTGGTAACCTACCCCCTGTATCCCCCTCCCTTACAAAGGGAGGGGGAAGAATATTAGAAGAGAGGCTACGCCTCTCTTTAACTCTCTTTCAAAAACTGTTACCGCAAAGGAGAGAGGGAGAGACTTTAGAGAGGGGCGAAGCCCCTCTCTTACCTACACTCCCCCTTCCCTTACTAAGGGAAGGGGGTCAGGGGGATAGGTTGCTAAACGACCTCTAAGGTGGTCGCTTGGCAAAGGGGGAAGCATCTGCTACACTGGCTTAATCCAATTCTGAGGAGAGTAAGTAATGAGCCTGAAACTAATGCTTGAGGAAACAGCAAACCGTTATGGCGGGAAGACGGCTATTGTTTTGGGCGACCGCAGGTTATCTTATACCGAGTTAGACGAAGCCTCAAATAAGGTAGCCAACTCCTTAATAAGAATGGGGGTAAATAAAGGCGACCGGGTAGCCATGCTACTACCTAATAGCCCGGAATTTGTCACTATCTATTTTGGGATTGTCAAGGCTGGCGGTATAGCCGTGCCACTGGATATTAAGTATAAGGTTGACGAGTTAGCCTCCCTGTTTGATAGCTGTCAGCCTAAAGTTATGGTGGCGGAAAGCCCCACCCTGGAGCCATTGGTTCCGGCTTTACCAAGGTTTAAATCCATCAAGCACGTCATTGATTTAGGTTCCAAGTATGAGGGTCGATTCCTTAGCTATCGGGAGATTATGGCTTCCGGTTCGTCAAACCGGATTGGAGTCGGGCTAGAGCCTGAAGATATAGCCCAGATTGCCTACACCGGAGGACCTACTAATCGCCCCCGAGGAGCTATGTTGTCCCACCAAAGCTTAGTTACCGAAGCAGCCATATCAGCAGATGGATTCCGGCAAACCGATAAGGATATAGCCATGCTATTTGCTTTACCCATGTACCACGTGTTTGGCTCAGTCGCCGTATTGCTAACTTCTATTTATAAAGGTAGCACCGTGGTAATGGTCCCGGGGACAGGGCTATCTATTAGTATTTTTATGTCAACTATTGAACGGGAGAGGGGCACAATGTTTCTGGGAGTGCCCTATATCTTTGCCCTAGCCGTTGATATAGCCAAAAAGGAGGGAATAAAGAGTGATTTGAGTTCCCTCCGCTTGTGTGGCAGCGCCGGTGCCCCTCTGGCGATTGATACTGTACGGCGGTTTAAGCAACACTATGGTTTTGACCTTATTGATTTTTGGGGTTTAACTGAGGCTGTATGTCATGTTACCTGCCCGCCCATTGATGGCACGGGAAAGCTTGGCTCGGTGGGGAAAGCCCTGCCCGGGTGGGAAGTGAAGATAGTAGATGATAATGGCAAGGAACTACCTCCCAATCAACCGGGTGAGATAATTGTTAGAGGACCGATAATGAAGGGATATTCTAATAATCCCCAAGACACTGCTGAGGCGATAAAGGATGGCTGGCTTTATACTGGTGATATTGGCAGGGTTGATAAGGATGGCTATCTATTTATCGTGGGTAGGAAAAAGGAGGTGATTATTGTAAAGGGGCAGAATATCTATCCCAGTGATATTGAGGATGTGCTGTATACCCACCCCAAGGTAGCTGAAGCGGCGGTAGTAGGCATTCCCGACGAGCTGCGTGGGGAGGTGATTAGGGCGGTTATTAGCTTAAAGGAAGGCGAAGTGACCACGGAAGAAGAGATTAAGCGATTTTGTCGAAAACACATGGCTGATTTCAAAGTACCTAAGCAGGTTATATTTATGGATTCTTTGCCCAAAACTGCTACCGGTAAAATTGGCAAGGAAGACCTTAAAGGTTGATGAACGCTGTTATAATACCAGGGCTCACCACCAGCCAGTTGCCCACGACCATAGAGAGCGCCAGGGTTTTAACCTAATCAGCCCCAGAGGTAGCTCTAACTGTATCTTCTCACTTACTGGAAACATATTTATCTCATCAACCCTTGCTTTCAAGCGGGATAGCTCCTCATCGTCACCTTTAGATATTATATCTTCAATGCGATGGAGCATCTCTGAAGCTGCTTTAAGGCGCTTCTCTCCCACCTGAGCCATCTCTTTTGAGATAATCCCGTATTTTGCTTTCAGTCGGCTGAGGCGTAGTATAGCCTCATAAGCAGTGTCTACAATTTGCTGGCGTGTCATCCACTCTGTCTCGTAATTCAGGGAATACTTCCAGCTTGGCGAGATTAGGGCTTGGCGATGCTCCTCCAGTGTCCGAAACAGGACGCGGTAGCCATAGCGCTCTGGCTGCTCAAAAGCCAGACTGCCCGGGTCAAGGAAAGGCGACAAGGGAGCAATAAACAGGGAAAGCCGCTTATCCCCCCTAAACCGCTCAAACAGGGAGCCGCAGTAATCAATGGTATCCATTACCGACTGCGGGGTTTGTTTCGGCAGCCCAATCATAAAAAATACGTCCAGTCGGCTGCAGCCAGCATCAAGGGCATCGCTCAGGGTTTGTTCCAGGGCTTGATTAGAATAGGGTCTGCCGGCGGCTCGCCTTACCTCGGGGTCATGGGATTCGGGAGAAATCTCCAGGCAAAAGCCAGGACAGGACAGGCTCAACTGGTGCAGAAAGTCCCCCGAGGCGGGAGAGAATAGTTCAAGGATGAATTGATTCTTCACCCTATCCTTCTGAAGAATCTGTAAAAGCTCGTAGGCATAGGCATCTCCAGGTTGGCGAATGTCGCCCAGGATGAAGATAGGGCCTTTACTGAAGTGCTCAATCTGCTTTATATCTTGAACCACTGATTGTGGAGAGCGAAAAACAGCCTTCCCCCGATTATAAAAGCGCCGGAAGGCGGCGGCAGAGCCACCGCAGACAACGCAATTTTGAGTGCAGCCTCGGCAGGTAAACACAGCCGTGATTGGGTAGCGAAGCCAGTCCTTAAACGGAATGTAGCTGGCAAGGTCGCGGTGCCTGATGATAGAGCGTATGATACCACCGTAGTGATTAACCATAACATTACTGAGGTCTGACGGGATGTAAGAGAAGGGATTTACCTGTATTTTGCCCTGACTATCTCGCCAAACAAGATTAGGCACTGCTTCAGGCTGCTTCCCATTCATTATGCAATCCATTAGCTGGCGGAGAGGTTCTTCTGTAGAGTCGCCCCTCAGCACATAGTCTACCTCGGGGTATTCAAGTAGCTCCAGATAGTAATAAGAGGAGGAGAACCCGCCAAAAACTAGCTTTGCTTCCGGATGGTATTTTTTAACTAGCTTGGCTACCTCAATAGCACCGTGGGCATGGACTAACCAGTGCAAATCAATACCAAAGACTGATGACCGCAGGCGCTTTATCATTGCCTCAGCATTAAAGTTCTTATTGTTTAGCATGCGCACAGCGAGGTTAACAATGCGCACTTTATAGCCGGCACGCCCCAGATATTCAGCAATACTGGCAAAGCCAATAGGATACATCTCGAAAACGGGGGTGGGAGGAATCAGGTCACTAACCGGTCCATAAAGGATTGTTTTCTGGCGAAAGTCATACACGCTGGGCGGATGCAACAAAACCAAGTCAGACGCCATTACCCTACCACCGTAACCTTTGCCAGCATATAGCCGATGCCCAGGAGCAACTGGGTCAACAGGACAACCAGAACATTATTGCCCATAGCCGGCATCAATTTAGCCATCTCCTGATGCTTCAAGGCACCCTGAATAGCCTTTAGGGCGAAGGGGAGCGTTAGCAAGGCTATTAGACAGAAGGCTGGCATCTGTCCTGCCACCACACCACCAATTATCCACAAGTAAACTACCAAGGTCAGAATTGAATAGACTATGCTTGCCCTCGCCTTCCCCATAGTAATGGGCAGGGTTTTTCTGCCCGCTTTTTCATCGGCTTCGGTATCGGGGAACTCGTTCAATAGGAGCAGGTTATGCACCAAGATGCCCGAGGGTATGGCAGCTATAATAGCCGACGGGGTATAGGCAGTGGTCTGAACAAAATACATCCCCAGAACCGGCAGAGTCCCCAACCCCACCCCGGGAGCCCACTCAGGCCATCTCAGCTTGGTTATGAAGGGTGTATACAGGAGGACGCATATTGCAGCTATTAGCAGTAGAGGCAGCAGGAGCCAGCCTCTAGCTATTACGAAATAAACACCTATAGGTATAGCCAATAAGAAAGAGACCAAGCCGAACCAGAAGACCTGTCTTGGCTTGAGGAGAATAGCAGGCAGAATGCCACTGCCGCCGCTAAAGGGGGTCCGTTTAGTTGCAAGGTCTATCCCACTTCTATAGTCAAAGTAGTCGTTAAGCACATTGACGCTGATGTGGCATAAAAGCAGCCCAATAAAAGCCAACAGGGCATAACCAAGATGAAAGTAGCCATCATACCAGGCGATGCATGTGCCCAAGAATGCCAGCACTACGGAAAGAAGCAAGAACTGTGGTCTGCTCTCCAGAAACCATATCTTGAGCCTGGTTAGGTTCACTTCCTTTCCTTATGAGCCAAAGCTACATGCTTCTGCCAGCACTTCTCATGCACATAGACGGCACATCTAGCGCAGTAATAGATATGAGCTCGGGCATCTTTGCCACAAATAGGGCATTTCACTGGCTATCCCCTTGTCTTATTCTTACCTCATTGCCTACATCAGCATTAAGTAGGGCGTGGGCACTACCCCCTTTCAGGGATATCTCCAGGTATCCGCTGCTGCCGATGAGAGCCAGCAGTCCACTGCCTTCGGCGTAGGTGCGACTTAACCCGTAAATGAGCTCATTACCAACTTTAATAGTTATTACCTGCTTTTTCTGTGGTAGGTCATCGCTCTTGATATTGGTAATCAGGTTGCCGAAGCTATCAATGTGGAGGATATGACCCACCAGTGAGCCATCTGGTGTTTGATGTGGACGAGGAAGTGGCAGCATTGCCACCGAGGTTATTGCCTCGCCAAAGTCTATCGGCGGGAAGCCTAAGGAAAGCCGAGCCGCTACTGGAGCAAAGATATCACGTCCGTGGAAGGTAGGGCTAACCGATGACCGCCAGAATTGAGGTTTAGTGAGAGCAACTGCTTCCAACCCCGGTTCTAGCTCTACTTGCTGTAGGCTGTTTATCAACCTCACCCCCTCGGTCCCCCTCTCCTTCAAAGGAGAGGGGGAAGAATAGTTTTTGAAGGGGCTCCGCCCCTTCAACCTTCCCTTGATAAACTGCTGTATAACATAGCTAAGGACACCATTATCCGGGGCAATGAAGTCAGCCGCTGGTGTTCTCAGGATAATAGCCCTTCGCTCAGTGCCAACGCCGGGGTCAACTACCACCACATGGATTGTTTTCGGAGGGAAGAATTGATATGCCGTGCTTAACACAAAGGCAGCTTGGGGGATATTCTGGGGTTCAATCGTATGACAGATATCAATCAACTTTGCCTCAGGATTGATACCAAGTATTACCCCTTTCATCGCAGCTACATAGGCATCAGTCAGACCGAAGTCGGTGGTCAAGG
>Ga0209978_10000296_pt1 | contig 17813 bp, 13 predicted proteins | sample BentaG_FD_182805 | JGI IMG/M metagenome (GOLD analysis project Ga0209978, IMG submission 182805) | Deep subsurface microbial communities from South Atlantic Ocean to uncover new lineages of life (NeLLi) - Benguela_00093 metaG (SPAdes)... | ecosystem: Environmental > Aquatic > Marine > Oceanic >... | reverse complement strand
AGTTTTACTATCTTCTTACTTTTTATTCCCTTGGTTGCATTTCTGGAATCGATAACCAGCCTTGCATTCTCTACAATCTGTTTATAGTCATAATCGCTATGCGCAGTGGTAATTACCACGCAATCAGCATTTTTTAAAGAATTCCTCGTCAGAGGAATCGATTTCAGTCCCTCCACTTGAGGCACATAAGGGTCATTATATACGACCTTTCCTCCTCTTTCTTTGAGAAGCCTCATAACATCCAAAGCTGGGGATTCCCGGGCGTCCGAAACATTACTCTTGTAGGCTACCCCTAAGATTAAAATTTTAGATCCTTTTATACTTTTTTCTCTCTCGTTTAGTGCAGCGTCAATTTTACTAACCAGAAACTCAGGCATTTTAATATTTATCTCACCAGCCAGTTCAATAAAACGGGCATAAAAGTTTAAAGCTTTCAGTTTCCAGGAAAGATAGTGGGGGTCTATAGGTACGCAGTGGCCTCCTAAACCAGGGCCTGGGTAGAAAGGCGTAAAACCGAAGGGCTTTGTGGCCGCTGCGTCTATCACCTCCCATGTATCCAATTTCAACCTATCGCAGATGAGGGCAATCTCATTAACCAATCCCACGTTAACAATGCGAAAGGTATTCTCCAGAAGCTTTACCATCTCCGCAGATTCCGTTGAAGAGACAATGATTACCTTCTCAATTATCTGTTCATATAGAAGGGAAGCAATCCTCGTACATTTTCTGGTAATTCCACTCACGATTTTCGGTGTACTTCTTAAGGTATATTCTTTATTGCCCGGATCGGTCCGCTCTGGTGAAAAAGCCAGATAGAAGTCCTCTCCTACGCGAAATTTTTTGCTTTCTAATTTTGAGAGGATAATTTCTCTTGTTGTCCCGGGATAAGTGGTACTTTCTAACACAATCAATTGCCCTTTATGCAGGTTTTTTGCTATTTCCTCCACTGCAGCCGTAATATAGGAAATATCAGGATCCTTAGTCTTGCGTAAAGGTGTGGGCACACATATGCTTACGGCATCCATCTCTTTCAAAACTGAGAAGTCTGTGGTTGCCTTCAATCTATTATTTTTTACTAACTCCTCTAACTCACTCTGCTGGATATCTTGAATATAGCACTTTCCTTGATTAATCATTCTCACTTTATCTTTATCGATTTCAATTCCAGTAACATCAAATCCCGCTTTACTAAACTCCACTGCCAGAGGCAATCCTACATACCCTAAGCCGATAATCCCAATCTTTGCTTTATGCTGGACGATTTTCTTCTGTAAAAGTTTTTGATTATCATCTTTTTTACTCATTTTAGACTCCTTCTATTATAATCTCAAATGTGACCGTTCCCCCACCGGTCAACTCACAGGGGTCAAGACAATGAACACAAGCTCTGCCGTGCTTATTTGCTAACCCCAAATTTTTTGGACTAACACCATTATATAAAGCTACATAATATGGCATGATAGAAGCCAGAGAATGCATACAGATATTATCTGATTCCTCAAGATTCACCCGGTATCCTTCATCGAGGACAATCTTCTCTCCCACCTTATACACAGGACATTTTCCCTCAATATTTACTACTCTCACCACCAGTTTCCTGCCCATATCTTTCTCCTCGTTTTGTAGCAGCAAAGCGCAAGCTTTGCACTGTTTCTGGTCGGGCACCATTTATGGTGCCATCAAAAATGTAGCAGCAAAGCGTAATCTTTGTCCTGTAGCCACCATTTGAAGACTATACTATCACATACTAAGCCTTAAGTCAAAACCTGAGTCCAGTAAGAAATTATTTTGGATTCATAACTCTCAACAGAAAAAAGCTCTTTTCCAATTTTTGCAATTCTTTCCCGTTCAACATTATTTAATAATTGCAGCAAATCATCCTTATTTATCTGTAAACCCTTTAAATCTAACAGTCTTCCTATCCTGTGCTTTTCAATAATCTCTTCCGTATCACCTACTCCTGGGGTGATAATCACAGGTAATCCACAGCAGAGATATTCGCCAAACTTTATTGGTGATGCGACATGATTAACCAAGTTTTCTTCTCTCAAAAGAATACTTGCATCTGCTGCATTTAGATAGGCTGGAACTTCCCTGTTAGGCACAGAAATCAACAAATAATCTTCTTTGTCTATTCCATTAAAATACTTTCTGGCGCCGGATATATCATTGGTCAAAAAGAGCAAGAAGGCTTCTGGAATTATCTCTTTTATCTTTTTGAAAAATTCAACCGTTACCTCTGGCAGTTGCCATTTCACAATGCTTCCACTATACACAAAAACTATCCGTCTCTCAATACCCAATTCTTCTCTTTTCCTTGCCCGCACTTCTGGATTGAAGAAAAAAGTTTTACTATCGACTAAACCGGGAACGACGGCTATCTTATCCGGGCTTATTTTATATATCTCCTTTAAATACTCTTTAAACTTCCTGGAAACGCAAAAAATAAGGTCGCTTTCTTTTACTACATATTCTTCTATTTTCTTAAATTCATGCGCTCGCAGATTAAAAAGAAAGCTCGTTATCAAATTTCTTTCTCTGCCGCAAAGCAGGGACTCTTGAGATACCAATCCACGCAAATCAGAAATTAGGGGAATATCCTTACGTAATTCCTTCCTGGCTAATAACCCTAAATAGCCCCCCGCTTCACCGTGACAGTGAAGAACATTGACTTTATCTAAATTATCATTGATGATTCTCTTTAAACTCCGGGATTCTATCTGCATTAGCCATCTTAAAATACGCGGTTTCTGAACTATAACCTCCACCGTTCTAAACTGTTCTTTTATTCTCTCCCAACTCCTTTTAATTTCAGGGTCTTTCAATCTTAGAAATGGAAATAGAGACTGCTCTAAAACGATCAAATTAATATTTTCCACCCTATCTTTTAAACCAGTCAATAAGCTCAAAACTTGAGAGTGGAAAGCTGTGGAGTAAAATCCAGCATCAGAAATATATCCTAAATTAATCTTCTTTGCCAGCTTTTCCATATTCTACAATCCATCTAAAACTTATGGGCCTATCGGTAAGTAGCTGCCAGCTCAATTTTCTGGTGGGAATCTTAATTCCATATTCTTTAGAATACCAGGCATGCTGTTGATGTACTTCAAGCCCATTTTCAAGAGTGATTTTTATTCTTCTATCTCTTTTTGTTTTCAAGGTATTGGAGTCTTCGGTTTCAATGTCTGGGTGGAGAATCAGTGACCATTGAATTAGGTGCTTATTTGAAAATTGGTTCTTTAAATTATAAATCTTATCTTGAAATTCCCAGCGATCCTCCTTCTTATGAAATTTAACTGTTCTCTGGTGGATTAGCTTATCTGGCAATCTTGTATATCCGTAATGTTCACCGATAAATATGTCAAAGTTACCATCAGTTTCCCACTTTATCACCTTCGGTTTAGCCTCTTCAATCATTGAAAAAGTGGTTAAGAAGCGATTCTGTTCCTTTTCATCAATCATTAGAGTATTGTGGAAACCTGTAGAGCGAAATTTATCTCTCCAACCAGGAAAAGAAGTATAAACATAAGTTCCCGGATCAATAAATATTTCCTCCCCATCAATAAAACATTCAAAGGATAACTTGTCGTTATGGCTATGCCCACCATTCCCATTTTGCCCATTCGGTCCCGAGGAAACAATTAAATAATTGCTTCCTTCATGCATGATATAAATCCCGGCATCGGAGAAGCTCTTACTTTCGAGATCGACAATGGCTCTATCTGGCATTTCCTGCCAGCTATTAACAACCTCCGTCCCAAAAATCCACACCACTTCTGGACAAAGCCCAAATTCTCTTATTTTATATTTCGGCTCAGTAAAAAATATCGCTCCTAAATTCAATAGATACCTCATATCCAGAACTTCCCTCTCGCCTGCTTCAAATTTATACAATCTCCCACTGTCATTGTCACCTATCTGGGGCATTTTCCCATTCGGTTTTAACGCACAAAGGATGAAATCAAACATTTTCTTTAATCGTGACATATAATCCGATGAAAAATCAATTCCGTTCAGTCTGGCCAGGAGTGCTGGATAAAAGAAAAGTTCCAGAACGAAGCGATGGTAACAGGTCGAAGCCTCAAAATCCACTCCGTCCAAATAAACCTGCTTTTGCATCTCCTTCTCAAGTTCTCGCTTAGAAAAACTTAACCACCCTTTTACATCTCTAAATTCGCCAAGAAATAGCCCCAGGCAAAAAAGCCCCACAATATTAGAAATATAGTGATTGGAAGTCAGAGCCTCAGTATACTCCAAATTAGATTTTATGAATCTACCATGAACCAACAGGCTGTTTAAGAATTTTGCCACAAATCTATGAGTTATTGACTTCGAATCTTTGAAGAAATACCAGCCTGCTACCCAATTTGCCACTCGGATTCCAGCTTCAATGGTTGAGTTCCAATTCAATCCCTGTTTTACAGGGTTCTTGATTATCCAGTCAGAGATTAAAGAAACGAACTTCCCGGCATATTTCTCATCACCCGTAAGCCAGTAAGCTTCACCTAGGCAATTCAAAAAATTGAAGCGAGAAACCTCCCAGGGAATTTTAATGTCTGCTCCTTCCCAAGCCCTAACTGGATATTTAATATCCTTATAATAAATTTTCGGATTCCATCGGTAACCTGACTTAAAATCGAGATGCCAATCCAGGGGCTCCAATTTTTTATCTCCACTGCCCATAATATCGAAAATCCCATCACAAATTCTATCAGCCTCCAAAACGATATTTCCCATCAATTCTGGATAATCTGTTTTCAACATCCTCGCAATTTCTTCTTTGTTTACAAAATCAATGAAACATCTCGGCTCCTCCCTCTTCCTGAAATAATCGGCTATCTTCTCTACTGTAACGTCCGGGCTTGTCCCTGACGTTGTAATGCGGGACTTTATTGCCTGAGTGAAAAGTTCTGCAAAGCTGTCATCGCCAGAAAAGAGCCAAGCCATCGACGCAGCAATCCTGCTCCTCTTTACCTTCAACCAGAATCTATCCCAGTATCCAGCCATTTTATCACAGAACATTTTCAGGATGAGCCTAGCCACCTTTCCCAGTGGCAAAGTCCGCATCCGATAAAAGTAATATGTTATCTTCCTCTTCATTTTTCCATTTCAAAACTGCATCCCGATTGAAAATCGGGACGAGGGCACATACCCCCTCCTCTCCTCCTCCCTTGAGGGGGAGAAAAAAAGGTGGGAAGGGTGAATTGGCCCGTGGTCCCGATAAATCGGGACTTCACTTCGTTCACAATGACAACATACCCCTTGTAGGCACAGATTCAATCTGTGCAAATTTATTCTAATTTTGCGAAATTTCTTTCAGTTTATCCAATATCCTTTTTACGTGTTTATCCCATGTATATTTCCCTAATGCCTTTTCTCTTGCATTTCTACCCAACTCATTTCTCAAATTCTCATCTTCTGCAAGCTTAAGTATTCCTTCAGCTAATTCTTCGACATCTCCTGGATTAACCAGCCACGCTGTCTTTTTATGTTCCAATACTTCACCAATCTGCTCTAAATCGCTGGCCACAATTCCCTTACCCATTGCCATATATTCGAAAAGTTTGATAGGAGAACCAAAAAACCTCGATCCATCGGGATTCGGCACATGAGGCGAAACCAAAATATCGCAAGCAGCCAAATATCTCGGTGTTTTTTCTTGAGGAACTAGTCCGGCAAGTATAACAAATTCTTCCATATTGTCTCTTTTTAGGATTTCCTTTACTTTAGGCATCCTTATACCATCTCCGACAAATAAAAAACGAATGCTCCAATTCTTTTGAACTACCAGCTTAATCGCTCCCACCAGCACCTCCGCCCCATGCCATGGTCCAAAAGTCCCGATAAAGCCAACAACAATCTTATCCCCAAAACCATATCTTCTTCTAATTTCTTTCCCATCGATTTGGGGACTATACATTTCGGGTTCAAAACCATTGGGATTAACCAGCATTTTTTCCTCTTCTATTCCTCGTCGCAAAAGTTCTTTTTTTAAGACTTTCGAAACTACCACGATTAAACCCGCTGCCTTCAAGTTTAAAATTTCTATCTTTTCGGCAATTCCTTCAAAAATTAGTCTTCTTCCCCAATTTCTCGCCTTCCACATTTCCGAACCATTATATTCAATAATTAGGGGAATTTTGTACTTTAAAGAGAGTCTTACTCCAGTATAATTATTGAGACTATATCTTTGATATATCGCACACGGCTTTTCGCTATCGAATATTTTACAGGCATCTTTAAAGAGCGTCCGGTTGTATGCCATCTCCGGGATTTCTGGGAGATTTCTTATTAATCTAAAAGGCGATGTAACATAAACTGGACATTTCAATCTATCAACTAACTCTAATTCATCCGTTGAAATAAAAAATAACCCTTTGCCTGAATTTTTAAATCCTTTTGCCACGCCATATATATGGGCAACCGAACCACCAACTCTTGTCCCAACCCAATGGTGTGTTCGTATATAAGCTATTTTATCAAGGTACTGTTTAATACCTTTCTTTGGTTTTTTCTTTACAACTTTTGCAATTTTCGCAGCTCTATACCAGGTAGTTACCAGAACCAAAAGAGAAATAAAAAATCCAGAAATAAGTTTCGGCAAACCCTTTGCTAAAAACTCCTGCCAGCTTACTTCCTCACAATTGTCTTTCTCATCACATAAAAATCTTTTCTCCCCCTTTAAAAGAAGGAGCACAAATTTCCATATTTCTGAATATCTTAGTAGTGAAATGTTGTAAGTATAAAACTTAATTTCTTTATAAAAAACTTTTCTTAACTGAAAAATCTTCCTGAAATTTTTTTTCAGTTCACTCGAAGATAAAGTAACTACATCGTCCTTTATTATTTTCAGCTTTGAATCACATATTACCAATATTTTACTCATTCTAATACCAACTTATAAATAATTATCATAAATTACGTTTTTCTAATTCTTAGTATCCTGTCTGTAAAATTGCCGTATATTTTCTCCATGATACTCCCCTTGTTGACTATTTCTACATAAGTATCTTTTTGAGAAAAATCTTCCTCTATTCTATCCATAGTTATAAACACACAATTTTTCTGTAATGAAATCCAGCTAAGCAAATCCTTAAATTCCTTTATCCTTTCTTCACCTTTTGTTTATCAAGGATAGATATCGACAAAAATCCGCCTTAGCCCTCAGTTATCTAACGCCTATTATAAAGCTGTAACACATCCCCTGTTATGTACTTTGCCTTCAATAAATATCTCAAAAGCGCCAGGCACATCCTTACAAAGTTCCCCGACTTCCGTGTCTATGGTAACTAAGATTTGTGGCATTACTTTACCTTTCCTTTTTCGCTATACCAATAATTCCACGGTATTCAAACCATGTATCTGATGCCCCTTCTCCTAAAAGTTTAAATAATAAACGAATCGATTTTATTACCATTGGCCTAAGTAACCTTGTCCTTAGTTTGGATTTAAATGATTGTGGAAACTCATAGACAACAGGATAAATAGTAACATCGTCGAAATATAGCCGGAGTATTTCCCCAAGACTTTCTTTGGTAAAGCCTACTTCGTGGGTTAAATCCATATATCTTTCGTGCTGAGCCATAATCCAATCCATATTCGGAACCTGAAGAATAATTTTCCCCTTCGGCTTTAAAGCATTCTTAATAAGACCAATGAACTCTTCAAGTTTAGCCTTCTCGATATGTTCAAAGATGCTCTTACCTATTATGCAATCATAGATACATTCTTTTTTCTGTAGATATTCAAAACCATCAACACAATAAATACTATCTATCCCAACGTACTTCTTTGCGAATTCCACATCTTCGGGTGATAAATCCATACCCTCAATATTAGATAAACCTCTTCCTTGCATCCATTTCAGAATATAGCCTCTACCACATCCTACCTCTAATATCCTGGCTCCCGTTCCCGGTATAGGTAAATGGCTTGCATAATTCGCCTCACAAAGATTATTAAACCACCTTTGCTTGAGGATTATGTCTTCCTCAAGAAACTTTCCATGAATTGAGTAATATCTGTTAAAAATTTTGTCTCTTAATCGCATTTCTTGCCCTTTTAGGGTTATAGGTATCCTGTCAAGACCCGTCCTTCTGGGCCAAAATATACATTATTGTAATTCCTTCCCTCGCCAAAAGCAACTTCGTTAAACACTGTCCAACCTCAACTAATTTCTTAATCGAAAGAAGAAGAGACATATTCTACATACTTTCTATCTACATTTTATGTTTTTAAGCCACAGGTATTGAATGTAAGAAAGCACCCACTTTGGATGAATAACCTTGAAATGCTTAAGAGAATACACAAATGAAAAGACTCCCCATAGAATTTTATGTAGCTTCAACAGTTGCTCCTTACTCAAATCAGGGCTCCCAAAAAAAGCTTTTTTGCCTAGGGGTGCATTCAGCATATCCTTAAGTTTTATGTTAAAGTTAGAAAATGACATTATTTTATCAAATAGTATTGTTTTCGGCTGCGGCGTAATCAAGCTAAATTGAACATTACGAGCATTCAATTGTAAAGCTAACTTTAACATATGATCTATTTCTCTTAAAGATTGGTCAGGAAAACCAAATAAAAAAAATGCGCCACACGGCATATTAATTTCATTACAATACTTAAAGGTCTCAATGACCTGCTCAATCTTTAAATTTTTCTGAAGATATTTCAATCGTTCATTGGAAGCGCCTTCAATTCCAAATGAGATGTTTCGGCAGCCCGCTAATTTCATTTTTTTAAGTAAGTCCATATCAACGCAATCACATCTTGTTTCGCAGTACCACTCGATTTGCAGATTATTACCAATAATTAAGTCTAGTAATTCATTGGTTCTGCTTCTTATCATTGTAAAGGTTTCATCCAGAAATTTGATTTTCCTAACACCATAATAATCCACAAAATGTTTCAAATCCTCATATACATGAGATGCGGATTTATACTTTAGTTTCCGTGTATATCCCCTTTCCTTTGCAGTTGACCCACCAATCAAACAAAAATTACAAGGATATGGGCAATCTCTTGTGCTTCGGTATAAAATGTACTTGCCCTTGGCAGTACCATACATAGCAATATCCCCCTTGTTATAAAAGGGAGTATTCACTTCATCGTAATCATATCCAGTTAGCAGTTCATTCACTTTTATTTCACCATTGTAATCCCTATACGCTATATTCTCAATAGCATCAAGTTCAGAAAAGTGTCTCATAACAAGTTTTTTAAAGGTTGGATAGGGTTCGCAAAGAATTATTACATCGAGATCCTGATATTCTTTAAGAAATTCCTCAGGAAATGCTGATGCGTATAAAGGATCATATACTAGAATGGTCATAATTGATCTATCAACAGATTTTGTAATACTACTTAATTTCATATCGAAATCGCGAACATCATTAGAAATTGTGAAGATGATAACTTCAGGACGATACATTTCTATTTCCTTTCTTAGATATTTATAATCGTAATCGTGCAAATTTGCATCAATGAATTTGAATGAAGACTCGTCAAGGTTCCCTAATACCTCTATAACTGGATATGGTGGATAATAGAGTCTCGGGTTTATTGCAGAGCACCGGTCTCTTCTAGAGACAGACTGGTGTTTATAGCGTGGCTGATTTATGCCTAAGATCCTTTTTTTTGATTTAATTTTATCCATTTAATGATCTCCTATAATAATGAACATATATGCAATAATTTATAACTAATGCAAACAAGCTGGCATAAGCAGCCCCAATGGCACCGTAGAAAGGTATTAGGGCTAAATTCCCTACTAGATTAGAACCGGTTAAAACAAAGGCGGCTCTCTTCACTGCTTTCCCCCACCCTTTGGCATTCAAAAATCTATTATAGGGTTGGGTCATCCCTCTGAAAAAATTGGCAAATGCTAAAATAATTAATATTGGAACTACTTTAATAAATTTTTGAGAGAATAGCAAAACCACAATATATTTTCCAAACAAAACTATTCCTAAGCAACAGGCCAACAAGTACAAAAAATTAAAATAAACTACCTTTCGAGGAATATTTTTCTTTCGAGCAAATCCTTTAAACATAGTTGTTGATAAAGAACTTGATAAAAGAAACATAGGATTCGTCAAGGTCATTGCTAGCGAGTAAAATCCAACAGATGTTGTGTTTGCGAAGTAAGAAATAAGCATTTTATCAGAATTATATGTTCCCATACTCGCAATTCGGCCAAAATAAACATGACTTCCATACTCCTTTGTCTCTTTCCATATCAAACTTAAATTTTCTCTTAAATTGTCAAATCTTGGCTTTAGGCTAATTATAATTAAGCCTACTACGATAATTATACCGGTGAGATTTAAAACTAAAGCAATAAAGACGTTCAATTTAAGAAAGCCGACAACAATTAAAAGTCCAACCAAATACCAGATTTTTGGTATCACATTAGCTATTGCCATTTTCTTAATCTCGTTTACTCCTTGACAAACCTGCTGTAGCATGTATTGAAAAGGAATAATGGCGGCTAATATTGAAATAGCTTTTAAAACATTACCAACTGAAGTATGGAAAATAGAATCAACAAAGAAACTAAAAATGAAAAGTGCAAGAAAAAAACTAAAACCAATTCCACTAGTAATAAGAATGAGAGTTCCAATTAATTCCTGATCTTTTTTCTTATCTTTCGACAAAGCTAATAATCTTGCTCCAGCAGAAAAAAAACCAAATTCAAAAAACAAGGCTATAAAAAAAACAATTGCCAAAACGAATGTCAACACTCCATATTTTTCTGGTCCCAAAGTTCTGGTCACAATAGGTGCAATCATAAGCCCCAAAACCATAACCAGAATTTGAGAACCATAGAGAATCCCGGTTTGCTTTGTTGTTTTCGTTTTAACTAATTCTGCAAAACCATTTATCATTTTACGGATATTTATCATAATTCTATATGACTTTCCCACCCTTTAGGAGGTTTGAATTTATAGTACTTTTTACCCGTTTCTAATAGATATTTCCATTCGTTAATATTTGATTTAACAGCTATATCTTGGAGTTTATCAGTAGAAAGAGGAAATTTAATTATTTTAAAGGCATTTCTTAAAAGTGGAATTTTGCGATAGTCAAAATCCATTAATCTTGTAGCTGCAATATCTACAAAGAGCGGATTCACGCCTCCTATCAAAACTCCACATTGTTTCGGAATCGGGGCTAACGGTCCTTCTCCTTCTCCTCCGATAATCCCATCAATTATAGAAAAATATCTGCGCAATTTCCTATTCTGTAAATGTCCGTACTTATCAGCATAAAATAAGATTTTATTTAAATCCAGCGCTCCTCTCCATACTGTATCATTACCGTACCAATCACCTTTTTCTACAATTCCCCTGGCATGAAATAATTTCAAAAAGAAGGTATTCATCATTGTTAGAGACCATAGAATATAAGCATATTTTCCAAGTTTCCAAATTTTTCCTAATAGAAAATCTTTTAACTTTCGATCTATCTGGTTAATAAGGTAATATTGGGGAGATTCATCTCCTCCTTCTTTTGGTGGTCCTATCTTGAAGTGGACAATATAATTTTTATTTCCACTTATGCCAACAATATTCTTTAGGTTAAGGGTAACGCCTGCCTTTCTGTGAACTTTCATTTTGGGAATACTAATTACTACATCGGCATCCAAAATTGTTCTACTGATAAAATATTTATGCTTACCTCCTGCATGAGCTTGCCGTGTTTCATTTCTATTATAATCAGCTCCATAAACGCTGCTACAATCAATATTCCTAAATTCACTTTCTGGTCCTAAATCTATAACTGCATAGCCTTTGGGATCTCCGTTTAATTTTATTCTTTTCCAGACAATTCCATATTTGTATATAGTTTTCTCTCTACGAATATCGAAAATATTTATACTAATATCAGTGGATTGTACTTTTCTTCTGTAATATTTAATAACTTCCTTTAATCCATTTACTTCAAGTATTCTCTCAAAATCAGCATTCATTTGTGGAGCATCAGTCACAATAATCTCACCCTTTCCTTGAAGAGCAATAAAAATATAATCCATTACGACTCGAATTACTGAACCATGAGTAATCACAGCATTGATATCTTCTCCAGAAGCATTAAAGTGAAGAACAAGATTAGGTTTAATTACAACCTTATCTCCTGGGCAGACTATTTCTTTAAAAGGATTCCATCTCCTCTTATCGTAATTCTCTTTGTCCAAACCTAAATAAAATAATAACTCGCGTACCAAAGCATATACTTGATTAGAAGGATCTATTTCACCTTCGCTAAATGGATACTCCGGATATCTTTGAGGTGGGTGAAATGGGGAGTTTAAGGGATAATTCACCTTTTCTTCCCCTCTTATTATTGCAACTATATCCTCTTTCATTTAGTATCCTTACTTCACCAACCAATTGATAATTTTTGTGCTAAAAAAGTATATTTTCCTCTATCAGTAAGAGGAATTTCATTGACAAATTTAATTGCAATATCTACTTGATTTTTCATTTTCTTTTGTAATTCCTGCAAAATATACCGTGTATCCTTTTCAGTATATGTATCTTTTTTTATTACTTTAAAAATAACCTTCCCAGGAGAATCTTGGTAGAATTGGAATTGTTTAACATTATCAAAAACATCTGAGTGCATATTTAATGCAACCATTGAAATCAGATTACCCCTTTTAGTAATAATCAATTCTTGCAATCTCCCTTCTACCCTTTTTATTAGAGGAAGTCGCCTACCACAACTACATTTGTGATTGGTATATTCAATTAAATCCTCCGTTTTATATCTAATGAACGGCAGAGCATAATTGGTAAACCCCGTGCTAACTATTTGCCCAATTTCTCCATCTTCACTTACTGGCTTACCCTCTTCGTCTAAGATTTCCATATAACTGTATTCCATAAAATCGTGGTAACCTTCATGTTTTTCGCATTCACCTAAGATAGTAACTTGTTCACAATTTCCATATTTATCGAAGACTGGAGATTTAAAAACTTCCTCAATCATTTCTCTTTGGGCGGGGTAAAGATTTTCTGATGACGTTGATATGGCTTTTATATTTCTTTCCGCATTGATTCTTAGATTATTTTCCTTAATATATTTTGCCAAAATATCTAAAGCGGATGGATAAGCCCGAATCACTTTGGGTTTAAATTTCTCTATTTTTTTGGCATATTTTGACAAATTCTCATCGGTCATATCATAGGTAGAGAGAATCAGATAATTATTCTCTCTATCATACTCCCACCAGGCAGGTTTACCGTCTTCTTTCCTCTTTATTACATTCCCTCTTAAAACTACACATCTATCCCCAAATTTATACCCCATCCAATTCCATTCGCGCCATTCAAAAGCCATTCTCATAAGAATAGTCCTTTTTTCAATATATAATCCTAATGGCTTGCCACTTGTACCGCCGGTGGTGACATAGTTCATATTCTGTTTGGGAATATTCTTGGCTATTAAATCATTTAAATTCTCTCGAACAATATCTCTAGTCAAAAGCGGCAGTTTCTTAAAATCATTAAAATCCTGAATATTTTTTGGCTTCAGTCCTCTCTCATCAAAAACTCTGCGATAATAAGGCACATTTTCGTAAGCGTGATTCAATAATTTCTTTAATTGCTGCATTTGGTATTCTTCCAGCTTTTCCCTGCTCCACCATTGTGACTCTTTTAAGAAAGCATACATATTTCTAAATTCTTTGCCATAATGGATGGGAAGAGACAGAGTACAATAAATATATTTAATAGCGTCAATTATAGGTTTTGGAAATATTGGATTTCTCATAACTGTGAACATTTCTTAAAAATTTAGCATTTCATCCATTTTCGTAAGCGTGTTGTAACGGTTGAGTTAATCGCTGCATTTCTAATTAAATTCGATGCCATTTTTCTAAATCCGTAATAACAACGCGTATCTCAAGTAAACGAGACTCACCGATTTATCCGTTTGTTCATATTCTTAGCGCTCGAAGTATCCTGTTATATATTAGTACCAGATAATACAATGGATTCCTCATTTGGCGAAGCGTATCTTTATAACTTCCTCGATACGTGGGTGGAAAAGAATGCCTATTCTTTTGAGCGATAGCGGTGAGACAAAGTGCGCGATTGTGAAGCATCCATCGTAATCCTACATCGATCGATTTAATATTAACACTGCATTCAGAAAAGAGAGAAGAGAAGGAAGCTGATGAGAAAAAATTAATATGAGTTATAGGATTGCCTATATGTTTAAATTCGCGAAAACAGCCAAGCGGCAACTCGATATAAAGAAGGCCGCTGGTGGTCAAGCGAGCTACTAATTCCCGTAAAATTCCCCTAGGGTCAATCAAGTGTTCAAAAACTTGACAGCATAGGATTATATCAAATTTCATTTCTTGAGGAACATTGTTTAATGTGCAACCCAAATGTTCAATATCTGGAGGTATCTCCCATTTTTCATAATCGACCAAATAACATTTATTATGGTGCACAAAGGACCTCAAATTATAGCCGCTTGCTCCGCCGAAATCGAGAATTTTACACCCGATTGGTTCACTACCTATTTGAGCGCATATCCTTCTATATATAGCTGCAGCTCGCTTATCCAAGTTAAAAGGAGGATGTTTCTTTAATCTTTCTCTCACAGAGCCAAATTGATTGATCATTCTGTATTTAACCTCTATATCTTGAGCTTCTAAACGTGGATTTAGAAAGATAAAACCGCAATTCTTACATATCATAATAGTAAACTGAACTGGAGTGCGGTTTTGTATGATATAGTTAAACAATATGTATAGACGAACGAAATTCCCATTAATAAGATTTGATTCAATATTATCTCCAGGATAAACGTAGGTTTTTCTATATAATTCTCTCAATTGAACACTATTACAGATTGGACACTTTTGAATTATTTTCATGACAAGACTACCTTTTCTCCATATACCTTGTTGGTAAAATCTAAGAAGATGCTAGGGATTTTTAAATTTTTTTATGGCTCTATCGACTTCAAAAGTCAATTCCATTGTCGAGATTACTTCTTCAAATTTGATGATTCTGGAAGTTTCCTCTTTCAGAAATCTTGCCAGTTCTACAAGCTCCTGTTTTAAACCTTTATCCTGAGCGGAAAGAATGATTCTGTTTCCTTTTATTTTTCCTTGAGGTACTTTCAATTGCGCGGGTTTGATTCCGTAAACTTCCAGGCTTAGATAGTCGTTTACAATAAAGACCTTACCAGAAGCAAAGACCTCCATCCTTTCCTTGGGAAGCTTCTCATCCCCAAGAGATGTATAAGTCAAAACTGCCAGACTCCCGTCACTATATCGAATTGAAACGGAAAAATTATCCTGGGCGATTACATTCTTACTATCTACTGGAATTGAGTTGACATAGATATCTTTGACTTCTATATTCCTTCCAATCAAAAAATTCAATAGGTCAAAGAAATGGCAGGCTTCACCGACAATTCTTCCTCCCCCGATTGCTGGATCCTGTATCCAACTATCTCTTGGTATGAACCCTGCATTGACCCGATATTGAATAAAGTAGGGTCGAGAAAGTCTCTCCAGCATCTGTTTAATGGCGACCATAAACGGCGCATACCTGCGATTGAACCCAACAATGACTGGAATTTTCCTTTTAGCCACTTCCTCTTTTATATTCTCCAACTCTTCTGGGGTTAAGCAGAGTGGCTTTTCCACAAAGACCGCCTTCTTGTTCTTTAGAGCCTCAATGACCATTGGATAATGTAAATTGTGTCTGGTACCAATAAATGCCAGGTCTATTTTTGAATCCTGTAACAACTCTTTATAATCTGTAGTTGCATAATCTATTCTATATTGCTGACTTAGAAATTTTGCTTTCTCGCCGTGCTGAGTAACCACACCCCGTAAATAGTAATATTTGCCTAAATTCTTTAAATTGGGAAGATGGACGCTCTGGACAAAGGACCCAGCGCCAATAATGCCCACTCCAATTTTACCTTCGATTTTCTTCCCTTGAAATGGGAGCAAAATTTTTCTTTCCCTTAAAGGCTTCTTGATGTATTTCTCGAACCCATACTTTATCAGTACTGCTAAGGGCTTCCCCTGGCTTTCCAGAAACCTATAGGCATTCGTTGCCTGTTCAATCGGGAAAGTGGCAGATATTAACTCTTTTACTTTAACCTTACCCTGAGAAATCAAATTAAGGAACTCTTCCATATTTCTATTTTCTGTCCAGCGGATATAGCCTATTGGATAATCGATGCCTTGCTCTTCATAAATCCGGTCATATCTACCTGGACCATAAGAAGTGGATATCAAAAAATCGAGCTCTTTTTTATACATCTTTTCACGATCCAGCTGGAGACCACAAACTCCCACGAGGACAACCTTTCCCTTTTGACGGCACATGTCAAAGGCTAAATTTACGGACTCCGAAGAATCTGTGGCCACGTACAAGATTACCGCATCAGCACCAAAACCATTGGTTCTTTCTAAAACTTTCTTTAAAGGATCTACCTCTTTCAAGGTGTAACTTTCTATTCCCAAACTCCTTGCTAAATCCACTCTCCTTTTGTCTAAATCAAAACCAATTACTTTATATCCTTCACTATCGGAAATCTGCGCCCCCAAATTTCCCAGTAAGCCCAGCCCAACAATTACTATAGTCTCACCAAAGCTTCTATCTGCCCTTCTTATTCCCTGCATGGCGATAGTACCAATAGTTGTAAATGCTGCTTCAGGCATATTTACATTTTCCGGAATTTTAACTATTAAGTTTCGCGGAACTAAGTCTATTTCGCTATGGTGGGCACTCTGAGCACCCCCGCAGGCTACTCGATCACCTACATTCATATCGGTAATGTTTTTGCCGATTTCGATAACTATACCACTTGTGGAATAACCTATGGGTTTAGGTTCCTGAATAATACCTTTAACTTTCGCAAATGTTCTACTTATCCCTTCCTGCCTGATCTTAAGCAGGACTTTCTTTATCAGGTCGGGTTTCTCTATCGCCTTCTTGAGTAAACTTTCTCTGCGACTTTCGACCCTTACTCTTTCAGTGCCTGAACTGATTAAGGAGAAAGCGTTAGCCACCAGGATTCCGTTTTCATCCAGAACTGGCGGCGGAACTTCATCAACCACAATTTTGCCTGCCTTTAAGAATACTTGTTTCATCTCTTTCTTCGCCTCGTTTCTATTTAATCTGTCCTATGTATTTAATAGCACTTTCACAATTCTCTGAGCAGCTTTGCCTTCCCACAGAGGAGGGATTCCCCCTTTTTTCTCTTTTCCATTTATGATTCTGGTTGCCTCCCTTATAATTCGGCGCGGGTCGGCACCCACTACGATATTTGTGCCCTCTTTAACAGTTACTGGCCGTTCAGTATTTTTTCGCAAAGTAAGGCAGGGAATATTTAGGACAGTCGTCTCCTCCTGTATTCCTCCAGAATCGGTTAACACAAATTTACAATTACACATAAGATTTAGAAAATCAACATATCCTAACGCCTTAAAGTTGTAAATTCCCGAGTTCGTTTTAGAACTAAAATATCTCCCCAATTTAAATTTCTCTACTTGCTTCGCAGCTCGCGGGTGTATCGGAAAAATAATGGGTATATGATTACCGACTTGTTTAAATGCCTCTAAAATATTCACCAGCACCTCTTTTCTGTCCACATTTTCAGGACGATGGAGAGTCAACAGTGCATATCCTTTCTTTCTTAGTCCAAAAGTCTTCCACGTATTTCTTCCTTGAGCTTCTCTTTTCAGGGATAGCAAGGTGTCAATCATCACATTACCGACGAAGAAAATCTTCTCTTGGGGTATTCCTTCCCTTCTCAAGTTTCGGTTAGCA
>Ga0209978_10000295_pt1 | contig 17843 bp, 19 predicted proteins | sample BentaG_FD_182805 | JGI IMG/M metagenome (GOLD analysis project Ga0209978, IMG submission 182805) | Deep subsurface microbial communities from South Atlantic Ocean to uncover new lineages of life (NeLLi) - Benguela_00093 metaG (SPAdes)... | ecosystem: Environmental > Aquatic > Marine > Oceanic >... | reverse complement strand
TCCGAATGGCTTCTAATTCATCATCCATAATTCTAAAGCCTCAAGTCAAACCTATCATGACTATATTTAATATTTTTTCAGTTCAGGATAGTAATCTATAAGATTTTTCTTTACTTCGTATGCCGCGTTATCCAAAAAAGATGTTCCTTTTGGTGTTAAAATGCGACCTTTTCCTCGCAGTTTTGTCACATACCCTGCTTTTTCCAATTGTTGCACAGCATGTCGCACAACAGATCCACTGCCGCTTCGTGCTTTGTAAGGTTTTGATCCTTTATCGCGTTTTCCACCATACTCATTTTTCAGATGTTCAATGCCGATGCCGTTATTGATATAGATTTTCCGAAGAATAGAAGCACATCTTGTATGCCACCAATTCTTATCTTCTGGAGGGTTCTCTTTTGAAACTCCTGTTCTTACGTAATGACTCCACTCAGGTGGAACAATCTCTTTTTCATTCTGCAATTTTTTTTTCAAGGCATCTATCAAGTCTTTTGCTGGAACGTCATATGCAGTTGTCATATCAATTCTCTTCCGTTATATATAAAGTGGGTATCGGTAATAAACCATATGTTATTTAAGCATATTGGGTAGCAAACCTGTTGGCAAGAGACAATAATTATTGCATTATTTTTTATCTGAAACGTTTATTTTGCCAGGTGATCCTGTATCGGTATTCTCATAAATTTTTTACAATTATTACAATAAGTAACAATCTTACCTCTATGAATACGTATTCTACAAGTAACATTTGGCAGAAGATACGAGTAACAATGCTTACAAAACCGACGTTTACATTTGTTTGGAATAGACACTAAGTACCGCATAGAAACCTTGCGTGCTAAAAACACACATCTATCAGATAGTTTTAACCTGCCGCATAATGCATATTGTTCTGCAAGCAAAAATAAACGTTGAATTCGTTGTTTCGCTATTTTTTTTTGCAGTTCTTTTTTTCTGTTACGCCTTTTTGACATAGAAAACTACTCACCAAAGGTAAAAACCAATAAATAAAGCTCTTGTTTAAAAAATCATGTATCTCTGATTGCTTACAGCATAAGAGAAAAAGAAAAAAAGAAGAAATAAAACGTTTTACTTCTTCTTCAAGTATGGAAGTCCTGTTCTCTTGTTTACACCAACTTTGTAACCGTTTGGTAACTCACAGGTTTTTCCACTTTTCGGCGTTCTTTTACTAAAGAAATAGATTGTTTGATTCCTTCCACCTCTTAAGGTTACGTCTCTTGTATATAAGGTCCAACCTTCATGTGTATATGCCATAATATAATACCTCCTAAAGGGGGAATATGCCTTGTATGATTTAAATTTTTCCTTATTTTCCTCCCTATGATGTTATCGAAACTACTAAAAACATGCAGATTTAATGGGAGTGGTCAATAAAAAGTAATGATTCAGTCAAACCGACAGGCGGACATGAAAATAGTGATAAAAAGAGCCGGTAGTTGTCGCCCACACATTGGAATGTAATTTTTGTTTTAAACACTTTCGAATTTATCAAATCAAAACAAACATTTTTGTAGGCTAAGTAAATGAACGTTTGTGAAAATATGACATGTGGGCAGTTACTATTCATTGGTCTAGGCCTCTACAGTGAAAAGGATGTTTCATTAAAAGGACTGACTGAAATTAAACATTGTGATACGGCTTTTGCTGAGTTTTATACGTCGAAGCTTATCGGTCTTGAAAAAGATAGTTTTGAACAAACCTTTGGAAAAACAATAGAAATCCTCTCCCGAGAAGAAACAGAGAAAGGAGACAGAATTTTAGAACATGCTTCAAAAGAAAACGTTGTTTTTTTGACATGCGGAGATCCTATGATTGCAACAACGCATGTTGATTTACGAGTAAGAGCTGTACGACAAGGTATCAAAACAAAAATTATTCACAGTGGAAGTATTATCACCGCAGCACCTGGTCTTCTTGGACTGCAAAGCTATAAATTTGGTAGAACGACAACACTTGCATTTCCTGAGAAAGATTATTTTCCAACTAGCCCGTATACTGTTATTTTGGAAAATAAAGAGAGAGGGCTTCATACGCTTGTTCTTCTTGACATTCAGGATGATAAACAGAGTTACATGACTGCTAACGAAGGGCTGAAGCTTCTTTTAAAAATGGAAGAGAAAATGAAAAAACGTCTCTTTGATGATGAAAGCATTGTCTGCGTTGTCGCAAGAGCTGGTTCACCAGAACCAATTATCGCAGCTAATACGATAAAGGAGTTAATACGTAGAGACTTTGGCGCTCCTCTTCACACTTTGATTATTCCTGGAGCTCTGCATTTTATGGAGGTTGAAGCATTAGAGGTTTGTGCCGGTTTGCCTCAAAAACTGAGTAAAAAATTGCAAAAAGTATAAGAAGTCTTGCTATTATTCATCAACAGCGGGGTTATGGATGCAACAAAGAAATGGATCTATCGGAATCATTTATGGTGACATCGGTTCGACTGAATTTAATTTCATAGTTGACGGTCATAATCTAAGAAAGTTTGACTACGTCACGGCACCACACAAAGAAGGATATATACTCGCACAAGTAATGGATGTCAGACGGTATTCAGACTTAAAATTTCAAGATGCAACTACTCTAAGAAGTGATGAAGCTCTTCCACATATTAAATCTAATGTTTCTGCCTATGCTGATGTCATTGGATATAGAGACAAGAGCGGATACCTGCAGGCTCCTCGTACTCCTTTTGATGCAGGGAGTAGAATAACGTTTGCGCATGAAGATCTTATACGACATGTTCTTGGTCTGCATCATGATAAATCAAACGGGGCATATCTTGGTCTTCTTAAAGGACATAACCTGCCTGTTTATCTCAACATCGATGCGCTTGTTCAAAAACATATTTGTATCCTTGCAAAAACAGGTGGTGGGAAGAGTTATGTCTGTGGGGTTCTTGTCGAAGAACTTTTTAAGAAAAAAATACCGATGGTTATTATTGATACCCATGGCGAATATATGTCTCTCACCAAGCCAAACAGTGATAGAAAAGACAAAAAAAACATGGAGAAGTTTGGCATTAAACCTCGGCAGTATGCTGATCAACTTGTTGGATTCTCCCCTCTTGGAAGCAGGGGAAACATTAAGCATCTCACATTAAACGGTATGAATCTTGAAGCAAGAGAAATCATAGATCTTCTTCATGCAAAACTCTCTGGCCCCCAGATTGGGGTTTTATATCAATCAATCAAAGAGATGAAGGAATACAAACAGCATTATACGATTCGAGATATCATAGAGGCTGTCACCAGAAGTAAAAGTAATGCTCGGTGGAATGTTATTGCTTCACTTGAATCACTTGACTCAATCGGTGTTTTCTCAGAAAAAGGTACAACAACTGATGAGCTTGTCAGGAAAGGAAGATGCTCTATCATCAATATGAAGGGTGTTCCGCCAGATATTCAAGATGTTGTTGTGGCACGCCTTACAAAAGAATTGTTTGATGATCGTAAAGCCGGTAAAATCCCCCCATTCCTCCTCATTGTCGAAGAGGCGCATAACTACTGTCCCGAGCGTGGGTTTGGAACTGCGGTTTCATCACATATGTTGAGAACGATAGCCTCTGAAGGGAGAAAGTTTGGAATGGGGCTTTGTATCGTTAGTCAGCGTCCAGCAAAGGTAGATAAAAATATTATTTCACAATGTAACACAAATATAATACTTAAGGTGACAAACCCGAATGATTTGAAAGCAATTATTCAATCAGTTGAAGGCTTAACCAATCAGACCTATAATGAGATACAACGTCTTCCTATTGGTGTCGCACTTATTTCTGGAGCTTCCATTCAGATTCCAATTATGATGGAGGTACGTACTCGGGAGACCAGTCATGGCGGTAAATCTGTTACCATATTTAAGAATGGTGAGACCATTGATTTTAAACCAAAGATCCCTAAGGCGCCAGCACCACCACCTCAACCAAAAGAACATGTTGCAGAAAAACCGGTTAAGAAAAATAATGTAACTGAAAAAGCAAGGGCGGTAAACAGAGTAGCTAAGCGACTTGGTTGGGTAGACACTGATGATCCTGATAAGACAATAGAGCTGTTAACAGAAGAAGCCCTGAAAATGAAGGAAAATGTCTATAAATATCTTGATTCGCTGGCACAACTTGGGAAAAACTTCTGCTATGAGACTGATCCGAAATGCATTAAATGCCCAATGAAAGATGGATGTCGATATAGGGCCTCTCAAGGGAGAAAAAAAGGATTCTTTAAAAGATGATAAGACGTTCTTATGAAAGATAAAAAATTAATTCTAATAATAACTATCGTTTTATTATTTGTACCTATATTTTCTGGATGTCTAGATTCTTTTCTTGATTTCCCTACGACGTATGAGTCACATCCTACAAAAATTAGTTATACGATTCGTTACGGATACATTGTGACGTGTACTGGTACTGGAAAATATGAGATAACCTATGACTGTGACATACCTGAAGTACTTCGAGGAACTCATAGTCCTCATCCGTTATATAATCAGTCTTTTGAGGTTATTACTCCTGTAAATAATAGTTTTCTGCATTGGAATATTTCAGGAGACGATGAGACAACCTATGAACTTGGAATAACCGCTGGTGTTGTTGCAGAAAGTTTTCTTGAATCTGATCTCAGTGGTTCAGATGCGTTAGCAGTTCAAGAAATCAAAAGTTTTTATCCAACTATTTCAAAAAAGTATCTTCATATGCAGTCGAATGGCTCTGCACTGCTTATTGATCCCACTAATTCAAACATTAAATTGATTGCTCAAAATGTTTTCGATATGGCAGAGACGAACAACTCGTTTCTTCTCGCTAAAGAACTCTTCATCTGGTTTAAAGAAAACACAAGGTATCAAATACATAACAGTAAGGGAAGTGTTCAACCTGCAGCGGTAACGCTTCAGAAGAAAACAGGGGATTGCGATGATCTCTCGTTTCTTTATATCTCTTTATGTCGAGCAGTTGGTATTCCTGCTCGTTTCATTCGAGGTTATCTCCTTTCAGAAGATAATGCTGGAGATGTTTCAGCTACTCCGCATGCTTGGTCTGAAGTTTTTGTCGGCGGATTAATGGGTAATAACGGATGGATCCCTGTTGAATGTGCTTGCGACTGCGATGATACTAACGTGAATGTTAATCAGAACTTCGGGGTAGAGAACGCGTTTCATTTACGATTATTTGTCGACGATGGAAGTAACGAATCAATGAATACGTCACTTTCCGGTATATCGTATGTGACTTATGGTCAAAAAAGAACTATTAAACTTCAGTCTTTCACAGAAGTTGAAGACTACGAAAAAATTGAATCAAAAAAACTTGTGGTGACAAAAGACAATCAACGGTCGTATCAATAATAATCTTTCTACAGATGTGAGATACGTTGAATTAAAACAAAAAGATTATTTTCCCGTAAAAGTATTAATCATTATAAAATATAGAGTGTTTCTTTGTTGGAGTGATGGTTTGATTAATGATAAAACCGCAGAAAAATTTGCAAAATATATGAAGAAATATCCAAATCTTTACAAGTTTCTTGCTTGTAGTGTTCAGAAACATACGGCAAATGCTCACCCGATAATTATTGATTTGGGTGCTGGTCCAGGTTTACTCTCGTTAGAACTGCATAAAAAGATTCCAAATGCAAAAATAATTGGAGTTGATTCTTTACAGAAAATGCTTCAGTTAGCAAATGAAAATGCTTGTTTTGATACATTTGAAGCACTGCTTGGCTCGTCTGAAAACATTCCAGTAGAAGATGATTCAGCAGATATTGTCGTAAGCCGGTTTAGTCTACCATATTGGAAACATCCAAACAGTAGTTTTACAGAGATATATAGAGTATTAAAACCAGGTGGAAAGATCATACTTGAGGCGTTAAATCGAGATTTTCCTGTGTGGAGGCTTTTTTTGATAAAGCTTCATATGCTTCTCAACTCCGCGGGAGGAGATGTCACAAGATATCATCTTGACGCCTACAAAACGGCATATACTATAGGTCAGGTTGAGCAGTTTCTCACTGATGCCAACTTTCACATTATTGAAAAGGAAGGATCAGAAAAAGATTGGAAGTTTCTGGTGGTTGCAGAGAAATAATACGTTGAACTATATATTATACAAAACTTATAAATACTATATAAATCTAATATTTTAATTGATATATGAAAATATATGCAGGTGGTATAAATCATACCTCAAAAAAGATACTAGCTACAAGCATAACTATTCTACTTATTGTACTAACGATATCTCCTATAGTAAACAGTGAGAATGCTTCAATTCCGATCCTTTCACCGACCGACTTAGTAGGTGATGATAAAGAACTTCACCTTCTTCGTGGCGAGCATTATCTTTTTGTGAATGCATCAGAAGATGTTGATGAGTTTCATATCCGATTTTCATTTCCACCAGATTATAGCTATCAGGTTCCGATACTGTTAGAAATCTTTAATGATACAACAGAAAAACTCCTCCATTATGAAATTGAAGATGATACAAACAAGCCAAATAAAATCATAAATTTCACAATAGATGCTATGGAAAAAGATGAATGTATTCTTCTTCATTTCACATGTTGGGTTCTTGTCAAAAACCATGATTTCTCTGATCTACCAGAAAAAGTTAAATTCCCAAGAAGATGGCAGCTTCCTGAAGAAACAAAAACCTGGCTTGCATCCACAGAAGTTGTACAAAAACACAGTCTTCTCATCAGACATAAGGCACGGCAGCTGCGAGGAATCAGAAGTGATGTTTTAGAGTTTGCAAATGACATTGCAAGATATATTAAATGGCACAGATTTGGGTTGTTTCTTCTACAATTAAATCTAGGTATTTTCTTTCCTCAAGACGCCAGAACAACGTTGTTTATAAACGGTGAAAACGTTGGACGATCACATTTAGCATGTGCTTTTTTTAGATCACAAAACGTTCCCGCACGGGTAATTCTAGTGCATAACGATCAAGGATTCTGGACGCAAATGCATTACATGGTAGAATATTACGTCCCGGATTATGGGTGGGTTTTACTTGATTCAACAAAAGGAAAAACTCCTTATGAAACTAAAAGACAGATCATCAATAGAATATGTTATCCAGAGGATGAGGATGATACAAAAACTGATTATATTTTTCCCTATATGACTGGAGAAGAACGGTGGCTGTGGATTGATAATGATCATGTATCTCCGTATTATGTTGATTGTGATGAAGGTAGTAAATCACAAATGTTTAGTGAAAGCGAGGTAACCACAGATTGTTTTACTGCAGACTATGCTTTTCTTTTGACGCAAATGGTGTTTCATCAATATGAACAATATCTTGGCATGAATCTTTCTGGTGAAAACCAAGAGCATTTCCAAAAAGCAGTTGACTATCAGAAACAAGCTATTGATAAGTTAATAGAAACTGAGGATCCTAATGAGTATATATTTTATATGGATCTTGCTTTTGATGAATATAAAGAAATTGAACTATAAAAATTACCTATTTTTCAAATAAATTTATTACCATCCAAGAGTTATATTTTATTATGACAAAACCTAACAATAAAACAAAAAAATCTTCGGGATCGATAAAATCTATTTTTATCCCAATCATTGCATTTCTTGTTTTTTCATTATGTCTTTTTCCAATAGTACTTGCAGGAAAAATTCTTCTCTATTTTATAGCATTTGATAAATTCTGGCACTTTTTACTCTTGCCTTTCATTCTCTACATAGGTATAGTAATTGTGGTTGTTTCTCTTCTTTTGATTTCAGGAGTAATAATACGATTATTCAATATAAGATACGAACCAGGAATCTATGAATATACATTTAAAAATAAAACTGCTTTCAGATGGATTGTCGTCTGCGCCCTTTATACTCCTTGTAGGAAAATTCTTGAAATGTTTCCAATGGGTAGAATAAAAATTGTTTATTACAAATTATTAGGGATGAAAATCGGGAAAAACACGCTTGTTGGTGGAGTCATCAAAGATCCTTGTGTTACAGAGTTTGGTGAGAATACAACGATGGGAGAATATGCAGTCATTTATGGCCATATTCATAACTATGAAAAAGAAACCATAACCATTAATAAAGTATCAATTGGAAATAATTGTATCATCGGAGCAGGAGCAATTGTCATGCCTGGCGCGGTGATACAAGACAACGTTACCTTGGCAGCTGGGGCACTTGTCACAAAAAATCAAGTGCTGGAAAAAGGAAAAACATATGGTGGGGTTCCTGCAAAAGAGATAAAAAAAGAAAACTAAATAATAATCATTTTAACAATCGTTAACTTTAAATACACAGATAACAATTAAATATTATATAAGGGGATAAAATATGAAAAAATATCTAATCATAGGAATCTTGGCTATAATATTGATAATGCCAATGGTAGGAGCAGCAAATATAATAAATGAAAAAAATGAAGTGAAACCGATAAATGTTCTTTCAGGGGGAGATTTTACCCATACAGTGATTGTTGAATATGTGGGGACAACGACATGTGGATATTGTCCAACAGCATCGAGTCAATTATATTCTATCTATAACTCAGGTGACTACGATTTTTATTATGTCTCATTAGTTGCTAATGTGAATCCTAAGATATACAGTCGGGTACAGGAACTAGGAGTCTCAGCAGTACCAGATGTCTATTTTGATGGAGGATACAGAAATCTTTTGGGTGCACAAGAAGATGAGCAACCATATAGAAATGCAATAACCCAATGTGGAGAAAGAACAGTACCAGATATCGATGTCGATGTATCTGTTGAATGGAAAGGTGGTGGGACTCTTAAAATATCTGTGATCGTTCAAAATAACGAAGCTGAGGAATATGATGGACATCTTCGTGTCTATATTGTTGAACCAGAGTCACGCTGGAATGATGCACAGGGCAACCCAAAACATTTTGGAGTTTTAGCTATTCCAATTGATAGAAGTTTAGCTGTGCCACAAGGTCAGCCAAGACCACTTGGTGATACCTACACATTTACAAAAACTTGGTTTGGATCTCTTGATGGATTTGGCGATATCACAGAAGACAACATTATGGTAATTGCAGCGGTTTTTGATGGAGAAACAGACCAGGCAGTACAAACAGATGCAGCAGAACCAACAACGAGTACCGAGCAATTCCGTCTATTTGAAAACTTCAAGATATTTCAATTTATGAGGGAAAGAGGCATCCTCTTCCGTCTCTTTAATCTGATAGCAAACCTCTAAAGATGATGTCGCCCACTTTTCGATTCAAGAGATACAAAAATCTGATATGTCCGTATTTCAGCAAAGGTATAAATAAACAATTTTATTTTGAACTTTGTTCTATTTGAAGATAAAAGTTGGAAAGCAACATGAATTTCGAGAGATTCCAAAGGCAAATAATTGTAAAAGAGCTTGGTAGAAAAGGTCAAGAGCTACTTTCAAAGAAACACGTTGTTATTATTGGTGGAGGTGGACTTGGAAGCAATAGCTCCAATATACTGACGAGGATAGGAATTGGAAGTATAGACATTGTTGATGATGACTTGGTAGAACTACCCAATCTTTACAGAACATCAATTTTTAATGAAGAGGACGTAGGGCGACCTAAATGTCAGATTCTTGAAGAAAAATTACAAAAAATAAACTCAGAGGTGAAGATTAGAGGAATAAAAAAAAGAGTTACAAAAGAAAACATCCACTCAATTGTGAAGAATGCCGATATCATTTTAGATGGAACTGACAACATGCAGACACGTTTTCTCATAAATGATATATCAGTGAAAAATAACATTCCTTGGATCTATGCAGGAGTATACTCAACCGTTGGAATGATTATGGGAATACATCCGAAACATACCCCGTGCTTGAAATGTATCTCTCAAAGTATTCCAGAAAAAACTGGGGAACTTCCTATATTAGGTAATCTTCCATTAACCATTGCTTCCATAGAGTGTACAGAAGCAATAAAATTACTTCTTGATAAACAACTTTCTGGTCTGATCATCTACGATATTTGGAACCAATATTTTGAACAGATGAATATAAAAAGAAATCCAAGGTGTTCATGCTGCCAAAGAGGAATATTCGAGTTTCTTTAGAGGAAAACGTTCATGAAAATCAAAGTAAAGTTAATCGGCAGATACAAAGATATAACCGGTAAAACCGAGCTTGAACTAAAAATCAATAATGGAGATACAATCTGGCATGTTGTTGATGTTTTTGTAAAACAGTATCCAAAACTTGAAAAAGATAAAAAATTTATTATGGTCTCAAAGAATAATACGTATACAACTCCTGATGCAAAGATTGAAAATGGTGATGAGATAACACTTTCGCCGCCCGTTGTTTCAGGTGGGTGAAGTAGAATGATGAAAAAATCTCTGTTATCAATTATTTTCCTGTTCTTTGTGTTTCTTCTCCTCGTACAATCAGTTGTTGCTGAAAACATGGTTGTCGTAGACTTCTATTACTCAACATCATGTGGATCATGTGAACCACCGAAAGAAGTCATGGAAGAGATACAAGAATATTACGCAATAAACTATTCTGAAATTGTTATTATAAACATTAAAGAAGTCGGCTCTAACGCAACAAATCGTCAGGAAATGCGTGATCGCGGTTTGAGTTTTCCCGCAGCAATAGTTAACAACAAAACAAAAATTCCAAAAAGCAATATCACATTTTATGAAGTACAAACCATTATTGATGCCTATATCCAAGGTATTGAAATAAATCAAACATTTGATGAGAGAATAATCGACATTCCCTTCATCGGAAGAATTAATACATCAAGTCTTTCATTGCCTGTTCTTACCATTGTGTTAGGTGTTGTTGATAGTTTTAATGTGTGTTCGATTTTTATTTTGTTTATTCTTCTTAGTCTGCTTGTTCATGCACAGTCTCGTAAAAGAATGCTTTTAGTCGGAGGTATCTTCGTCTTTTTTTCTGGACTATGGTATTTAATATTTATGTTTATATTGAAGATGATATTTGGCGCTTTAGAAATGATGATAATTTCAATTGTGGTTGGTGTTATAGCAATTGTTTTAGGGGTAATCTCTATTAAGGATTTTTTCTTTTTCAAAAGAGGAGTTTCTATTGGCATCCCAGAGAAGAAAAAATCAGGAATATATCGGCAAATGAGAAATCTTGTAAAAACCCCATATGTATCAGTTGTGGTTTTTGGGACAATAGTGTTAGCAGTTACGGTTAATCTATTTGAGTTGGTATGTAGTTTTATTTTGCCTACCCTTTTTGTCAGTAGATTGGGCGATAGTGGCTTATCAGACTTTCATCAGCATCTGTATATACTTGCTTACAATGTTATCTATGTTATCCCGCTTATCATTATTGTATTACTTTTTGTATTTTCTCTCGGACGAATGAAATTAACAGATTGGCAAGGTCAAAAGTTAAAACTATTCTCAGGTATAATGATTTCCTCATTTGGAATTCTTCTGCTAGTTGATTATATGATCTTAGAAAATGTCGTTGCTCCAGTAGCGTTACTACTACTTAGTATTATTTTAACGACTATCATCTCTCATATTTGGAAAAAATACAGTCATAAGGAGAAGATAGATTTAAAAGAAGAATCCAAAGAAGAAGAGCAGTGAACCCTCCCTACTTATAATAAATATGATAGATCTATCATATTTGATATTTAGCTATACTTCTCAACAAGATCTGCGATATCAGTTGGAAATTTAGCCACTTTAACATCTGCTTTTTCAAAGGCCTTTATTTTTGATTCTGCAGTACCTTTTCCACGGGCAATAATCGCGCCAGCATGCCCCATGCGCTTTCCTGGTGGAGCTGTTCTTCCGGCGATAAATGCAAACACAGGTTTACTAATGTGTTCGGTAATATGTTCAGCAGCCTCTTCCTCTGCAGTTCCACCAATTTCTCCAACTAAAACAATGGCTTTTGTTTCTGGATCTTTTTCAAAGGCATCAAGAGCATCAATAAATGTTGTCCCAATGATTGGATCTCCACCAAGTCCAACACAGGTACTCTGGCCAATATCTTTTTCAGTGAGAGAATTTACAATCTCATAGGTAAGAGTTCCAGAACGACTAGCAACACCAATATTTCCTTCTTTAAAAATCTGGCCTGGTAAAATCCCGATCTTTGTTTTACCAGGACTGGCAATACCTGGGCAGTTTGGTCCAATTAAAACTGCCTCTTTATATTTTGCATAGTGAACAAATTCCATTGCATCATGAAATGGAATATTTTCAGTGATTACCACGAGTGTTTTAATACCAGCATCAAGTGCTTCAAAAACTGCATCTTTAGCAAAACGTGCAGGTACCAAAACTAGAGAAGTATTTGCCCCAGTTTCAGAAACACCTTCATATACATTATTGAAAATTGGAACGCCTTCTACCTTCTGACCACCCTTTCCCGGTGTTACACCAGCAACAACATTTGTTCCAAATTCTTTCATCGCACCAATATGAAATACACCCTGATGACCAGTTGCACCTTGAACTAATACTTTATTTTTTTTATCTGCAAATATAGCCATATATTTTCACCTCGCAAGATCCGAAGATTTCTTGGCAGCATCCTGAAGAGTTGCACCAGTAATAAGCCCTGCATCCTTCAAAATATCTTTTGCAATATCCTCATTACATCCCTTAATGCGCGTTATTACAGGACAATCAATTCCTTCTTTTGTAATTACTTCCTTTACTCCCTTTGCAACAGTATCACACCTTGTAATACCACCGAATAAATTTAAAAATATTACCTTAGGCTTTGCTTTTTTCATAAGTTTAAATGCTTGCTTTACTTTTTCAGGGTCATCAGTACCACCAAGATCCAAAAACACACCGCCTTTACCAGAATAATGAGTAAGTGCATCAAGAGTAGCCATTGTAAGTCCTGCGCCATTTGCAATAACACCAATGTTTCCTTCTAATTGAATAAATGCAATGCCCTTACCCTTGGCATCTTCTTCAAGAGGTGTAAGTTCAACCTGCTCTGGTACAATATCAGGATGACGATAAGTTGCATCATCATTGATAGTAACCTTAGAATCTAAGGCGATTACATCTCCATTTTTTGAGATTATTAGTGGATTTATTTCAACAAGCTCACAATCGTATTCTCTGAATAATTTGTAAAGTTTAGAAATAACTTTAGCGACTTCTTTTCCTTCTTCTTTTTCTAGCTTGAGTTTTGAGACTATTCCACGAATATGAAATGATTGGATTCCAATGAGTGGGTTTACCCATTCCTTGAATATTTTATCATCTGGCACGCTTTCAATATCCATACCGCCTTCGCCACTAGCCATAATAAGAGGCATTCTCTTCGACCGATCCAATGTTATACTTAGATACAATTCTTTTTTGATATCTACTTTTTCCTCTGCAAGTACTTTTCTAACTGTATATCCTCTTATATCCATACCCATAATTTGCGATAGCTTTTCCTTTGCATCATCAACGTTATCAACTGATTTTATTCCACCTGCTTTACCTCTTCCACCAATTGGAACTTGTGCTTTTAAAACAAAAGGAAACTTCAAGTCAGAAAAATCTTTTTCATTATTCACCAGCTTTCCATTTGGAACTGAGATCCCATACTTATCAAACAGTTCCTTCCCCCGATACTCAAACAGTTTCATGGGACCATGAATACAAATTCATATATTTAAGAGCTTTTTAACCCAAAAATCGCAGCCTACAATCTTACTTGCAATAGGAGCAAACTTAAAATCTTTTATAAAAGCCATTGTGCGCAAACTATAGGATCTAATCACCGGATCTTCTGCGATCCATTGATTTTCCTTTAGAACCTGCATGATTTTTGTCCTATCAAGTTTATACTTCTCATAATCATTGTATATGGAAATCATAACTGCTTCAAATCTACGACTGGCAAAAAAAACCGTTGAATCACTCATTAACGACGCAGCCTCATCCTCCTCCATATTTGGAGGGTTACGAGGATCAAAACTGATATGATAAAATACTAATATTTCAAAACCCAATTTAACAAAATTTGGCAAATTAAGCTTACTCATCAAGTTATTTTCCTCAAATTTACGTCTCAAACGTGAGACTGTATGCCTTGAAACCCCTAAATCCCTACCAATATCGCTATCAGACAACTCAGGATAGCTGATTAATATACAATAAGCATTCTTCTCAGTATCAGACAATACTACATTCTCCGTATCACCAAAATCGACATTTTCAATCTCAACTTCTGGCTCTGAATCCAAATTAAAACTTCTTCTCAATAAAGGGACAAAATCAAAAAAACGATAAATTTTACTAATTTCAAATGGGAAAACCACCAAATTTGGATATTCCTCTTCTAAAAGTCCCCGTCCACCAAATGTCTGTGTCCTAATGTCATTAATTCGACCAATTGTTGCATAATCCTTAGAAAGGCTCAAAGAGAACCCTTTATCCTGCTCTCCTACAGAAAAAAATATCTCCGGAAAAACTTCAATAGTTTCTCCAGTGATTTCAACTCTTTCTAAGAGGGGTATTAAAGGGCTGAAATGTGAATAAATTACAACAAGCATTTCACATCCCATACTTTGAAGTTTTGGAATTATAAGTTTTCGAAGGTAATCATTATCTTTTAAGCGATGTCTAATAGATGTAGCAGTAGAATGTTTCAGATCAAGTGTTTCAGATAGTTCTTTATCAGTTAACTTAGGATATCTTACAAGTCCATAGAGCATTTGTTTTTCTTTTGTTGTTAATTCAAACTTGTTCATGCTCTTAAGAATAGGTACCTTGAATATAAACTTTTTTCTCATTTTATCGAAAAATAATTAAGTTATTGTTAAATCGAGCAATATTTATTAATTTTTTGAGCAAATATATAAAATAATTGACATCGATTACTATTACGAGAATTTCCCCCAAAAACTATATAAAATATAATATACATATGTATAATGCAGATCAGTTTGGGAGGAACCATCTTGGTGAAAACCCTAGTAGAGAAAAAGATCTATAGAAAAACTGGAATGAAAACGCATCTTTTTTTTAGATTTATGATGAAATTTTTAATATTTGATTTAACCGGTTTTGTGGGGATATCATGATTAAAAAAGAACAAGTCCTATTGGAAAAACCAGATGTAAAAAAAGCAGAGGATGTAGAGAAAAAAGCTGGAACCGTTGAAGTTTTCATCATGGGTAAAAGCTACAAGGTTCCTGCAGGTCTTACAATAATGAAGGCTTTAGAATATGCTGGGTATAGATATATCAGAGGTTGCGGATGTAGAGCTGGCTTTTGTGGTGCATGCTCTACCATCTACCGGATTGAGGATGAACAGAAACTTGGTTTTGATCTAGCATGTCAGAAGGTTGTCGAGGATAAAATGTATCTTGTTCAACTTCCTTTTGTCCCTGCATATAAAGCTGAGTATGATATTGAAAAAATTAGGCCCAAGGAAAGTACAATTTTAGAATTTTATCCAGAAATTGCCAGATGTGTCTCATGTAATACGTGTACAAAATCCTGTCCACAGGACATAGAGGTTATGAAGTATATTCAGAGAGCAGTTAGAGGAGATATTTCAAAATGTGCGGAGATTTCTTTTGATTGTATTCAGTGTGGTCTATGTGCAATGAGATGTCCTGCTGATATTAAGCATTATCACGTATCACAGCTTGCTCGAAGGTTACGTGGAAAATATCTGGATACAAGATCAAAAAATCTTTCGAAACGCTTGAAGGAAATTGAGAACAGAAAATACGATACTGAAATTGATAAACTTATTAAAATGGACAAAAAAGAAATCTTGGAGATGTACAAGAACAGAAAGATCGAGGCAGAAGAGACAGGTTCTGGAGGTGTTTAAGTGAAGGTAACAAATGGATATCCAGATTACATGATGAAATCTATAAAACTAGTAGAAGAAAAACGAGAAAAAAATATGGCTAAACCAGTTAAACCTATGTCTATGAAGGCTCGTGAGGAAATTCTAATTAAATATCATCCGGATTATATGAAAGGAACAAAGAGAGAACTTAAGGTTGGTAGAGACAAGGGAATGCTGTTGTATAATGGAATCGTAGATCTTCTTGAGGCTAGGACCATTCTTGATCCTAAAGATGTTGATTTAAGCAAGATTGATTATGACGTTGATTTACTTATAATCGGTGGTGGCGGTGCTGGTACTGTTGCAGCTTTGTTTGCCTATGAATCTGGTGTTCCTAAAGATAAAATTTTGATTGTAACAAAGCTTCGTCATGGTGATGCAAATTCTATGATGGCACAAGGCGGAATTCAAGCTGCTGATAGACCTGAGGATAATCCTACATTGCATTATCTCGATATTTATGGTGGAGGGCATTTCACTAACAAACCTGAGCTTGCTAGAGCACTCGCGTTGGATGCCCCAGGCATAATCAGTTGGCATGAAGAACTTGGTGTGATGTATGATCGTCATGAGGATGGTGAATTCCAAGAATTATCTGGTGGTGGTACTAGCAGGAATCGTATGCATAGTGCAAAGGATTACACTGGTATGGAGCTTATGAGAAACATCAGAGACAAAGCTAGGAACCTAGAGATTCCTGTATTAGAGTTTTGCCCTATGGCTGAATTGCTCATGGATGCTAAAGGTCAAGTAGCTGGTGGTATTGCCTTTAACCTTGAAACATTTGAATATTATGTAATTCGAGCTAAAGCCACAATATTGGCTACTGGCGGTAGTGGTAGATTACATCTTGCGAACTATCCTACAACGAACCATTATGGTGCAACTGGTGACGGTCTTATTATGGCTTATCATATTGGTGCTAATCTTCTTGATTTGGATACTATACAAATCCATCCTACCGGGGATGCTTATCCTGAACCACTAGTTGGAATCCTATCAACTGAGAAGATTCGAGGACTTGGTGCAATACCGCTCAATAAAAATGGAGATCCATTCGTTTTTCCGTTGGAACCACGGGACGTTGAATCAGCAAAATTTATTCAGGAATGCAAACAAGGTAGAGGCATTGTGACTCCAACTGGGATGCCCGGGGTCTGGCTTGACTCACCTATGATTGACATTATTCATGGGGAAGGAACTATAGAAACGAAACTAGCTGGTGAGGTACGAAAGTTCAAACGATTTGGAATCGATATGGCAAAGCAACCAATTCTTGTCTATCCAACCCTTCATTATCAAAATGGCGGTGTAGAGATCAATGAAAAAACTGAAACTAAAGTACCAGGATTATTTGCAGCAGGTGAAGTATCTGGTGGAGTCCACGGAAAAAACCGACTAATGGGAAACTCTCTGCTTGATTTTAACGTATTTGGTAGACGTTCAGGGATTTATGCAGCAAAATATGTGAAAAAAGCTAAAATTGGTAGATTAACACTAAACCATCTTGATAAATATAATAAAATGCTGGAGCAGGCAAAAATTAAACCAGCTAAGTCCGCTCCGATCATCTTGCCTGAGTATAGAGGTGAAATGACGATATCTAGAGCATTAGATATATTCTGAATGGTGTATTGATGATAGAGGTTAAGGAAGACTGGTGCAAAGGTTGCAATCTCTGCATTGAACGATGCCCAGTAGATGCACTGGAAGAATCTGATACGTTAAATCGGAGAGGAGTCCGTCCTCCTCGATTAAAAAAAGAAAATAACTGCAACTACTGCCGGCTCTGTGAACTCATCTGTCCAGATCTTGCAGTAACTGTCATCCCTGAAGAAGATGATAAAAAACCTGTTAAAAAAACCCTTCTAACACCTGTAGGAGGAATAAAATGAAATATAAACGTGATCCTAAAAGAATAAGAGAAGTTTTAGGTAAAAAAGTACAGTTCTTACTTGGAGATATGGCCTGTGTCTACGGGGGACTACTCGCAGGGTGCTCATTTTTTG
>Ga0209978_10000294_pt1 | contig 17844 bp, 10 predicted proteins | sample BentaG_FD_182805 | JGI IMG/M metagenome (GOLD analysis project Ga0209978, IMG submission 182805) | Deep subsurface microbial communities from South Atlantic Ocean to uncover new lineages of life (NeLLi) - Benguela_00093 metaG (SPAdes)... | ecosystem: Environmental > Aquatic > Marine > Oceanic >... | reverse complement strand
AAATAAGCTGGCTCGTATTCGGAACAAAAAAATTGGCTTTGTGTTCCAGACTTTTAATCTTCTCGCCCGCACAACTGCTTTAGAAAACACGGAACTCCCCCTTCTTTATTCAAACATCCCAAGAAAAAAGACAAGAGATGTGGCCTTTAAAGCTCTCTCCTCAGTGGGTCTGGAGGGAAGAGAGCTTCACCGGACGAATCAACTCTCTGGAGGAGAGCAGCAGAGAGTGGCCATTGCCAGAGCCCTTGTGAACAAACCTTCCCTTCTTCTGGCAGATGAGCCGACTGGAAATCTGGACACAAAAACAGGGAATGAAATCATAGATCTTTTTAAAAATCTCAACGCAGAAAAAAATATTACGGTTATCTTGGTCACTCATGAGGCGGAAATAGCTCGGATTGCCCATCGAAGAATCTATCTCAGAGACGGACAAATCGTGAAGGAAGAGCATGACTAGAATTTCCCTTTACCATACTCTCACCCGGCAAAAGGAGTAAAAAAATGAACATATTAAGAACGATTCGCGTTTCATTAAGGGCTTTAAACCGGAATAAAATGCGCTCTTTTCTAACAGCCCTGGGCATAATCATAGGTGTCGGTGCGGTAATAGCCATGATCAGCATCGGACAGGGCGCTAAACAGGCTATTGAAGAACGATTTAATTCCATGGGAACAAACCTCCTCTTTGTCCGTCCTGGCAGCCGCTCATTTCGCGGCCGTCATGGCGGAGGAGGAACATACCAAAATCTTACTCCAGGTGACGCCAAAGCTATCGAGGAAAAAGCTGATGCTGTACAATATATTTCACCCAATGTCTCGAGTAGAGCCCAAGTCATCTATGGGAATAAAAACTGGAACACATCCATCCAGGGGGTTGGCGCGAAGTATCCTGAAATAAGAAACTGGACAGTTGAAGAAGGGATTTTCTTTGATGAAACTATGGTCAAAACAGGGCAAAAAATCTGTGTCCTGGGAAGCGAAGTGAACGAAAATCTTTTCGAAGGAGAATATCCCATTGGAAAGATAATAAGGATCAAGAAAGTTCCTTTCAGGGTGATCGGTGTCCTAAAATCAAGGGGGGAATCAGGTGGGTGGTTTAACAGGGACGACATGATTGCCATGCCTTACACCACTGCCCAACGTAGGATTATCGGAAGAACAGACAGGATTCAGGGCATAGATGTTTCAGCCGTATCCATGACTAGGTCCATTGAAGCCGTGGAACAAATCGAAGAAATCCTCCGGATTCAACATAAGATTGCTCCAGGAGCAGAAGATGATTTTCATGTAAGGAATATGTCGGAAATTGCCGAAGGAGCAGCAGAATCAACCAATATTCTGACTATTCTTCTCGGAGGCATCGCTTCTGTATCCCTTCTCGTAGGAGGGATAGGAATTATGAACATCATGCTTGTCTCTGTAACAGAACGTATCAGAGAAATCGGCATCAGAATGTCCGTCGGAGCCCGAGAAAAGGATATCCTTTTCCAGTTCCTGACAGAGGCGATTGTCTTAAGTATCTTGGGGGGAATTATAGGAATTGGTGTGGGCTTATTCAGCTCAAAGTTGATATCTCAATTTGCCGGCTGGAAAACCCTGGTTTCAATGGGTTCCATTGCTCTGGCCTTCCTCTTTTCTGGCTCGGTGGGAATATTTTTTGGGTTTTACCCTGCCCGCAAGGCCTCCAAATTGGACCCTATTGATGCTTTAAGATACGAATAAAAAAATCATTGCTAAAAAAAATAGTGAGAAAGTAAAAAGTAAACAGTTAAAAAAAATATTACCTCTAAATCAGATCAAGTTAATTAAAAAGATAAGGCGGACATGGCAGGCAAAAAAATTGAAATTGGAAATTAGCTTCTCCAGCCTTTCAGGCCCTTTTATCTTGTATAGCTTTTTATTAATTTTAATCAAGGAGGAATGAAATGTTAAAGCATACAATAGGAGTTTTTACGGTTCTGATTTTTTTGATGACCACAGGATCTCTGGCTCAACAAGAAGAAAAATCTCTCTCTCTCTCGCTTGAAGACTGTATCCTAAAAGCCATAAAGAATAACCTTGATGTTGCCGTTGAGGTTTTGAACCCAGAGCTGGCTGATATTTCAGTCTCCCTTGCGAACGAAAGATTCATGCCCAATTTTTCATTCAACTATAGTAAAAGAGATTCCAACTCGGCATCCTATTCATTTCTTGACGCTGCTGACCAGGTTTCCACTCTATACAACAACTATTCAGCTCAGATCTCACAACTCATTCCCACAGGAGGGAGTTTTTCTATCGTTCTCGACGGTTATAAGAACGACACAAACAGAAGATTCCAGACCATTAATCCCCGCATCGGAAATACACTAACTTTTAATTTCACCCAACCGTTGCTTAGAAATTTTGGTTTTAAGGTTAACCGCAGGGAAATAACCATCGCTAAGAACAACAGGGAGATTTCAGAAAATAATTTTAACAAAACACTCCAGGATACGATATACAGTGTTGAGGAGGCTTACTGGAATCTTGTCTACGGCATCGAAAACCTCAAAGTGAGAAAACAATCGCTGAAATTAGCAAGAGACCTGCTGGAAAAAAACAAAATAGCGGTTGAAGTCGGAACCCTAGCCCCAATCGAAATCTTGAGTGCCCAGTCTGATGTGGCCACCCGGGAGGCGGATATCCTTGAAGCCGAAGCCTTGGTAAATAATAACGAGGATCTCCTGAAAACAATCATGAACCTTGCTGAGGAAGAGGAAGGAATGGAGTTTGTAAAAATAGTCCCTACAGATACCCCCGCCTATGAGAAGAAAGATGTGAGCCTCGATGAGGCTCTCCTGACTGCTGTAGAGAACAGGCCGGATTTGAAGGCAACAAGGATAGATCTAAAAAACAGAGAAATTAACGTTAGCTATTCCAGGAATCAGCTTCTTCCAGACTTAAGCCTTCAAGCATCCTACTGGAGCCCGGGAATTACAGGGGACCAAATCGTATATGAAAATAATGATGCTTTACGGGGAAAAGTGATCGGGACAATTCCAGGTTCATCCTCAGATGCCCTGAAGGATGCCCTTAACTTCAAATACAAGAATTGGTCTGTTGGATTAACGCTTTCCATTCCGCTCAGTAGCGTACTTTCGCGAGCAGCATATGCCCAGGCCAGGGTTAATCTAGACCAGGCCATGCTGCGGCTGAAGAACCAGGAACAGCTGATATTCCTTGAGATAAAGAACGCGGTGCGGGCAGTGCAAACGAATTTCAAACGAGTTCAGGCCTACAAAACAGCCCGGGAACTGGCCCAGAAAAAATTGGAAGCAGAGGAAGAAAAACTTAAAGTAGGGCTCAGCACAAACTATTTTGTCCTTCAATATCAAAGAGACCTGGCCAATGCCCAGACAATGGAACTCAAGGCAAAGATTGATTACAACCTCTCTTTAGCTCGTCTAAATAGAGCTATGGGAGTAAGCCTTAAAAATAAAAATATTAATTTTTCTGAGGCTCTTGGAAGATAATTGTCGAGTTGATATAATTATTTAATAAAACAAAATTATCAAAAGTGAAAATTAATTCTTTGAAGGCCCCAAGCGAACACTCATGGTTCAAATGAAATAGGGCATAGAGCTATTCTCAGGAGAGGAGAAATATCGTGAAAAAAAAGATTATCTTGATATCCATTGCCATCATCGTTGTTGCCCTCATTGGCTGGAAGGTTTATCTAAGAGTTTTCAAGCTGCGCAAGAAATCCGAAATGATGAGCATGTCAATTCCTGTGGCTGTTGAGATATCTCCTGTAGATACGACCCAAATCCGTGATCTCGGATTATTCACAGGAACTCTGTTTCCCAAGTCACAGTTCGTGGTCGCACCTAAAATTTCAGGACGGCTGGAAAAGCTCCTGGTCCATATCGGAGATTGGGTGAAGCGCGACCAGTTGATCGCAGTCCTCGATGATGAGGAGTATGCCCAAGAAGTCGCCCAAGCTCAAGCCAACCTGCAGGTAGCTCAAGCCAACCTTGAAGAAGCTCGTAGCTCGTTAGAAATTGGAAAGCGCGGATATGAGAGGGCACAGGCACTTCACAAGAGAGGCCTCGCTTCTGATTCAGAACTCGATGCCGCCCAGGCTTCATACAAGGCCCAAGACGCCAAACACAAAGTTGCCATTGCCCAGGTTACTCACAAGGAAGCAGCTCTAAAGGCCGCCCAGGTCCGTTTATCCTACACTCAAATCAGAGCCTCATGGAAAAACGGATACAACCGGAGGGTCGTTGGAGAGCGTTTTGTCGATGAAGGGGCCTTGCTTACTCCCAATGCATCTATCCTTTCTATCCTTGAGATTGAGCCAGTAATCGCTGCAATCTTTCTTACCGATAAAGACTATTTTCGCGTGAAGAAAGGTCAAAGAGCGGTTGTGACCAGCGATGCGTTTCCTGGCAAAGCATTTCTTGGGAAGATTGCACGTATTGCACCTTTACTGAAAGAAACTTCCCGAGAAGCAAGGATTGAGATTGAGGTTCCCAATCCAGGGGAACTTCTCAAGCCCGGTATGTTCATCAATGCTCAAATTGAATTTGCCAACAAAAACAATGCGACAGTAATCCCAATGAGCGCAGTGGTGAAGCGAGATAATCGACAGGGCGTTTTCCTGGTAGACATGCAGAATAAGATAGCCAAGTTCACTCCTGTTCGTCTCGGCATAGTCAGCGGCGATAGGGCAGAAGTTATTGAACCTGCCTCTATTTCTGGATTTGTTGTCACCTTAGGGCAACACCTTCTCAGGAACGGAGGTCCTATCACCTTACCGCCCAGCACGCAAGAAACTTCAGGTGCAAGTTTGCCTGATTCTAAGCCCCCAAAGGATAGCGACCAACCGCGGACAGGAGAAAAGAAATGAAGCTTTCTGAATTTTCAGTCAAACACCCTATCTTCACCATCATGTTAACCTTGATCGTGATTGTTCTGGGTGCAGTGTCTTTTACCCGCCTTCCCATTGACCTGTTGCCAGATGTAACCTATCCTACCCTCAGCATTCAAACCTCTTACGCAAATGCCAGCCCTCAAGAAATCGAAGAGCTAATATCGCGACCCATTGAAGCAGCACTGAGTGCGGTGTCCGGCGTAGAAAATATTTTATCTACCTCATCAGAAGGCAGCAGCAGCGTTCGTGTAACATTCTCCTGGGGCACGGATTTGGATGCAGCTTCGAACGACATCAGAGACCGCTTAGACCGTGTGATTCCTATCCTCCCGGAGGAGGCCAGCAGGCCAAGCCTCCGCAAATTCGATCTGGCCAGCTTTCCCATTCTTATTCTCGGAACATCAAGCGGATTGGATCCAATACAGATGCGACGCATCCTCGACGATCAGATCAAGTACCGCCTAGAGCGGGTACCAGGAGTGGCTTCAGTAGATATATGGGGAGGTCTACAACGCGAAATTCAAGTCAATCTCTATTCGGATAAGATTAAGGCAATCGGTCTTCCTCTTGACTACATACTCAGCAAGATAAGATCAGAGAATGTCGATGTACCTGCAGGCAAAATAGAGCAGGGAAATTTTGATGTTCTGATCCGTATACCAGGAATATACAGTAGTCTGGAAGAACTCCGGAATACGGTCATCGCTATCCGAGAGGGAGTTCCTATCCAGCTTAAAGAAATTGCCAGCGTTGAAGACTCCTTCCAAAGAATAAGACGGATTGTCAGAATTAACGGAAAACCCGGAATTCGCCTGTCTGTTAACAAACAATCAGGCGAGAATACTGTTGAAATAGCCAGGGGAGTCCTCCGTGAGATCGAGCGGATTGAACAGGATATTCCCCAAATCCAAATAACTCCCATGATAGATACATCAGAATACATCCAAAGCTCAATCAGTAATGTCAGTCGAGCAGCTCTTTTCGGCGGTTTATTGGCCATTTTGGTCCTGTTGATATTTCTCCGCAGCTTCCGCAGCACAACCATCATTGCTACCGCCATACCGATTTCCATTATTGCCACCTTTGCTCTTATCTATTTTGGCGGATTCACCTTAAACATTGTTACTTTGGGCGGTCTTGCCCTTGGTATCGGCATGCTGGTTGATAACGCAATTGTTGTGCTGGAGAATATTTACCGCCTGCAGGAGTCAGGAGAGGCTCCTTTAAAGGCAGCGGTCAGCGGCAGCTCAGAGGTCACCTCTGCTATCATTGCCAGCACCCTCACTACCATGGCAGTCTTTCTACCCATGGTTTTTGTCCGCGGCATGGCAGGCGTCATGTTCAAACAGCTGGCCTATGTGGTCAGCTTTGCGCTCTTCTGTTCCCTCATCGTTGCTCTAACCCTCATCCCTATGCTTTCAAGCAGAATTTTGCACGTAACAAACATTAATCCTTCGAGTAGAAAGTCATCGATACACAAAGTCTTAATATTCAGCAGGCGATTTTTTACTGGAATGGAAGACAAGTATAAAAATATTCTCCATTATGCCCTGAGCCATCGCCTACTCGTAATAGGAATGGCCGCCTTGCTTCTCATCGGAAGTTTAGCTCTCGCCCGACTTGTTGGCACTGAGTATATGCCAGCTGCAGATGAAGGAGAAGTACGAGTCAGCGTTGAGATGGAAGTGGGCTCACGATTGGGAGTCCTCGATGAGAAATTCAAGACTATCACGAATATCATAAGAGAAGAAGTTCCCGAACTCGAAAGCATGGTGGAGAGTATGGGAGGGTCACACTGGCGGGCAGGCACTCATAGAGGAAACATCAGGATTTCTCTCAAACCAGAGTCCGAACGCTCAAGGTCCAGTGAAGAGATTGCGGACGCGCTTCGTCGAAAACTCCTCAATATCCCTGGAACTATTATTCGAACGCGGCCAGGACAAGGACTCTTCCTTATGAGAAGATTGGCAGCGAGCGGCGCTGATAGAGTGCAAATCGAAATACGAGGATATGACCTGGAAACCGCTAATTTGCTAGCTGAACAAGTGAAAAATGTAGCTGAAAATGTGGAAGGTGTCACTGATGCCAGGTTAAGCCGCGAAACCGGAACTCCAGAGGAACTTATCATTATTGACCGGCAGAAGGCTGCAGACATGAAACTCACCATCTCTCAAATCGCCAATACGATTCAGACAATCCTTACCGGCACCCGAGCAAGCAATTACCGCGAAAGGGGAAAAGAGTACTGGATTCGTGTCAAAGTCAAAGATTCAGAACAAATGAATCTGAATGACCTCCTCGACTTAACCCTAACCAACTCAGACGGTCAATCGGTTGTTTTGCGGAACGTGGTGCAGGTCAGTTCACGTAAAGGCCCGGTGCGAATTGAACGAAAAGATCAGGAACGCATTATCACGGTCTACGCGAATACCAGCGGAAGAGATATGGGTTCTATTTTGGCTGATGTTCGCGAGGGCCTTCGGTCCATCCCGGTGGCGAGGGATTTCAGTATAATTATTGCTGGTGATTACGAGGAACAGCAAGAAGCTTTCCGAGAGCTGCTGCTGAGTCTGGCTTTGGCGCTGTTGCTTGTTTACATGATAATGGCATCTCTGTATGAATCCATTCGTGATCCCTTTGTCGTAATGTTCTCAGTGCCTCTAGCTGCTATCGGTGTTATTCTCATATTGTTTCTCACTAACACAACCTTTAACGTCCAGTCTTACATAGGATGTATCATGCTGGGAGGAATCGTGGTTAATAATGCCATTTTATTGGTTGACCATACCAACCTCCTTAGACGACGTGATGGAATGCCTATCCGGGAGGCTATTGAAGAGGCTGGCCGCCGACGCCTTCGACCGATTTTGATGACAGCCATGACAACCATCATGGGACTTCTTCCCATGGCTATCGGGCTTCGTGCAGGGGGGGGAGCTCAAGCACCCATGGCCAGAGCCGTTATCGGAGGGTTGTTAAGCTCAACACTCATTACTCTGGTGATCGTGCCTGTGGTTTACTCTATATTCGAAGGATACCGGATGAAAGAGAAGATCAAAAAAATAAATATCTTAACAATGTTTCTTAAAAGGAATAATAAAACAGGATAACTTTTAAATTAAACTCTTATGCTCTATAATACTTTATTCAGATATGAAAACTAAAATAAAATTCCTGCCGATTATTTCTATTGTTCTCTATTTCTTTACTCCTTTTTCTTATTCCCTGGTAAACGAAGAGAATTTCCGTGTAAAAGTTCCCAAATTCAGCTCTCCACCAAAGATTGACGGAACACTTGAAAATCCTATCTGGGAAAAAGGAGCAATTCTTGATACATTCACTCAGTATGAGCCTCAAGAAGGAGCCGAGCCTTCGGAAAAAACGGTGGCCTATTTAGGGTATGACAAGAACAACCTTTATATCGCTCTCCGCTGCTTCGATTCAGACCCCAAAGCCATCAGAGCCTGTCTAACCCAAAGAGATGAAGTTCGCGGAGATGATGAAGTCACCCTTTACCTCGATACTTTCAACGATAAAAAGAGGGCCTTTGCCTTCCTGGTTAATCCCTGCGGCGTTCAGAGTGACGGCATCTACAACGAGACTCAGCGGAGGCACCGTGGAGGAGGATTCGATAAGATAGATAAAAACTGGGATACTTTTTTCATCTCAAACGCACATATGGATGATAAAGGCTACACGGTGGAGCTTTCCATTCCTTTTAAGAGCATACGGTTCCCCAATACTCAACCACAAGTTTGGGGATTCCAAATCATGAGAAGGATCCGGAGGAAAAATGAAGAAATCTATTGGCATCCCCGTTCCCGCGATGTCAATGGTTTTCTGGTTCAATCCGGGACTATCGAGATAGATGGATTTATTGAAAAAGGAAAGAATATTGAAATCATGCCTGTAGTGACGGGCTTAAAAGAATCTAACGAAAAATTTATCCCTGAAGCAGGTTTAAACTTCAAGTATGGGATTACCTCTAATTTGACGGCTGATATCACTTACAACCCCGATTTCAGCCAGGTTGAAGCAGACATGCCACAGATTGATGTCAATCAACGCTTTGCCCTATATTATCCTGAAAAAAGACCTTTCTTCTTAGAAGGAAAGGACTTCTATGATACACCCTTTGAATTAGTCTATACGCGAAAAATAGTTAACCCTCAAATGGGTTTCAAGCTCACGGGCAAGCTAGGCAAAACAACAATCGGCATATTAAGCACTTACGACAATAATCCCCCGGATATTAAAATTTATGAAGAAGAAGAGGAAGAAGAAGATGAGGAGGAAGAAGAAAATCCTTATTTATCGCTAGTTAATGTTTTCCGCCTGAAAAGAGACCTCTTTTCAGAGTCTCACATAGGATTCATCGTAACCGATAAAGAAATGGGTCTTTCGTGGGATTCAATCACCAGCAACTATAACAGGGTTGCAGGTATAGACGGCCATTTCAAATTCCAGAACTACTACAGATTCTCCTTTCAAATTCTGAGCTCTCAGAGTAAATGGGAAAATGAAAAGACTGATTTTGTCCCGGCCATGAAGTTCAACCTGAGCCGCCAATCTCGCCATTTGTCTTTCTCGGCAGACTGGACAAGCATTCACCCCGAGTTCGAGGCATCTGCTGGCTTTTTTCGCCGGAAAGACATCCAATCCCTCAACACCCGTATCAGCTATGCCTTCCTCCCTCAGAATGAAATAATCGTCGACATCCGCCCTTCTCTGGAATATAAAAGAATTTATGACTTTGACAACACGCTGACCGACGAAGAATTGGAGTTTCGTGTATTCGTAAGCGGCTGGAGACAGTCACATTTCTGGGTAAATTTTTCCACAGGACAGGAGAGATACAAAGAAATAGACTTTTATAAAAAATCTTTCAGGGCAAGTTTTAGCTCTGATCCCTTCTCCTGGCTGAGCGGCAACATCTCTTATTCTTTTGGGGAGGCAATCCGTTACCAAGACGATCCTTATTTGGGCTATAAAACTTCCCTCGGTTTCAGACTCACTCTGAAGCCTCTAACCAACCTCCATCTCTTCTATAATTTCAGGAACAACACATTCTACAAGGAAAAGGGAGGAGAAAGGGATTATCGAATCAACATCATCAGTCAGCGGATCAACTATCAAATTTCCCGCACATTATCCTTGCGGCTCATCACAGACTACAATGATGACGATAAAGAACTCTACAACAGCGTCCTTCTAAGCTATGAATTAAGGCCTGGAACAGTCTTCTATTTGGGAGTGGATGACAATCAAGAAAGGGATGATTCGGGAATTTTTCGGAGCACAGGACGATATTACTTCATTAAATTCTCCTACTGGTGGCGGATTTAAAAGTAAAAAAAATTTCCTATTGTATTAACCAATAAACTCTTTAAAATATAACTCTTCATATGAAAAACAAGATTAATATATTCTCTTTACTTCTTCTTCTCCTCCTAGCCTTTGCCTTCCCTGAAGAAAAAGAGGATTTTATCCTTCCTGAAATCTTAAGCCTTGGCTTGAGAAACAATCTTTTGCTCCTGGCCAAGATCCAGGAAGTCGAAGCAAAAAAAGCAGCCTTCCAATCATCTAAGCTCTTCTTAAATCCGGAATTTACCTACCACAGAGGTAAAGGAACCCCCTATCATTCTGAGGAAAAAGTAGACACCGAAGGTTTCTCAATCAGCCAGTCCCTGGAAAATCCTTTTAAAAGAAAATACAGGATTCGAATGTTCGAAAAAGAATGGCAGGCTTCAGAGTCCTCTTTGGATTTTTCCAGGCTTGAAATCATCTACGAAATAAAGCGACTATTCTACAAGATCCTCCTTTATAAAAACAATGAAGAATTGGCCTTCAAGAATCTGAATTCCCTTAAAGAAATTCATCAATTGATCCTAAAAAGGGTAAAATTGGGCGAGGTCAAGGAATTAGAGGCCATAAAACTATACGTAGAAACCCTCAAGGCTCAGAATGAACTGAATAAAGTTCAGACAGAATTAAGATTAGCCAAAGAAAACTTAAATAAGTTTTTGGGAAATTCTCTTCCTTCGGATTTTACTATTCAGGGAAATCTAAGCTATAAATTTTTGTCTCTCGATGAAAAATCTCATATAGACAAGGCACTTCTTTCCCATCCTCTTATCAGAAAAAAAGAAGGAGAATTGGAATTCGCCGAAAGCAACCTAAGTTATATCAGATGGCAGAGATTCCCTGACCCGAAACTATCCGGATTCATCAATGAAGAAATCGACGGCAAAAATAAGGGAATTGGGATTTCGGTAGAGATCCCCCTCTGGAACTTTAAATCAAAAGAAATCGCCGAGGCCAAGAGCTTAGTTCTGAAGCAGAAAGAAGAATCAAAGGCTTCAAGAATGGAATTGACTACCGAAATCAAGACAAAATCAAGCAAACTCCGGCTTTCTGAACAAACAATAGAGCTTTTCCTGAGCGGCCTGTTGAAGCAAGGCGAAGAAAGCCTTAAAATAGTTGAAGTGAGCTATAAACAAGGTGAAATATCCTTAATCGATTACTTAGATTCTCAGAGAACTTACAACAGTATACTAAAAGATTATCAAGATTCTCTGTATAATTGGAACGTCGACAAAGCTTCCTTAGAAAAATCCATCGGAGAAGAAATAAAATGAAAAAATATATGATTCTGCTCTTTATTTTAATTCTTATCTTTTGTGGAAGGGGAGAGAAGAAAACTGCTTCTGAAGAAGCTGACCTCCATAACGACCATGAAAATAATCGCCATCAAGATGTAGAGGTTTCTTCAGCAAAACAGAGAGAATGGGGAATCACGATTGGCGAAGTCTCCGAAATAAGAGTTACTTCTAAAGTTACTCTCCCCGGTGTCCTAACTCTCAATCAGAATAAAACTGCCCACATTTCCTCTTTTGCCCAAGGAAAAGTTCTCTCCGTTTCAGCTGATTTAGGAGATAATGTGCGCAAAGGCCAAATCCTTCTGACTATTAATTCTCCAGAATTTGCTCAAGCACAGGCCTCTTTCCTCCAGGCCCGAGCGAGATTTAACCTCAGCCGTAAAGAATATGAAAGAGCCAAGATGCTTCTCAGAGAAAAAGCTATCGAGCAAAAAGAATATCTAAGACGCGAATCTGAGTACGAAAAAGCATCTACAGAGTATGGCCTCCGGGAGTCAAACCTTCATTCTTTCGGCCTTGACCATAATCAAATAGATAATCTGATAAAGAACTGCGACTCTTTAGTGCCAGAAGGACATCTCTGTGAGGTGGCGAATCCGAATTTGTCCATCCTCTCTACCATAAGGGGAAAAATTATTTTTAGAGATGTTATCGTTGGAGAACATGTCGAACTCAAAAAAATTCTCTTTACTGCCTCAGACCTCAGCACATTATGGGCTCTTTTAGATGCCTATGAAAAGGATTTGCCTCTTATAAAAAAAGGCAGCAGGGTAAGAATAAAATCAACCCTATATCCAGATAAAGAATTTGAAGGAAAAATGACTTACATAAGCGATACGATTGATGAAAAATTAAGAACTGTAAAAATCAGAGTAGAAGTCAACAATAAAGATAATTTATTAAAGCCAAATATGTTTATTCTCGGAATGATTGAAAATGAAAATAAAAGGGAAAAATTTTTGATTGTCCCAGAAGAAGCTGTTCAAAATATGAATGGAAAAAAGATAGTCTTCCTCCAAGAAGAAAAGGAGATATTTTTTCCTCACGAGGTAAAGATAAAGGAAAAAATAGATGGAAGCGCCATCATAGCTGAGGGCTTGAAGTTAGGTCAGCTAATCGTGATAAAGGGAGCATTTTATCTTAAGGCAGAATTAAGCAAAGTATCTTTTGGCGATGCTCATGTTCACTAATAAAAATTAAAATAGGATTTTTAATATTACGAAGTTTGAAAAAAAAAGAGAAATCTGAAGATATCTCTTTTTATACTTATTGACCCCCAAATGGTAGTTTTATCTTTTTAAAATGTTAGATAAGCTAGTAGAATTCTCTTTAAAACAAAAACTATTCATCCTTGCGGCGACATTCATAATCATTATTTCAGGAATTCTTTCTTACCAAAAATTACCAATAGATGCTTTCCCAGATCCTTCTCCCTGTTTGGTTCAAATCTATACCGAAGCAGAAGGAATGGCTCCTGAGGAAGTAGAAAGATTGATATCTTATCCCATAGAGGCCGCTATGTTCGGTCTTCCTAAAGTGAGAAATATTCGCTCTTTTTCCACATTTGCTCTGTCTATGGTCAGTGTTTACTTCAAAGATGGAACAGATATTTATTTTGCGAGACAAATCGTTTCACAAAGACTTCCTCAGGTTAGAGAACACCTCCCTCCCCAAGCAGAAAACCCCATATTGGGTCCTATATCAACTGGATTGGGCTTAGTCTACCTTTATTATCTTGAAGGAGAAAATTATTCTCCTCTGGAAATAAGAACTATCCAAGATTGGATTATTAAATTTGAGCTTCAGTCAGTACCTGAGGTAACCCAAGTTCTAAGCATTGGTGGAGATATAAAGCAATTCCAGATTCTGATTAACCCTAATAAATTGATTAAATACGGCTTAACTTTGAATGATCTAATTGAAGCCGTCAGAAAAAACAATCAAAACATCGGTGCCAGTTTTATCACCAAAGGAAAAGAAGAATATATCGTAAGAAGCATCGGACTGGCTAAAACCGTCGAGCATCTCAAAAATATTACTGTTGCCAATTATCGGGGAACTCCTGTTTATGTAACAGATTTAGCTGAAGTAAAAATAGGCCCAGCAATCAAACGAGGAACAGCTTTAGCTGAAGGAAAAGGTGAAACTGTGGCCGGTATGATACTTAAGCTATTTGGGTCTAATACAGTCAGAGTGATAGCAAATATTGAAAAAAGAATTGAAAATATTAATAAATCTCTTCCACCTGGAATAAAAATTGTCCCTTTTTATAATCAGGCATCATTGGTGAAAAAATGTGTTCTCACGGTAACCATTTCTTTACTATTGGGGATAATCCTGGTTATGTTTATTCTCTTCCTTTTCATGGGTGATTTCAGGTCTTCCCTGATTGCCACACTTTCTCTTCCTTTTTCCATTCTTTTTTCTTTTATATTAATGAATAGAATAAACCTATCAGCTGATTTGATGTCCTTTGGCGGACTGGCTATAGGCATTGGTATTTTTGTCGACGCCTCCATTGTCATGATAGAAAATATATTCAGACATATTCAAACTTCTTCTGAAGTCACTCACCATTCAATTTTGCGAGCTGCTAATGAGGTTACCCGTCCAATTTTTTACGCAATTGTCATCATTATATTAGTTTTCCTACCCATATACACTCTTCAAGGCGTAGAAGGCATAATGTTTCGTCCTCTAGCATATGCAATAACTTTTGCATTATTAGGTTCTCTTGTATTTTCCTTTACATTTGTACCTGCTGTTTCTTATTTTCTTATCTCAAAAAGAAAGAAAACAAAGAGAGAATCTTTCATAATCAAAAATATAAAAAAAATTTATTTACCCTTATTTAAACAGGCTCTTAAAAAAAGGAAAATGGTTTTTCTTTTTACAATTATTTTGTTTTTAACAGCCGTGATCCTTATTCCTTTTTTAGGAACAGAATTCATCCCTCAATTAGAAGAAGGAACGACTCATCTTAGAGTCAGCATGGACCCAAACATAAGCCTTCAAGAATCTATTGATTTTACTCATAAGATTGAAAAGGAAATTAAAAGTTTCTCGGAAGTACAAGGGGTCTTGAGCCGAATTGGGAGAGGAGAACTTGGTAGCCATGCTCACTTTGTTAATAATGCTGAAGTCTTGATAACCCTAAAGCCCGTTAATAAGTGGAAAAATTTTAAGACTAAAGATGAGTTAATAGAGGCCATAGGAAAGAAACTGGATAAATTTCCAGGAATTCTTCTTAATTTCACTCAGCCCATCGCTCATAATTTAGATGAACTTATTTCTGGGGTAAAAGCTCAAATTGCAATCAAAATCTACGGTGAAGATTATTCTGTTTTGAAAGAAAAGAGCATTCAAATAAAAGAAATAATATCCACAATTAAAGGAGCAGCTGACGTTCAAATAGAACAATTTACCGGCCAGAATCAACTGCAAATAATATTGAATAGAGATAGCATTGCTCGGTATGGAGTTCATATAGCTGACGTTCAGGAAATGGTGGAGGCGGCTTTAGGAGGAGTTGCGTTAGGTAAAATCTATGAAGGGAACAGAAAGTTTGATATTTTCTTGAGGTTCCAGCCACAATTCAGAAAGGATATTCCTGAAATTGAAAATTTATTGATTCCCCTTCATTCTGGGGGAACAATCCCTTTAAAATTTTTGGCAGAAATAAAAGAAGTTATCGGACCTCGCCATATCAATCGAGAAAATAACAACAGGTATGTAACTATTCAATCCAATATTCGGGGAAGAGATATCGGGAGTTTTGTAAAGGAATCTCAAAAAAAGATAGAGGATAGTGTTTCATTCCCCCCTGGATACACAACAACCTGGGGAGGACAGTTTGAACTTCAACAGCAAGCCAATAGGAGATTGATGTTAATTATTCCTATCACTTTAATTGCTATTGGTCTTATTCTTTTTACCGTTTTTTACTCCCTAAAAGATGTGTTAATCATCTTTCTGAATATTCCTTTGGCTTTGGTGGGAGGAGTTATTGCATTAAAAATTTCTGGCCAATACTTAAGTGTACCCGCATCTATTGGATTTATTGCTCTTTTTGGAATTGCTTTAGAGAATGCATTGGTCCTTGTTTCTTATTTTCATAAATTATTAGCTCAAGGTTTGAGTATGAATGAAGTATTAATCACAGGAGTAAGCCTGAGAATTAGACCTGTGTTGATGACTGCTTTTACCACTATATTTGGTCTTATTCCACTCTTAATTGCCAGAGGACCGGGGGCAGAAATCCAGAGACCTCTTGCTACAGTTGTAGTTGGAGGACTCCTTACCTCCACCTTAGTGACTCTCTTTGTCCTTCCTCTTGTTTTTCAGGCTCTAAAAAGAGAAAAGATCGAAAGATGAATTCCTTGAAAAAAATTGCTTATTCCTTTCTTATCGTTACCTTACTTTCCTTCTGTTCCTCGCCACATAAAGGAATCATCATTCTTTGCGCAGGAGACAGCATCACAGAAGCTGATTATCCCCGGTTTCTCCAAAGGATACTCAACGAGGAAGGCATAAAAGCTAAAGTTCTTAATTACGGCCGAAGCGGGAACACGTCTGGAGAATATCTTCGCTTTTTGAAAAAGAATAAAAGCACCTTAGCCGAAGAACAACCAGATTTTGTACTCCTCCAACTCGGAACAAACGATGTTCGCCTAGACCATGATAGTACTCCCTCGGACCAGTTTGGCATCAACATGAAAAAAATAATAAAAATTTTCCGCACATTCCAAAACCGATCTGGAGAAGCAACCCGAATCTTTCTTTCTCTCATTCCTCCCATCCCAGGAGGAAGTCCCTTCCCTTTCACCGATGAATCAAGCGCCAGAGTAAGGAATGAGATAAACCCCCTTATCCAAAAAATCTGCGTCGAGGAAAAAATTCCACTGGTGGATAATTACTCCTTCTTTCTCAAATCTCCCCATCTCCTTCCTGAAGTTCACCCTAACAAGGAGGGATACAGGAGTTTAGCTCAAAACTGGTACAATTCTCTGAAACCCCTTCTGAAGTAAAAATTTAATTATTTTTTTCCTTTTTTCCCAATTATTCTTGAAATCCGATGAAAATGGTGTTATTATTGTATGTAAATATAATCTAGACAGATCAAACGGCGTCATTCTGGGAGAATAAAGCATGAATAGGAAACTTATAAGACCAAATTTCTCTGAAATAAAAGAAAAAATGAGCAGAGAGTCATCAAGAAAGAAGCTCCACCCTCCATCCGAGACTCATGCGGAAAATTACTATTATCTCAAGCAGATGAATAAGAAGACTCCCATGACTGTCGTTTTTCAGGATGGGGAAGTGATAGAAGGATACATTGAGTGGTACGACCGAAACTGCCTAAAACTAAACCGTAATAATGCCCCTAATCTCCTAGTCTATAAAAATAGCATAAAATATCTGTATAAACTGAATGATAATAAAGGGAACCAGAAAATAAAAAGTAGAAAATGACCCTTCCCAGGATTGGGATAACCGTTGGAGACCCGGGAGGAATCGGGCCTGAAGTCACTCTAAGAGCCCTCGCTTCTAAAAACGCACTTCCTGAAGCCCATTACATCCTCTTTGGCAGCTCTTTCTTGTTAGAGGAAGAGAAGAAGGCTTTAGGAATTGAATTAGACATACAGCCTTTGAATAAGATAGAGAATTCTGATTCTTATTGGCTATCTCTTCTGGAAATTGGTAATCCATTAAAGGCACTCAAAAAAGGCACCCCCTCAAGAGAAAACGGCGAAGCTTCTTTTCTTTTTTTCAAGGAAGCTGTTAATGCTGCAAACAATGGCGAAATACACTCTCTAGTCACAGCGCCCATCTCGAAAAAATCCTGGAGCTTGACTGGCCTGAAGTGGCATGGCCATACAGATTATCTAAGCCACCTTTACCCTCAGGCTATAATGGCTTTTTGGTCAGAAAGAATAAAAGTGGCTCTTTTCAGCTCCCACCTTCCCTTAAAAATAGCCTTAGAAAAAATAAAGAAAGAAAATCTCTTGGATTTCTTCTTCTCCCTCCATAATGACACAGAGAGAATTCAGCCTGGGAAATTCCAATTCCTGGTGGCTGGTTTGAATCCCCATGCTGGAGAGGATGGCCTTTTAGGGTCTGAAGAAGGACAAGAGATCATTCCGGCTGTAAACAAGGCCCAAAGAGAAGGGATGAAAATAAGTGGTCCTTATCCTCCTGATGTAATCTTCCGTGAGTGCTTAAACCAGCCTGACAAAATTGTCATTGCCCTCTACCATGACCAGGGTCTCATCCCCTTCAAGCTCGAAT
>Ga0209978_10000293_pt1 | contig 17856 bp, 20 predicted proteins | sample BentaG_FD_182805 | JGI IMG/M metagenome (GOLD analysis project Ga0209978, IMG submission 182805) | Deep subsurface microbial communities from South Atlantic Ocean to uncover new lineages of life (NeLLi) - Benguela_00093 metaG (SPAdes)... | ecosystem: Environmental > Aquatic > Marine > Oceanic >... | reverse complement strand
GGAAATCCCCGTGCAAATAAACCCAAGAATGCATGGAAAACGAAAAGTAAGAACAAGACACATCAAACAGTTTTTCCATGTCCTAACAGATCTAATTTACCTTAGAGATGCACGTGCGCTTAATAATGATCAAATATTAAATCGCTATTGCATACATAGGAAGGTGAAAGGTACTACTCTTATCATCCATCACAATAAATAGTCAGAAGAAGAATAGTCGGTGTGTTCAAAAGTTGTCATCAAATTCCGTGAACGATAGTTCAACAAAAACTGTTGGATTCATTGTTAACCCTATCGCTGGAATGGGAGGAGCAGTCGGGCTCAAAGGCACCGACGGAAGAGAAATCCTAGAAAGGGCCATGATTCTCGGAGCAAAACCTATATCGCCGTCAAGAGCGGAGTCTTTTCTCTCTGAGCTAGCACCTATGAAGGAAAGGATACAGTTTATTGTTGGAACTGGAAAGATGGGAGAAAACGAAGCCCGAAACTGTGGTTTCACTTTCACTGTTCTTGGAAAGCAGAGGAAAAGAACTACCGCAGAAGACACAATTGAGGTTGCGAAGGAAATCGCGGATGTAGGCGTCAATCTCCTTGTCTTCTGTGGTGGAGACGGAACGGCCCGAGACGTACTAAACGCAGTTGATACTAAACTCCCTGTGCTAGGCGTTCCTACAGGAGTGAAAATGCACAGCGCTGTTTTTGCAGTGGGTCCCCAAGCTGCAGCAAGAATAGCCACGGAGTTCCTATGGCAGAAGTTACCTCTAAGAGAGAAGGAAGTCATGGATGTGGACGAGGAGGCTTTTAGAGAGGACCGCTTGTCCGCAAAGCTTTACGGTTACATGTTAATCCCCTACGAGCCGAATTTCATTCAAGGAGCGAAGATGGCGAATCCGATGACAGAGAGTGAATTGCGTAATCAAGCAGCAATAGCGATCTATGTTATTGAAGAGATGAAATCCGATGCGATTTACATTGTTGGTCCGGGAACAACAACCCGTACCATCGCAGACCTCTTGGACGCGAAGAAGACCCTTTTGGGGGTGGACCTCTTCTGCAACAAGAAGCTAATAGCAAAGGATGTGAACGAGAAACAAATATTAACGAAAATCAAGGGGAAAAACGCACATATCATTGTCACCCCAATAGGAGGCCAAGGTTTCATATTTGGAAGAGGAAATCTTCAAATAAGCCCTGCAGTGATCCAGCAAGTTGGAAGGAAAAACATAGTTGTGATTGCTACAGAAGACAAAATAAAAAAACTGAAAAAACTAAGAGTCGATACTGGCGACCCAAACTTTGATCACAAGCTCCGAGGAGAAATCAAAGTCATAACGGACTACAAGAAGGAACTTGTGATACACGTTGAATAGTGAGCAAAATAACTAAAAATGGAGACAAAACATGAGCGGCAAAAGTGAACTGAAGTTTATAGGAGTGGTGGAGAGTGCAGGTGAGCTGTCAAGAGTGAAGATTTTTCCAGAATTTTGTGTGGGGCTGCAGGGGCTCAAAAACTTTTCACATGTTTTTATCCTCTATTGGCTTCATTTGCGAGATAAGAAAGATGAGAGACGCATTCTTCAAGTTGTTCCGAGACGACACCATGGCGCTCCGCAAGTTGGTGTATTCGCTTGTAGGAGCCCAAGCAGACCAAACCCAATAGGCCTCTGTGTCGTAGAGCTCAAAAAAATCGAGGCTTGCACTTTACTGGTTAAAGGACTTGACGCACTTGAAGATTCGCCAATAATAGACATCAAACCATATATCCCCAGGGCCGACTCTATTACGGACGCTCGAGTTCCAGAATGGACACTACGTGGACCAACAACATGAGCAAAACATGAAGCTCAGAGCGCATAATACGTTGCGTGCGCAGAGAATATTAAAAAGTAAGAATGAAATAACGAACATGGATGTATTATGAAATTTCATATTTACGTCTTCAGACATGGTGAAACCTACTATAATAGAAGTAGAAGATTTACCGGATGGGTAAATTCGAGATTAACACCCAAAGGAATTAAGCAATCCAACGTTATAGCTGAGAAATTAAGAAAAAAGACGTTTCAAGTAGCATTTAAAACAAGTCTTTGTCGTTCATCGAATAGTCTAAAAATAGTTCTGAAATATCATTCTGAATGCGAGAAAGTTATTGTTGATGACAGAATGATAGAAAGATCATATGGAGATCTTGAGAGGAAGTTTCACAAAACTGTAATCAAAAAATATGGTAAAAGACAGTTCGACGTTTGGCATAGATCCTATGATGTCCCACCTCCCGGAGGGGAATCAATAAAAATGGTTGAAAAAAGGGTTTTGTCTTTCATAAAAGATTTAATTGTCCTCATGAAAAAGGAAAGAGTTAACGTTGTAATCTCTGCTCATGGAAATTCAATGAGACCATTTAGGAGATATTTTGAAAATCTAACTATAGAACAAATGATGAAGTTAAAAAATCCCTACGACGAATATTTTGACTACATCGTCGAATCTTAACTTCTATCTTGAAAGAAATAAAAAGATAAGCAAATAGAAGCTAGGCTTAAGAAGCTTTTAGCGCGTTGGTTCACCCTAAGTATCGGTCTTTTTGAAGTAGAACTTTTCTTCTTTTATTACCCTTGTACTTACCTGACGGTTCTTCTCAAGTGCCTTAAGCAATCTTTGTGCTGTAAACAAATCTATCCCAAGAGAGAAGGAAATGTCAACTACACGGCAAGGCCTCCTCTCCAAGAGAGCTAAAACCTCTTTCTCTAAAGATCCGTGTCTCAGCCACATCACTCGCTTTCCTCTCCTGTCATGTTGACCGTAAACCCAGAGTTTTTCCTTACCCAAAGTTTCTGAGAGTTCCTTTGATACCATTTCAATCCGACGTTGCGGGGGAGGTTTTACGAAGCTCTCAGACGGCGGCCTATACGGAACCTCTAGTTGCACTATATCAGGATTTACGTCAAGTACTGCGCCTATCAGGTTTTTGAGAGGTTTACCCTTAATGTTCGTGACCTTCCCGTTTTCTGTCTGCAGAAGCATCACTTCTAAGGCTAAGAGGCCCTTGATTTCACCTTTTAACCTCTTGATAGATCCGACAATTGTTTCTATATCAAGTTTCTTGTCTGCAGGTCTATTGATGAGCCTAAAGGTTTCATCGTCACCCGCATCCAGTTTCGCCACCACCATCCTAAACCTAGAAAGGTTACTCCTAACATCATCCTTGTAGAACAGAGAAGAGTTTGTAAGTATAGCCATGGGCAACCCACCGATTCTGATTTTCACTTCATCCGCTATCTCACCGAGCCTTGGGTTCAACGTGGGTTCCCCTGTACCCGAGAAGGTAACGATGTCTACAGTGTCAAGGTCTATCCGTTTCAACACATCCTCCAAGTCAGCCAATACTTTGTTTACGCTGGCTAAAGGTTCCCTAATCATCTCCGACTCTGAAACATGAATCTTTGTCCTCCCAAGTTGACAGTACAAACAGTCGAAAGTACACTTCTTAGGCGGTGTGATAACATCTATTCCTAAAGACCTGCCGAAACGCCAAGAGGGGACAGGTCCATAAACCGTAGAATGACGCATCACTTGTCACCAAGTACATTTAAAGGGTCTTTTGCCTCTCGTTATTAGGGCGAGTGATTACGTTCGGAAACAAATGGGACAATACGTATCGGTCTTCCTTCAGTGAGGGCTTGAGAGGTCTTCCTTCTTGCTCTTTGTATTAGTCTCCAGACGGTTCCTCTCGAGACGCCCATTCTCTCACCCGCCTCTTCTTGAGAGAGCCCTTCTAGGTCTACTAGTCTAAGGGCTTCTAGTTCGGCTGGTTCGATGTAGATGGGTTCTGGATTTCCTTGAGGAGTTGGAGTGAATTTGTCTACTATTGGAACCTTTTCTATGTTGATTGGCTTTGGGAATCTCCCTTTTTTGCCGCGTCTACGTCTGCGTCTCCATCCCATTTTGAATCACTTAATTAGTTCTTAACGCAACATTTATATATTTCTGTGCATTATCCCATAATGCGTAAGTGTGCATAATCACAAAAATGGAGGTGAACTGAAAAATGCCAAGAGGAGACAGAACAGGACCTTGGGGTTTAGGACCTAGAACTGGAAGAGCAGCCGGCTATTGCGCTGGTTATCCTGTCCCCGGATTCATGAATCCTACACCTGGATTCGGCAGAGGCTACGGAAGAGGCTATGGGAGAGGATTTGGTAGACGACGGGGTCGACGGTGGGAGGGTTACCCGCCACAATATCCATACGCTTATCCACCACCGATTATTCCAGTAAGAGCTCCGCCACAATCCGCAGAGCAGGAATTAAAGGCAATAGAAGAATACAAAAAAGAGTTAGAAGCAGAAAAAGCTGATCTCGAAAAAGAAATGAACGAAGTTGAAGCTAGAAAAAACGAGTTAAAGACGAAACTTCAGGGAAAAGGACAACCACAGAAACCATGAAACCGCGCATATGAACCCAGATAGCAGAGAGTTCCCTAATAACCCCCAATTTCACATCTAAATTACGTAAGGCAATTAGGAGTTGATGCATATGAGTTCAAGAAAGCTTAGAATTGCCATCCCCACAAAGGGAAAAGGCGGCTTGGAAGATGTTGTGTCTGATGTTTTCGGCAGAGCAAACACTTTCACAATTGTAGACGTCGAGAAAGGCGTGACTAAAAACGTGAAAGCACTCGAGAACCCAGCGGTATCCTACAAGCACGGTGCCGGACCCATAGTCGTCAAAATGCTGATAGACGCAGGTGTTAACATGGTGCTCGCTGCTGGACTTGGTCCAGGCGCGTCAGTACTACTCGAGCAACACAATGTAGCTACAATCACGGTTAAACCAGACACTAACGTTGAGAAAACTGTCAGAAAAGCTTTGAGTAAAATTGAGAAGTAATAGATTGCGCCCAAAGATGATTTAGAATGGGCCACTTAAAACAACCGGAATTTCACACTCACGAAAACTGTGTTTACTTTAGCCGTGGGTTCTGCATGCATTGCCCCTGTCATAGAGGCAATAGCCAAAGACTACATCTAGGCTAAAGTTAAATTCCTAAACAGTAGCCTAAAAACCTTTCAAATGTGATAGAGCTTTGGGTTCCCAATTTTCAGTCCTTTTGCGGCATATATTAATAGGCTAGCAGCAATAGCCGAAAAGCTATCCCGCCAATTATTATTGCAAAAACGATCTCAAGCATGGTAATGAATAGTGCTTTCTTCCATCCGAACTCTTTGACCAAGGCGGCGATGGTGGCTATACATGGTATGTATAGCATAGCTACCAGAGTGAACACAATCATCTGAACTGGAGTCATGACCTGCGCAAAATTCGTTGTCCCGAGAAGAGTCGCGAACATTATCAACGTCAGTTCTTTTCTTAACACACCGAAGATCAACGTTATCCCTGTGATAGTAGGCAACCCTAGCCAAGTAACAGTTACCGGGCTGAGGACATTTGCGATCGGTTCTAATAAGTTTATAACCTCTGCGAGCTTGATTACGAGGCTACCTACAATTATGAGTGGGAAAGCCATCTTTACGAACTCCATCAACCTAAACCAAGTTTGCTTCAACACCGTTTTCAGATGAGGCACTCTGTAGTCATGCATCTCCATTATTAGTGCAGTTGGCTCACCAGGTAAAATTTTGAACGCTATTCTTCCAAGGATAAAAATGATTAGCAAATTGACAACGTACAATGCCAATGCCCATTGTACGCCAACAAATGTTCCAACCAAACCGAGAATAATCACTGATGTTGCGGCGCATGGTACCAGTGTAACAACGAAGGCGGTGAGAAGCCTCTCTCTTGTGGTCTCCATTATTCTACATCCCAAACACCCTGGAACGTTACAACCAAAGCCCAGCATGACGGGAATGAAAGCCTTTCCATGCAAACCAATTTTGTGCATTGCATTATCCATCAAAAACGCCATTCTACTAAGATATCCAGAGTCCTCAAGAACGTACAATATGAAGTAGAATGGAAAAATATAGGGCAACGCTACCGTAACGCCTCCTATAATTCCTTCCATAACTCCACCCCAAACCAGTTTTCCAACAACTGTGGTTCCTAAAATACTCTCAAAAATCGGCTTCAAACCAAAAAGTAAATCGCCCAAAAGCCCCGATGTGTGGTCTCCAAAAGTAAAGATAGAGTAAAATATTCCAAGCACCAAAACAGCCATTATCGGATAGCCAAAGATTTTATGGGTTGTCAGGGCATGTATTCTCTCTCCCATCGGAGGCTTTATTTGAGGCATAATTTCTTGGACTTCCTGTGCGATCTTGCTTGCAACTTCATACCGTTCAGACGTAATTACGGTTGAACATGGGTGCCCGTGAATTTCTTCGATTTCCGTAGCGAGTTTTTCCGCGGCTGGCACGATTTTAGGGTTTACCTCGTGGATTGCATTCTCAACTTCCTTATCTCCCTCTAAAAGTTTTATTGCCGTCCATCTAGCTGGATATCTGAACGGAGTTTTTTCAATCACTCTAGTGATTTTTTCAATTCTTTCTTCAATCTCCTTCCCATATTTTGCCTCAACAGGTTTAATCTTCGCCCTTCCCTCAATTATCTCAACAGATTTTTCCAACAAATCGTAGATACCTATTCCACTTATTGCTACGGTTGGAATTACCGGTATTCCCCAAAGTCTCTGCAGTTTTTCATGATCAATTTTTATTCCCTTTTTCTTTGCCACATCAATCTGGTTTAATGCAATAATCATTGGAGTTCCTAGTTCCAGCAACTGTAATGAAAAGAACAAATTTCTTTCAAGAACTGAAGCATCCACAACGTTTATAACTAAATCTGGCCTCTCAACTGCAATATACTCCCTTGAAACTAACTCCTCTATGGAAAAGGTTGACAGGGAATAGATCCCAGGAAGATCGATGATATCTAACGTATAGCCTTTAAAGTGGAGGGTTCCTTCAGCTTTTTCGACAGTTTTTCCCGGCCAATTTCCGATATGTTGATGTAAACCGGTCAACTGGTTGAATATGACGGACTTTCCGACGTTTGCGTTTCCAGCCAAAGCTATGGTAAATCTTTTCTTCGTCACTTTTTTACATCCACGAAAATTCTCTCAGCCATTCCTCTACCTATAGCTAACCTTGAACCTCTTACATAAACCTCTAAAGGACCATTAAAGGGCGCTGACTTAACCACTCTTACGCTAGTGCCTGGAGTTAGACCCATATCTTCAAGTCTTCTTCTAAATCTCCAGCCCCTTCTTGCTCTTCGACGTTTCCCCTGTTCTCCTTGACCCACTTTTATGGAAGTTATAACTCCATTTTCTCCATCTCTCAGCTCAGTTAAACGCAGCTCCATCCCTTCAACTTCTCCTCACATTAATGATTGATGCACATTTATGTTCTAACGTATGGCTAACGTCGCCCACTTTAATGATTACGAAACCATCAAACGGAGCTTTCTCTTCAACCTCCACGGTCACTCCGGGCATAATGCCTAATGTTGCAAGGTGTTGTAATACGTCAGATTCTTCCTTGGTTATCTTTGCTATGGTGCCCTTCTCTCCAGGATCAAGATTTGTCAAGGGCTCTGATTTTTCTTCAATTATTCCTCCACACGCCGTTGGTACAGGATTCCCATGAGGGCAGGTTTTCGGGTGTCTCAAGGCTTTCTCGAGGGGTTTGACTATGTCCTCTGCGATGCCATGTTCAAGTTTGCAGGCTGCGTCGTGCGCTCGGCTCCAGTCCAAACCTAAAACATCCGTTAACAATCGTTCGGCGAGGCGGTGTCTCCTCAAAACGTTTATGGCTAGTTTTCGCCCCTTCTCCGTTAGTTTTGCCCCCTTGTAAGGTTCATGTATGACCAAACCCCGCCGTTCTAAACTCTCAATGGTATTCGTAACTGAGCCGGGAACTACCTTCAATTGACGGGCAAGCTCCAAGGTTTTAGCAACACCTATTTTCTTCTCTAGACGGTAGATTGCCTCAAGGTATTCTTCAGCCTTGGCGGATACCGTGGTTTCCTCTACTGTCATAATTTTACGCCTCTAGGAAATTACGATCACTCGTAGTATCATACAACTTCGTTATAGATAAAACTTTGCCCTACAACTCCATAATCTCTTATATGCATGTGTACATGCACCCAGTTAATCTACGGATAGCGCCGAAAAACAGAAAAAAGGGGAATGTTGCGGGGGAATTCGGGAGATGTCTCCAGAAGGGGCATTAATCATAATTTTGGCGACAGCTAAAACTGTAAACAATGTATGGGTCAGATAGGATCTATTAACACTATTTTCATAATATACGAAAATCTAGCTTTTACTTTGCTATTCAAAATAAATATTCACCGTACATAAGTTTTAAAATGGGCGAACTCAGCACTAAGATTTGTTCAGAGGTCTTAAGGTTGAGTAAAGCAAAAACGAAGAGAACTAAGAGGACGAAGAGAACGAAAAAGACGGTGAAGACAAAGAAAGAGACTTCTCAGATAAAACCTGTTGTTCCTAAACCCGAGGAGAGTAAGGACGCTGTTTTCTTGAAAAAACCTGAAGTCTCAAACAAATCAAGTGTTACGAAGGCAGAATTACTTGCTGTTCTTAAACCAGAAAAGGCTGTTCCGCTACCAAAACCTGAGGTAAGAGATATTAAATGGACCCTACGTAGATTTGTGCCATTGACCACAACTGTTCTGGGCTTAGGTTATATTCTGCCCAACATAGCAATTATCCTTATTTTGAGCTACATCCTTTCACAAACGAGTATCTCCTCACTTCAAATGGTAACTCAAATTAGCGGAATAATCCTCTTCCTCATGGCCTCAATCGTGATGATGGTTATAGGAGTCGCCCTTATAGTTGGGGGAATGCGGTATAACAAGAAAAAACCTTCTCCTAAAGGAATAATATTCCTTGGTGTCCTGTTCGCCTCATTTTATTTGTTATGTCTTGGCGTCGGGTCTGCGCTGTTGCTTTCAGAGATAAATCTAAACGTGGGGCTACTGATTGTGGGTCCAATATTTATCATGGTGAGCGCCGCCGTTTATATGGTACCCTCCCTTGCTTCTAGGCTCATAGGCCACACTCTCGGAATAATCGGTGGATTCCTTTTGGCCATTGTAACATTCAACTTCCAAACCCTTGGAGTTGCCACAGGTTGGGATGTTCCGTTTCCAGGCCTGTTCATGTCGCTGACAGTTATGGAAGGAATTGCGATGATTTTGGGTGCCATAGCGGTTGCCATCTATTCGAGTTTTGCTGGACGGACTGAAAAACCAGTGGCATACGTATTGCTCTCGATAGTGGGACTGATCTACGGGATCGGCGTGTTCATCGGGCCACTGATTCTCTCGTTTAGTTTTTTGGATATCGTGTGGAAAGCACCGTGGCTAGGTCCCCTCTACGGATTACCAAGCTGGGTTGTCGATACAACGATTTTCTGGAGCGCGAGTCTTGTTCTGTTGGAGATCGGAGGCATTCTGTTGATTCTGTCCTCTTGCTTGGGATTCGTGTTTGCAGCGCAAGAGTTTTCTCGGATTTATGTTGCACCAAGTGAAACAAGTGAAGTGCACGCGTATGTAAGTGAAGTGCCGCCAAAAAGAAGAAAGAGTGTAGTGAAAAGAAAAGCTGGCGTATCAAAACCTCGATAATGCTCTATATGCTTTGTGCTGGAGGCTTTGTTTAATTGAAGTCTCAAAAACTGTTTTCCGTGACTCTGAATGTTTTAGGCATAGGTTTTGTTCTTGTTAACTTATCAGTGTTAATTCTATTAGGCTATTACCTTTCACAACACAGTATTTCCTCACTGGAAGCGGTGACTCAGATAGGGGGAATGACGCTCTTTATCATAGCATCAGCTATGTTGATGGGAGTGGGCTGTCTACTTATAGTGGGAGGAATCCAACATTACCGAGGAAACACCACGCAGAGAGTGATACTCATAGGCGTGCTGTTCACATCACTTTATTTATTATGCCTTGGTATAGGATCAGCACTTCTTCTCTCTCAATCAGACATTGGCGCTGTGCTACTCAGCATAAGCCCCATACTTATGATGGTGGGCGCTACTGCTTACGTGGCACCGTCCTCTCTCTATAAGATCGTTGGATCCATTGTGGGAATCGCTGGCGCGATACCCTTAGCCGTTGGCATATTCACTCTTCAGCCTCTTAGTCTCGTTTTTACAGGTTGGAATATTCCTTTTCCAGGTCCATTCATGTCAATGGCTTTACTGGAAGGAGTTGCAGTTATCTTAGGCTCTGTAGCAGTGTTCACTCATTCTCTTCTCTCAGAGCGAAAAGAAAAATCGGTGTCACAAGCCTTGCTTTCGTTGGTTGGAATTGTTTACGGGATTGACGTGTTCATTGGGCCATTAGTTCTCTCATTCAGTTTGACTAATCTTTTATGGAAAGCACCATGGATGCCTCCTCTCAACGGCGCGCCGTATTATGTCTATGGCACCACAATCCTTTGGAGCGTGAGTCTCCTCATTTTAGCGATTGGAGGCATTCTGCTGACTTTATCCTCTTTTCTAGAATTTATGTTTGCAACGAAAGGTATGTCTAAACTCCAACTATAACAACACCTAGTTAGGATACCGGTTTGGGTCTAGTGTATCTGCCTTGAACCCGCAAACTTTTTAGGTGCGACGTGTAACGTCAAAGACCAGCATCTATCGGATGGGTATTTAATGATCACAAAGATGTTTACGGTCGGAGCTTTATACACAAACTGTTACGTTGTAGGGTGCAATGAAACCAAAGAGGCTATTATCATTGACCCCGGATTTGACACAGGACTCGTAGCTAAAAGAATATTAAGAGAAGCGGTTCAACTCGAGTTGCAGATCAAATACATAGTGAACACGCATGGACACTCAGATCACATATCGGGCAATGGAATGGTGAAAAAGTTGACGGCAGCGCCCATTTTGATCCATGAGTATGACGCGCCGATGTTAACCAAAGCCACGGAAAATCTAACAATGCTGCTTGGGTTTCGCACAGTGTCCTTGCCTCCAGCAGATCGGATGCTTCACAACGGAGACACCATTGAAGTGGGCGAGGTCATACTTAGGGTCCTTCACACCCCTGGGCATACTAGAGGCAGCATATCCATCTTAGGTGATGATGTTGTTTTCACTGGAGACACTCTGTTCGCCGGTTCCATAGGTCGAACAGACTTACCGGGTTCATCCCCTAAAGAAATTATGAGCTCCCTCAAAAAATTGATAGTACTGTCCGATCACATAAAGGTGTATCCCGGGCACGGTCCAGTTTCTACGATAGGTGAGGAAAAGAAAAGTAATCCCTTCTTGCAAAACCTCTCCGTATCATCAGATGCATTTTGACAATTCGCAACATTTTAACAGATTTAAAAAGAGCAAATAGTAGTCGGAGCATCTTTATGATGACATTAAAACTTAAAACATCATAGTAAGGCGAGTTTATAGCATGCGAGGTAAGATATCATGATGGAAATTCCTCTGAACCAGTCAACTACCCCCTTCAACTTGGAGCACACTCTTAATTGTGGACAGTTGTTTCGATGGAAAAAACTGCGAGGCGGGTGGTACGGAATTGTTGATGGCAAAGTTATTAAAGCAAAGCAAATCCGGGACAAAATGTTTTTTCAAACTTTTCCAGAAATGGTGGAACCCAATTTTTTGGAGAATTATTTTAGACTAAATGATAACTTACCCAAAATTCTATCTAGAATAAATAAAGATGAACACATAGGAAAAGCCATTCAACGCTTTCGCGGACTGAGAATCATCCGACAAGAGCCGTGGGAATGTCTAATCTCTTACATCTGTGCAACCAACACCAACATCCCTGCCATCAAAAACATGATTCTCAACCTCTCCAAACGGTTTGGAAGAAAAATAATCTTTGAGGGCCAGGATTTCTATGCGTTTCCTAAACCCAGCGACTTGGCTGATGTCGACATTAAACAAGTAAAAATGTGCAAACTGGGATTTAGAGCTGAGCGGGTTTTAAAGACTTCTAGAATCATACACAACAAAGAGCTGGATTTAGAAACCCTAAAGAAGCTGGACTATAAAGAAGCAAAAAACCAATTGTTGCCGTTGCCGGGTGTGGGGCAAAAGGTTGCCGATTGTGTCCTCCTGTTCTCCCTAAACAAGCTGGAAGCGTTCCCAGTGGATGTCTGGATGAAACGTGTAATCCTTGAGTTCTATCCCAAAAGCTTTGAAGAAACGTTTGTTGAAAAGCTTTCATGCAGACACACACTTACACTAAGTGAATACCAGACGATTAGCTCATTTGGAAGAACATACTTTGGGGAATATGCGGGGTATGCACAAGAATATTTGTTTTCTCTGGCGAGAGAGGGGAGAGCTTAACATGCTCATCGACAGTTTACTCAACACGTTGGACATAGCTAGTTTCCGTGGAATACTTGGATTTTTGCTAGTACATTACGCTGAATGTCAAAGAAGTGCCTAAACTGAACACCATGTTAACAGCGTATGATATTCCCTTTGAATACATTCCTATCAAGTATGTTGTCCCTATAGACTGCCCTGCAATCACAACCCCTTGAAGTATGATGTTAGCCAAGCCATTAACTTGAACATCTGTGAGCTTTACATCCATAACGCCGTTGTTTCTCACAGAGGCTATTATATGGGTGCCGTTAATGTCAATCGCGTGGAGCAATAACTTCTCCATCTGAGTTTGAAAGGTGGTTTTCATACTTCCGACGTAGGCAATTGTGTAACTGTAGTAAATACTACCCGCGACGACGAAGACGATGATTATTGCTAGAAGGCCTATTACTTTGGAAACGGCTTTTTTTGTTTTGAGCAGTTTTTTCATATGCTCTCCCTCACTCAACTTTTAAAGCCACTTTCTGTAGCTCACCCTTAACCATCTGAAACGCCGCTACGTCTCCATCAACAGACGATAGAATCAGCCAAACAGCTTCACCCCAAAGCCTCATGTACTGAAGATCAAAAACCGAAGGACGGGCCGGTGCGGGATGCGAGTGAAATATCCCTATAAACTCCAACCCCTCTAATTCCGCTTGTTCAAAAACGTTAAAAACCGTCTGAGGATCAGCCTCAAACCTGACGGATGATCTTAAAACATTAGGTGTCACCACAACCTTCGTTACAACAGCCTCTTCATCAATCAGCCTTCCGAAAAGGAGAGCACAAGCCTCGATTGGATGAGTTTTCCTGCTTTCATCTCTCAACAAGCGCATTTGCTCGTTTGTCAATCGGAGAATCACTTCTGAAAACCTTCCATTAGATGTCTGTATCTTTTGCTCTTTTCTATCTATTAATTTGTTAGGATCAAAACCTGTCTATTCAGAGGAGACCTTTCTCCTTCAACAATTGTATTGCTTTTTTCACGCCAGACGAAGTTTCTTCTATGGCTCTACCCTCCTTCCCATATGCACATTTTTGCGTGAACTAGGAAATTATACTATATTTCAGAGCCGCTGAGCTTTAGTTCAACCTTTCACTACAGAGAGGGGCACCAGTCTAACCACTTTTGTCGCTATCCCGATCTTATCGCTCACTTCTACAACTCGATCCACGTTTTTGTAGGCTAGATCTGCTTCTTCAGCTAAAACAACCTGGCTTGCAGCCCTGACAAAGATTCCGTGCTGTTCTAAAGCCTTTTTTATATCTCCTCCCCAGAAGCGCCTTTTTGCAGCTGTTCGGCTCATCATCCGGCCAGCTCCGTGAGCTGTGGAGCCAAATGAAACTTCCATGGCTCTCGCCGTGCCAACCAAAACCCAGGAGCTAGTGCCCATGCTTCCAGGTATCATCACTGGTTGTCCAACATTCCGATAGTCAGAGGGTATCTCAGTTCGTCCTGGACCGAACGCGCGAGTTGCACCCTTCCGGTGAATCCAAACTTTTCTATGATGTTCGTTTACCTTATGTTCCTCGATTTTTGCGATGTTGTGAGCAACATCATAGACTAGACGCAAGCCTAATTCTTCTGCTGGTCTTTTGAATACTTTCTCGAAGCTTTGGCGCACCCAATGTGTAATTGCCTGTCGGTTGGCAAAAGCATAGTTGACAGCGCAGGCCATGGCTTGATAGTAGTCTTTGGCTTCGCTGCTGGTGCCAGGTGCACAGGCGAGCTCCCGATCTGGCAGTACTATATTGTACTTGTGGACAGCCCGCTCCATTACGCGTAAGTAGTCTGAGCACACCTGATGTCCAAACCCGCGCGAGCCGCAATGAATCATAACGGTGACTTGGTCTTCATGATTGATGCCGAACGCTTTGGCGACTTGGGGATTATAAATTTTGTCAACCTTTTGAATTTCAAGAAAATGGTTTCCTGATCCTAGAGTACCGATTTGCGATACACCTCGGTTTTTAGCGTTAGTAGAAACTTTGTCAGGGTTGGCAACTTCCATGCACCCATTTTCTTCACAGTGTAAAATATCTTCAGGCCAGCCCATTCCATGATCCACAATCCATCGTACGCCTTCTGTGACGAGTTGATTGAGTTCGTGAATGGTTAAGCGGAAGTCTTTACGGCGGCTGCCGAGCCCGCAAGGAACGTTATTAAAGATGGTGTTTGCGAGGTCGGCGAGTTTGGGCCGAATGTCCTGTTCAGTTAGATTAGTGGTTAAGAGGCGGACGCCGCAGTTAATGTCATATCCCACTCCTCCTGGGCTGATTACCCCTTCCTCATAATCTGTGGCTGCGACACCGCCTATGGGGAAACCGTATCCCTCATGTCCATCTGGGAGAGTGATGGCATGTTTGTAAATGCCTGGAAGGTGAGCGACGTTAGCGCACTGTTCTAGAGTTCGATCTGTTTTAATCTTTTCAAGCAACTCTTCATCCGCGAAGACAACTCCGGGCACTCGCATGCCTGGTTTGTATTTTTTGGGTATCCTCCAGGTGTATTTGTCAATTCTTTCAAGCGGAATCTGTATTGAGCGCCTTCGGTATTTTCTTTTCTCCCTCATTAAATCACCTTAAAGAAAAATCTCAAGGTAGATATATAAGGAATTTTGGTATAAACACCAAAAATCTTTATTTTTCTCTTAATCTTTGGTGCAAAAACCAAAGAAGTTATTTGTTCTTATGTAAAGATAGGTTGTAGAGTGAAGATGTTAATCAGAGTGGTTCGTCGGTTAACCGTTGAGGAAGTGCTTAAACAAATCAAAGATTTTGAAAAGGAGCACGACATGACCTTTGATGAATTTGAAGAACTGTTTTTGGAAAAAAGGCTGAATAGACAAAGTGTTGATGTGTATTTTGAGTGGGCTGATTTGGTTCACGCCTATCGCGGCTATGTGGAGGGCGGCGAACTCGACTATATAGTGGAGGAGCTAAAGGATTTAAACCCAAGTGAGATGGCGCTCTTAACCCCAAAGCGATTGCAACTCATCTACAGCCTAGCTGGTTTAAGGGTGAGATCTATAAACGACTTGGCTCAAAAAACTCGTAGGAACGTGAAAAATATCTATCAAGACCTGCAGATATTGAGAAAACTAGGCTTCGTCGCTTTCAAGAAGGTTGGGAAACGAAATATCATTCCAGAAACGTTAGTAGAAGAGATCACACTTATGATTCGGTAAATCTAAAATTTGATTGAGAAAAGCCTTTTGCCATCTACATTATCTCTCTTCACAAAAACCCATCAGACATCAAGAATGAACTTAATGGTTACTGCTTTTGGCTTTTTCATTATCTCCATTCGATGGTAGGTTACCGCTTTTATTCCAACCTTTTGCAAGTGTCTCTTAGAATCGAAAGGTTCTCCCCAAATTTTCGCCTTCAACTTCAATCCGGTAGGTGTTTTCTCTATGCTGGAAATAGTGAAGCAGCAGTATAGTTTTCCGGTTGTTTCAAACTTGATTAACAGTTCCTCTATCCAGTTGTAGAGAAGAGCGTGCTCGTCGTGTGCCTCAACCTCTACAGATTCTTCGACTTCTGGCTTAATCTTCTCAATTTCAGTCATCGCATTAAAGGTGGCTGAAGCCGCATTTTCAAAGGCTTCTTCTAGGCTCTGCCCGTAAGCCGCTATGTACACGTCGGCAGTGTGCTCTAGAAACTCAAACCGCTTTTTCATTGACATGTTTCTTCTCCTGTTTCATAATTATGGCACCTAAAATATTTATTAGTCATTTTGATCTTCACTTAATATTGCCCCTTCATAATTCTTTTAATAGTGTACACCAATTTGAGGCACAGATGACACCAATGTTTCCTCGAATTAAGGAGCTGCAAAGGCTTCAAAATCTTGAAAAATCTCGCGGGCGTCTTTTCAAAGAATCGCGTAACGTTTCAATAAATAACTGTAGTGACTGTAAACAGGCCATTTCCTTACCAAAGGGAGTCTACTGTGGCGTGTGGAGAGAGCAAATAGACGCCACTATGTGTCAGCACTGCCCTTACTTCGATATAGAGTCGTCGGAATATAGACTATTCAAAAGAACATGAAGTGAGACGGAGAGGTGAAAAATCAATGAGATGTCCTAACTCGAAATGTAATGGCGAAATCGAAAAAGGTAAACAGAAAAATACGGAAGGCAACTTTTACTACTGTAGAGATTGCGGAACTGTGATTTATCGAAGATAGCGCTGAAACCAGAATTTAGAGACGACCTATTCCGTTTGCAATGTGAAAAGCAAAAGAACTTCAGTATTTTTTTTATTTATGTTGCTGTTTAACTATTCGTGACGCCGCCTTTTCATCACATCAACAATCGATTTATTAGCTTGATCTGTGGTAATAAAACACTCAAAACCAACGAAACGTAGAAAGGTGACGAAAATGGAACATTGGGATTTAATCATTGTGGGCGCAGGACCAGCTGGCCTTACAGCTGGCCTCTACGGAGCCCGCAGCGGACTCAAAACGTTGGTTCTTGAGGAGAAAACCCCGGGAGGCCAAGCCGCCGAAACTCCATTAGTTGAAAACTACCCGGGCTTCAAAAGCATAAGCGGTCAAAACTTGATTGCCAAAATGACTGAACACTGTAAAAAAGCAGGAGCGAAGGTCAATGAGCTGGAGAAGGTGGCTGAACTTGACCTCAAGGGTGAAAAGAAAAATGTGAAGACGAATAAGACAACTTACGCTGCCTCTACATTAATCATTGCCTCGGGTAGCCATTACAGAACGCTAGGAGTGCTTGGTGAAAACGAGTTTCGCGGAAGGGGAGTCAGCTATTGTGCAGTTTGTGACGGAGCCTTCTTCAAAGGAAGAAAAGTACTGGTCGTAGGCGGCGGAAACTCAGCAGCTGTCTCCGCCATATATCTAGCCAACTTGGCCTCAGACGTGAAGCTGGCTCATCGTAAATCTCAGCTACGGGCTGAAGGAGCCCTCGTAAAAGACTTACAAACACAAAAGATAGAGATTCTATGGAACATGGAACTCAAAGAGATCAAAGGAGACGTCAAAGTTAGAAGCGCTATTCTCACTAACAACAAAACTGGCGAAACCAAGGAAATTAACGTTGACGGTGTATTCGTTCAAGTTGGCGAAGTGCCCAACAGTCAATTTGCAAAGGAAGCCGGGATTGAAGTGGATGAGAGGAACTACATTGTTACAGATGCTCGCCAAAAAACCAACATTCACGGAGTGTATGCTGCTGGCGACGTAACCAATGGCCCAGTTAAACAGATCGGAACGGCTGTGGGACAAGCCATTTTAGCGGCCACTGAAGCGTTCGGGTATATCAAGAGGCCGTATTACTATGAGGGATGAAGAAACAAGGTGTTTGTGGTCCAAAACGTATAAGTAAATGCGGAATATTGATTATATGACTTATGTCATAAAGTGATGGGAAACATTGAGTAAAAAACTAAACCCAAAATTTCGGAAAGAAATCCTCTCAACTCACGGAGGGGAAACCATACAGCACTGTTATCAATGCGGCTCC
>Ga0209978_10000290_pt1 | contig 17939 bp, 23 predicted proteins | sample BentaG_FD_182805 | JGI IMG/M metagenome (GOLD analysis project Ga0209978, IMG submission 182805) | Deep subsurface microbial communities from South Atlantic Ocean to uncover new lineages of life (NeLLi) - Benguela_00093 metaG (SPAdes)... | ecosystem: Environmental > Aquatic > Marine > Oceanic >... | reverse complement strand
GGCTTGTAAAGGCTGAAAGTTCTGATATTCTTAATCTACAGAGTGTAAAAAATGAAAATAAGTTTAGAGCGTTAATGTTACTAGGAATCTCTTTCATTTATAATGCGGGGATTGTTCTAATTAGCAATATCTTGAATATTGCAGGATTCAAGATATTGAATCTTGCAGATCTCTGGACTTGGAACATCTTACAGACAATAGCAATTACTCTTTTGTTAGTTGGACCTTTTTTAAAGACGTCTAAAACCTTTAGGATAATTATTGGAGTTATTATATTATTTGCAAGTCAATATATATTAGCACTCCTATTACCTTATCAAGGGCAGAATAACTTATACGGAGTACTTTTTCATCTTTTATTCAATCCATTGGATCAATATTTATTTCTACCATTCTTTAGTGTTTTTTTAATAGGGACAGTAGTAGGGGATATAATTTTTGATATCTCAAAGATTGAGAACGAAAAGGAAAGAAGAATTGCGATTAAAAAGAGTTTTATTATTCCTCTGTTGATAGTAGGAATAATCCTGATGATGTTTGGTATTTTACTTCATAATTATAGAATTTTGCTAATATCACCAAAGGGGTTTTTAATAAGAGTAGGTTCTTTGCCTCTAATGATTTATGCTATGGGAATAAACTTCATTGCTATTTCAGTTCTTTTCTATATTGAAGAATTTTTAGTAATTAAGACAAAGAAGAAATACAGATTCTTTTATTTTTATTCTTATTATTCATTTACTATCTATTATCATCAATTTCTACTTTTATTTGTATTTCCAGATCGATTAAACATCTATAATACTTTGATTATAGAAGGAGTGACATTATTTCTAATTACTCTATTAATTATAGCACTCTATAAAAAGGTGGGGCCATATGCCTCTATAAAATCACAAATTGGCTTAATAGCATTTAAAATAGCCATTTTTATTAACAAAAGAAAAAAATTAAATAATCAAACTACTGGTAAATCTCCCAGATGAAGTTTATCCAACAAGATAAGTATTTTTATTTTTTTAAGATTTCTGCTCTAATTTCTGATGGCATCTTTTCACTCGCATACCGCAGGATTAATCGCGTTAAATTAGTTTTATTTCTAGTTAAATAATCTACTATCACTTCTTGTTTGTATTTTGAACAGGTTTTTAAGAGCCATCCTATTCCCTTTTCGATATAATTTGCTTTAGAATACTTTAACATTTTTTCTACTAGTTCAAAAACATAATCCTTATCAAAATCTTTTCTCATCATGGTTATTTTAAGCAATATCACCATAGAAGCTCTTTTTATCCATAGATTATTTGATTCTGACCAATCGTTTATAGTTTTTATGGCTAAGGATTCATTTCCTTTTTTCCCTACAAATGGACCTAAGAGTCTTACACAGGTAGAATCGCAGTGACTCCATGTATGGCAGTTTTTAGCGTATTCTTCTCTAATTATATCAATAATCTTTTCATTGAAATATTTCTTGAACCGATTTAAGAAGAAAAATCCTGCAAATTTTTGTTCTTCAACATTTGTTCTCGTTAGTTTTCTAAACACTTCAACAGCGTCATTATAACTGCAGTCAAATTTTTCGTTAACTGACTTTACGATTTTTTCTATTTCGGGCATTCGAATACCGTATATGACATAATCAGAAATATCTGGATTTAATATCTTATACATTCTATCTATCTGATCTTCAGATAACTGTGGATTGTTTTTTAATAATAAGCTTGAAATCTCCTTTACGATCGAATCTATCATAAAAATTTATCAATTCCGGTTTTCTCGTTCAAGTCTTTACTTTTTATTAAATAAGGTTCTACAAATTCTCTTACTTTAGAATTAAAATTCTTAAGTGTCGCTAACTCTCCTCTTTTATAAATGTTAATTATTGATTCATCTAAGTTGTTAAGAGTCAGTCCCGCCCAATAAAACGATTTGTTTGATTTTCCCAATCTTAATTCATCCATATAATCTTTTACCAACAGTAGTTCTGAAATTTTATAATTCCATTTCCTATAATCGTTTGGGATCCATCTTCTTTCTCTAACAGCAATGTCATACTTTTGACATAAATCCATTAATTTCTGATGCATCTTATGAACATAATCCTTGGGAGGACCCATCTGACCTTTATATAAATTCAATATTGGTTTAACAACATACTTGTATCTACTTTCTCTTAATTTCTTAATAAAGAACTCCGCTTGAGCATTGCGAAGAGTTAACCCTGGGGCAAATAAAATAAAATCGGCGCCTGCTTCCTTAGATTTTTTAATTACGGCTTCTAAATTTTCTTCATTATCCTCTAAAAAGGGAATTATCGGCATGAAATAAGTCCCAACTTGAACATTTGGTGCCTTTAATTTAATTTGTTTTAGAGCTTCAAGTCGTTCCTTAGGGATAGAAGAATGGGGTTCCAGAAAGAATGCTAATTCCTCGTTCATAGTAGTAATAGAAAAACCGACAGTACACCAAGTATCTTTTGCAATTCTATTTAATATTTCTACATCTCTAGTTATCAAACTTGATTTTGTAGCGATATTTACCGGATATTTATGTTTTTCTATTACTCTTAGAATTTTCAGAGTATTTTCGACTTCTAATTCAATTGGTTGGTATGCGTCGCATACACCGCCAGGACCTATTACATCGGGTAGTAGAGTGCGGGATCTCTTAAATTTTTGTTCAAGATTTTTATCAATATTTGACTTTACGATCACTTCTGTTTCAAAATCCTGACTTAAATAATACCGTTCGCTTCTAGCATCGCAGTAGATACAGGTATGAGCACATCCAGAGTAAGGGTTTATAGTGTATCTGCACCAAAACCAAGAATCGGGGTATTTTAACTTGTTTAAGGCCGTCTTAAATTCCTTATGAGTAATTTTAAGGTTCTTCGTCATAGTATAGTATTATTCTTAGTAACGCTCAATAATACGAGTTAAAATATAAGATTAGCCATTTAGGATACCGTTTATTTGAGAGAAGATGAGAAAAAACGCCAGTTATTATTATTATTATTTTGAGATGAGTGATTAAAATATGGAAAAAAACTTCGGAAAATGGGCGTTTTTTCCCATTAGAAATATAGCATAACTTGATTATAAATCATAGCCCATTTTTAATATTCTTAAACTTCTGTTATTATTTTTTATTAAAAAATCGAGCTATTTTTAATAATTATAAAAGAAAAAAAAGAAAATATGTTATCCAATCATTTGAGTAGAGATTTATGAGTTTTTTTTCATTAAAGTTAATTATATGATACAAGTCAATTTAGTTCAAGCACATAAAACGATAAAAAAATAGACAATATTCGTGAAATCATCGTTTCACGAAGATTTTTAATAAATCGACAATAGTAATAGACATGGTAGATCATTTTTATACTAGTTTTTCTTCTTCTTTTGGCATGTTTACTATTGTTTGGGAAGAGAATGGTCCTGAAATATGTATTAACCGCGTATTTCTTAGTGATTCCGAAATTAAATCTGAAACAAAAATGTTTGAAGCATATAAAACTATTGAATCAGGTACATCATTAAAAATTAAAGCGCTTGGTAATAAAATACTCTCTTTCTTAAAGGGTGACACAGTTGATTTTGATCTACAATTAATTGATTTTGATCAATGCTCGGAAATTCAAAATAAAGTACTTCTAGCAGAATATCGTATTCCGCGAGGTTATATTAGTACTTATAAGCGAATTGCTAATGAAATCGGTATTCCTAAAGGCGCAAGGGCCGTTGGAAACGCTCTTGCAAATAATCCATTTCCTATAGTCATTCCATGTCATAGGGCTATAAAATCAAATGGTGAGCTCGGTGGATTCCAAGGAGGTATTGAAATGAAACGAAAACTGTTAGAAATGGAAGGAATTGCTTTTTCTAATAGAGAAAAAGTTCTCATGAATAAAATTTATTATTGATTTTAAGGAATTCTATTCAAACCTTTTTTTAGGTTGATTAACCCCATCTAAATCAATGAATGATTGTAATAAAGATACTATTTGTTCTAATTGCTCCTTTGACTTATATTCTAAATCCCCAAATTGTTCAGAAATAATCTTAAAGTTCTTTTGAACATATGCTTTAAAATTTTCAGACTCAATATGATCTAAAACAGTGTTTTTCATCTTATCTAATTCAGTATCGACTTCAACTGTATTCCTTCTGAAAAGGTCAACAAATCGTTTGTATTTATAGAAATAATTGTATAGCAGATCACATAACCCATTAAAATCTTCAGTTGAAAAGGGAAAGCCTAAAACTCGATTTAAGTCCAATTTAGCCAAATCTTCCCACTCAATCTTCGAACCTTTTATAGGAACAATCATTAATTTGTTATTTCTAGCAAGTTCTAACTCTGTTTGGCAATCTTTTGAATTGATAGAGCCATCGGTGGCAATAAACAATAATACTTGGCATTTTCATTTAAAATGATGTTTGTGTTTACAATAAAATAAAAAGAAATTTAATTTTCAGGTTTTAGATTCATTTCATCCTAAGCTCCTTATAGCTTTTTTTAATTTAAGTGCGCCCTCCGGGAATTGAACCCGGGTCCTCGGGTTGGAAACCCGAGATTCTAACCACTATACTAAGAGCGCTGTTTAAGAACAGAAGATATTGAAAAGAATTTTTCAAGTGGTATTGAAAAAAATTTGAATATTTCTATATATTAACGATTAAAAAAAAACTTTCTCATAGTGATTTTGTTATATGATATCATTAGTAATTTCATAAAAGCTAACTATTTTATTTACGATAATCCACGCATCCAAAGAATAATTCGAAATTGATACAATTCTATCGCTTAAATTTAAGATTTCTTCTCCAAAATAACCTTTTTGAAACCCACCAATAATAGCAATATAATTTTTAGTCGAATCTTTATCAAATAAATCGAGATGATATTTAATTAATTCCCCCCTGCTGGAAAAGATTACGATTTCCTTCTTTTTAAAAGATTTTACTAAATCCATTAAATTTCCATTAAATTGCGAAATTAAAAGTAATTCTTTTATTCGAATCTCATTTTCCCTTAGCAACTTTGCCATTAATCCCTTAAATCTATTATAATTTCGAGCGATTTTGATTTGTGGATTAATTTCGAATATTTTATTATTTAAAGTATGAATATATAGTTTTAAATTGTTACTTTTATTCAAGGGAGATCCCAAAGCGTTTAATAGGCAGCTGTGGGTAATATCAGGACGCCCTCTTTTTCCAACATCTTTTAACTTAACCATCGCAGAATGATGTAATGCATTATCAAGGAGTAGTGAGGAAAAGTTCTCTCTTTTTAGGTTCCTCTGGATAGCTGGGTGCTTATTAATTTCTTCAGGGATCAATTCTAGTCCGCATTCTGCCAGAATTATCGTTAAAGGCATTTTTAATCCGAAATTTATTATATTTTTATAAATATAAATTACTTTATTTTAATAAAATACCGCGTTGTTTGATTACAGTCCAAACAAGTCGTTGATACATGAGAACCTTTTCCTTTTGAATGTATTCTCGTTCTACAATTAATTCCAGGATAAAGGAATCCCTTACATTTATGACAAATCCTTTTTTTCCAAATTGAGGGGATTTTAATTTTGGCTCTTTGAGCATACCGTCGCGCTAAATACACATACCTATTAGCTAAGTCTTTATTATTTGGGAATATATCGTGTGCTTTTTGAAATAAATAGTTCATTCTCGTGTCTGCTATTTGCTTAATAATAGCTTGGTGCTTTCTTTTATTTTTAGCCATTAATGCTATTTCACGTTAATTTTAATTCTTTTTTTCAATTTGATGTTTTGAAACAATAATAGTTTTACCTCTTACATCTAAAACATGTGAATCCGTCGCTTGAGATATCTGGTCTGCTATATTTTTAATATTTGATCTAGTAGCTATCGATTTTAGTATTTTTATTTTAATTATTTTATACCTTTTAAGCAATCGCTGCACATGAGTTAAAAATTCATCCGTAAGTCCCTTTTTCCCTAATGTAGCGTGTGGTGAAGATAACAGCACTTTTTTAAACTCGTTTTGATAACTCATTGCCCTAAAATACGACTATTACCAAAAAATTTTTAATCTAATATACTCTTTTTAAATGTATCATATAATATTAAAATTCTTGGTGTAATTATTATTAGCATATATATCGTTGAACCCGAGAAGCTCATTAAAACACTTGCAGAAAAATTAAGAGAATTTCCTGAAATCAAGCCACCTGAAGGGAGTCAATTTTGGAAGACAGCATTTTTTAAGGAATTAGCTCCAATCGATCATGAAAATTTCTGGTATATCAGATGCGCTTCACTATTGAGAAAAATAAAAAAATTTGGTCCCATTGGAGTCACTAAACTCAGAAAACATTATGGGGGTAAAAATAAGAATGGCCCAGGTCGTCATCATAGTGCTAAGGGAAGCGGAAAGATTATCCGCGTAGCGCTGCAACAGTTAGAAAAAGCAAATTTAATTGTTAAGCAAGAAAGAGATGGTAGAATTGTTTCTCCAGAAGGAACGAGTCTGATAGAAAGAACAGCGTATGGAATTACCAGAAAATAAATTAAAAATTACAATATTCATGGTTTTCAATTTTGAGCGATGAAGAGGAATTGGAAAATTTAAGAAGAAGAAAACTGGAACAACTAAAACAACAAGCAGTTCAACAACAAATAGGTGAACAGCAACAAAAAGAATTTACCAACCAGAAATATCAAATTATGAGAAAGATATTAAGTCAAGAAGGACGACAGCGATTAGAAAATATTAGAATTGTTAAGCCTCAATTCGCAGAACAAATTGAAATGCAACTAATACAATTATTCCAATCTGGAAGATTACGTGGAGCTACTCCTTTACCGGATAAAGAATTTAAAAAGATTTTAGAAAAAATAACAGCAGGAAGCAAAAAAGAATTTAATATTAAAAAATAAAAACTGAGAGTATAAAAATGGCGCGTAATAAAGATTTACCCTCAAAATTAAGGAGGGCTAAAGCAATGAAACAAAGTCGTTCAGTTCCAAATTGGGTTGTAAGGAGAACGGGTGGAAGAGTGAGATCCAATCCTTATTCTAGAAGAGAATGGCGAAATACAAGATTAAAGAGAGATTAAACAATAAAAATATAAACTTGATGTAATATGGCAAAGAAGAAGTCAAAAGAGACAAGCTTGGACGAGTTAGAGGAGGAACTAGCTGATACTGAGGACCTCGAAGAGGAAGAGGATGAAATAGAAGAAATCGAAGAATTTAGTTTAGATGAAATATCTGAAGAAGAAGAAGTTAGTGAAGTTTTCGAAGAGGAACTAGAAGAATTTGAAGAAATAGAAGAGGAAGAAGCCCCTAAAGAAGAGATCATAGATGAACGAATATATATAATTCCACTGGCAAAAGCACGACGAGGACCACGAAATAAAAGGGCTAAAAAGGCTATAAGATATCTTAGAGAATTTATGGAGCGCCATTTTAAGCCAGAATCTTTAGTTATCTCGCAAGAAGTTAATGAAGCAATATGGGCTCGTGGAATTCAAAAACCACCAAGAAAAATTAAAATAAGAGCAACTAAGAATATAGATGGCCTTGTGGTTTGTTATTTAGCAGAATAAACCAATATACTCAATATATCTTATTTTAAAAATTAAAAATTTTCTCGAGTCATTTAGTTTTATAAGTTATTCATTTTACTTTATCTTAAAAATTTAAGTCTATCTCAATCACATATAGAAGGTGATATATACTATAGCAGATTTATCGTTAATAAAATTCTATTTTTCCTCAGATCTTAAAACCATGGATAAGGAAGAAGCAAAGAAAAAAGTAATTGAGAAAGGGGGTATTGTAAGAGAAGAGATCTCTACTGATTTGTGGTATTTAGTAACAAATGACAGTAATAGTGAAACTAAAAAATTCAATAAAGCACGCAAGTTAGGAGTGACTTTCATTGATGAAATAGAATTTCTAAAAATGCTAAAAATATAAAAAAAAGAATTAATAAATTGTATGAGTGCTACTCATATTTACTAATCTCGGTAGTATTATGCTTGAATTGTACAATGGTCCGACAAGGAGAGTATTATTCGCGATGTTAAAATTTAAATAATCTCTTGCTAGTGGTGCTCCCGTATTAGGGTTTTTAGCAAAACGAGGATAGTTAGAACTCGAAATAGTTACTCTTATTTTATGACCTGGCGCAAAAGAATAAGCTGTTGACCAGCAATCTATTGTTAGATTATAAACAATATTTTGATTGCCGGACATAAAAACTTCAGAAGTGTAGTTATATCTATATCTAGCAGTTAACGAACCGTCAGTAATTAACATAGATCTACCGTCTGGATATACATCAGTCAACTTAATAGTAAAATCGGTATCAGTACAATTTGAACTAATGACTAAATTGCCCCATATTCTACCAACTGTTTCCACGGTTTCTGTTAAAGGAGGAGTCTCGAATATCAAAACATCGGAACGGCTTTCTATTGATCTTTGATCCATGGGACCTGTTAAATCGAATGGCTGATTTTGTCCTCCTAAGTTTGGAACAGGGGATCGAGGATCGTATAAATAAGAAAAATTTCCATTCACTAAGCCTGCAGAAGTTTTATCTAATCCTCCGTTAGCAGTGAAATACCATGTATCGTTTATGTAATCTAATGGATAATCATATGCATAACGCCAGTAATTCCAGTCATTTGAATAAGCATCTACGTCACCCATTAGATAATATGCAACTCTCGCACCAGTCCAATCAGCAGGAATGCCTAATAAAGCTTCATCGAAGATTTCCATCTCCCAATCGAGCAATAAATCGAATCCATTAGAATTATCAGGGTATAGTAACTCTCCTTGTTGCCCACCATAAATCGAACCATGAGTCCATGGACCCATCACCAATTTTTGATGTCCTTGTGCCCTAGGAGCGCCCTTATTATCGTATCCAATATACCCATCAATAGTCCCTTGTAAGAAATGATCGTACCAACCACCAACATGAATTCCGTAGACAGAAACATTTGAATAACGCGGTCCTACAGGATAAGATAACGATGTTGAGTTGTAAAGAATTTCATTTTTAGGGATCGTTTTAGAAAAAAGCGTGTCTACTTGATACTCCCAATTTGATGGAGAAGTACTTTTTATCCAAGTCTCAACGGAGGATTTATGATAAGATCCTTGGAAGATAGCGTGGTCAAACATTTCTGGTGTGCCAAACCATAATTGTTGAGCTAACAATCCATCTGGACCCATTCCTGCGTAGTAATATTGGTTAAGACATAGGGCAGAAACTCCTGCACTAGCTATTTTACCATTAGACCAGCTTTGATCCAAAATCCAATCAATTGTATCAACACCATCTTTATATGAATTAATAAAAAGAAGAAAGCTTTCTCCTCCCTCAGAATCATGAGTGCCCCTTAAATCTTGTATGACTAGATGGTAATCTTGGAGTAAGTAGATAGGTGAATATAAATCATCTGCCCAACCAGATTTACCATAAGGAGTTCTAATTAAAATGACGGGACGAGGTTCACCAAAGGATCCAGGAGCAAAATAAATGTCAGTAGCTAATTTAATATCATCTCGCATAGGAACCATATATGTTTGTTTATCTTGAGTTTTATAGACTCCTGTGCCTATTATTACCGTAGTAGGAAAGGCAATTAAAAAAATTAATAGAGCATATCGTATGATTTTAGGTATTTTCTCGATTCGCCTTTTACTATATTTTTCTAAGAGTTTAGTTAAAGATAAGGAAGAGATTTTTAATCCATAGTATAGAAAAGCTATTACGCTCACACTTATAGCAGCGATAGAATAGTAATCGGGATTGATGAATGTATACCATAGAATACCTATAAGGGGAGATAAAAAAGAGAAGATGTTTCCTAATTTGCTCAAAATTTTAATTTTTCGTTTTTTCGCAATACTATCAATATATTTTCCACTCATCATTAAGGAATAGAAACTTATAAACACAACAAAAACCAAATGGATCGTACCAAAAAGAATAATCATTGTTTGCTTAAGTAAAAAGAATGCAGTCTCTTTTCGAGTAAATAATGTCTTTCTATCATCAGTTTCATCAACTAAGCCATCACGATAATTTAGGACATATGCAAGGCAATAAATTCCTCTGCAAATTAACAGCAATGGAAGGTTCTTCGTAAGCATATCTTCAATTTTTAACAAACCTAACTCTTCTAAGAAATAGAAGAGAGCGATAATCCAATTTATCATATTTCATAATAGCACCCTCCTCACTTATAAAGATTTATGATAACTAAGATTCATTTTATAAATTTTATAACTACATGTAAACAGAATTTTAAAGGGCTTCAAGATGTTTGAGAGTATAATCATTTAACCTACGCATTTTTCAAAAAATATTTATGGTTTAGAACTTTATCTATCATATAATATTTTTCTCAGTTTTATTAAATGACGATTTTAAAGTACCAGATATTCGGTAACAACTCAGTAGGAGTTTACTTAACAGTTAATAACGCATACGGTTTATATCCGTCTATTCTGCTTAAACCTGTTGTTGAAAAAATCAAAAGTGTATTTAAAGAACCTTTTTATCCCTTTTCGATCAATAATTCCAATTTAATAGGAGTATATACGGCCAGTAATAAATATGGAATTATCGTACCTCACATAATTAGGGAAGACGAACTTCACCAATTAAAAAAATATTCTGAACAATTAAATAATGATTACCAAATCGGTGTTCTTAGATCTTTAGATAATGCTTTTGGAAATTTAATATTATGTAACGATAAAGGTGCTATAATATCTTCTTTTTTAAAGGATTATAAAGAGCAAATTGAAGATACTTTAAAGGTTGAGACTGTTGTCTATGAATTTGTAAATAACTATCTCCCAGGTTCTATTTCTTTGACTAACAATAAAGGCTGCCTAGTTCATCCACTTGCAACTGATGATGAGATTGAGATCATTTCTGAGATTTTAAAAGTAGAGGAAATAGATGTGTCCACAGTTAATAGAGGAATTCCATATCTCTCCTCTGGGGCAATCGTTAACGATCAGAGTGGGATATTTGGAAACGGATGCACGGGTCCTGAGATGATGCGTTTAACTAACGTATTGACATTATAAGTCTTATTTCTTAAGCGTTGTATTATTGTCCAATAAAAAGCAAAATTTAATATTTTTAGAATAATTATTATTTTTAACTACGTGGATTCTCAGGAGTTGTAAACTTATGTCAGAGATTAAAATTTATCGAATTATTGGTACTTACTCAAAAAATTATAAAAAATATTTATTTCGAAAAGAGATTCGAGCTCTAAAAGAAAAAGATGCTTTAGAAAAAGCGTTGAGCCAAATTACATCAATCGGCATACTTAGAAGACAGATAAGTATTAAGGAAATAAAAGAAATTACCCCAGAGGAAAGTCAAGATTATCTAATTAGAGAATTATCAAAATAATAATGAAATCATAGGTCCTAGTGATTTATATGGAAAATAATCAAAATTTAGAACAACAATTAAGCCAATTTAGGTATATTAAAGAACAAAGAGACATGTTCCAAGGCCAATTTGAAATAATTAATGCATCTCTTGGAAATTTATACACAACCAAACTAACTTTGGATAATCTTCGTGATGGAGTTAATGAGGACGATGAAATTTTGATCCCAATTGGAGGTTTAGCCAGTATAAAAGCAACAATTAAAGACACAAAAAAAGTTCTCGTGTATGTTAAAAATGACACGATAATTGAAAAAACCGTTGAAGAAGCTATTGAATTCATTTCAAAACTTATTGAACAACACAATACCCAGTTAAAATTTCTCCGAGAAAGAATTTTAAACTTAGATTTAAGTCTTCAAGGAATAAATCAGATCCTGCAGAATAGAATGGCTCAGCAATAAATTTGTATAAATACTTTTTCTAAACTAATATTGATTTTCAATTTAAGTGGTCAAATTAATGAAAAAATTAAGTAAAGTTTTCTCTGCTTTCGTTAAAAAACCTTTAACATCTGAAACCTTAGAGAGTGCTTTAAATGAACTGAATCTATTATTGATTGGAAATGATGTAGCGACAGAAACAGCCGATGCTCTATGTGAAAAAATCAAAGAATCTCTTAAGGGAGAACAAATAGGCAGGCTAACATCAAAAAGTAAGTTTCTATTTGAAATTCTAAGAGATATAATTACAGAAATTTTAACTCCAGAGAGAACAATTGATTTATTAGAAGAAATTAGAATAAAGAACAAAAGTAATAACCCTTATATAATTTGTTTTTTAGGAGTTAACGGAACGGGTAAAACTACCACAATTGCTAAAATAGCATATTACTTAAAAAAAAATAATATTTCTTCTGTAGCTGCGGCTTCAGATACATTTCGGGCAGCAGCAATCGAACAGCTTTCTTATCACATGCAAAACATTGGAATCAGAGTTATCAAGCACGAATATAAATCAGATCCGGCTAGTGTTGCCTATGATGCTGTACAACATGCAAAAGCAAAAAATATAAATGTTGTTTTGGTGGATACCGCAGGAAGACAAGTAAGTAATAAAAACTTAATGAGAGAAATGCAAAAGATTGTAAGGGTATCTGAACCAGATTTAATCTTATTTGTAGGAGATAGTCTAGCTGGAAATGACGCGTTGAATCAAGCTAAGGAGTTTAATAATAGTGTCGGAATTGATGCACATATCCTTACTAAATTTGATGCTGACGCAAAGGGAGGCGCCGCATTATCGATTTCTTATGAAACAAAAAAACCTATTCTTTTTGTAGGAATAGGACAAGGTTATGACGATTTAGAACCATTCGACAATGCAATTTTTATTTCAAATATTCTCGATCTAAAGGAAGAATGATTTAAAAAATTCTGATTAACAGTTAAATTTTTTAAATATTTATTTTTATTTTAATTGTGTCAAATAATTACCCTGGTTATGAAAAATATACAAAATACGATAAAGGTAAGAAATTAACCCTTTACGAGCGTATAGGTGTCTTTTTTCAAAATACCAGAAGAATAATAAAAATAGCAAATAAACCAAGTAGGAAAGACTATTTTCTAGTTTTTAAGATATGTGCCATCGGAATTTTAATATTAGGTGTCTTATCCTATGCTATTCAGTTAATTTTTACGCTAGTTAATTCTCTTTTGCAAATCGGTTAGAATTTTTAAATTAGTTTTATTTTTATTAAAAAGACAAATTGGTTTTATCATTGATTTGTAATGAAAGTATTCTTAGATTATACTAAAGATCTTCATTTTAAAGCTTCTGCAAGAAATTTTAAAGATTTTGAGGTCGACGAGCCAGTTTCGTTTCACGGGACAGATCTCGGTCCAAGTGCAGTAGAGTATTTATTAATTGGCATCGGGGGTTGCTTAGGTACAACCTTTATTTACTGTCTACAGAAGAAAAATATAGAACTGGAAACATTTGAGGTAGTTGTAGACGGAAAAGTATCTCACACAGGTCCTAAAAAGCGTCTAAGATTAGAAAACGTGGATGTTGATTTGAAATTCACACCGAAGGAAGCTAGTTCTGATTTAGAGATTAATAGGTGTATGAAAGAATTTACAAAATATTGTGTAGTCACAAACTCTATCACGAATGGCTTGCCTATTAATGTTAATTGCAAAAAAATATAAATGATATCTAAAAATTTGGATTTAAAAAAAAGATAATAGTTTTAAAGAAAAGATGATATATTTTAGAAGAAGAAAATTGTGATCTCTGACGGAACTCTGAGCTCTTCTTCCTTATTTTTGCAGGCAATAAATTTGATTTTCATAGGCAATAAAAGTGTAATCAAACGCTTGGATAAGATACCATCAATTATAAGATATTGCGTCGATTTAAAATCTTTAATTTTTTCAAAGATTTCCCCTACGGGTATTTCAAATAATTTCTCTAAACTCTTACTAAACCCAATACTATGTCCAGGTTCTATTTTTACGAGGCTTTCTTTTATTGCCGCTGGATTTTTTACTTTCAACTTCTTCATGAGTTTTTGGAATAACGCATCCTTGCCTGTAACTCCTTTCTTATCTTTAGTAGTACGTATATATTTAGCTCCCGCTGGTTTTTTGTTTTGGAGAGATTTTATCATTTGTTTACGAGTAAGTTCTTCCACTTCTAAACCTTCCGGTGCTCGAGCTACATAATCAAGTTTTGCTACTTGTAATAGTTCATTTAAAATAATAGAGCCACCTCTGTCTCCATCCAAGAACGCTATCACTGGCTTTTTGGTCTTAATTAATTTTACAACAGATTTGGGTACTTGTGTGCCCTGAACTGCAATGGTATTTTTAACTCCTATTCGTAATAGGTTTAATACATCTGCTCGACCTTCAACGATTATTAATTCTGGGCTAGAATCAACATTGGGACCTGCAGGTAAGTTTTCCGGACCCCACGATGTTATTTCTCCAAGTTTAATATCTGCGTCGATTTTTTCTTCGATTTCGCTAGGTTCTAAAGAATTCCGATCCCACTTTTTTAATAATTCTGCAGCACGCTCAATAATTTGTTGACGTTTAGTTTCTCTAACATCTCGAATGTCCAATAAATTGATTTCAGCCTCACAAGGACCAACACGAGAAACAGTTTCAACAGTCGCTGCTAATAGTGCTGTTTCTTTGCGTGTGAGGCTACTGGGTATTTTAATGGTCCCCTCGGATATCCCTTCCTTAGATTCATTGTTGACCTCAATTCGCCCAATTCGTCCAGATTTTTGAAGATCCCTTAAATCCAAGTCTAAGAGGAGCCCTTCAGTTTGTCCAAAAATCGCTCCAACGATGTCTGATTTCTCAACGACATCTTTAACTTTAAATTTTGCTTCGATAACATATTTAGTAGTAAAATCTGCATTATTAGCAGTAATCTCAATCACTCCTTTTTTCTAGTTAATATTTGATTTTATCAAAGAATCTAAAATTAATTATAAACTTATAAAAAGAAGTAAAATCCAACTAGTAGATAGGAACTAATGTTAAATTGATTATTTCTAGCTAAGATCTTGAATATTTTATCTTTTAAGATAGTTTTATTTATCTTTATTAAGTTTGAACTATGAATCTACTTCAAATATATTGTTATAAGTTTGGATAATAATTTTTATTATTACTTTGATTGATTTTTTTTTTTATTGGTTTATTTTATTAATTTTATTTAATTAATGATCTTTCTTGAAAATTTTACTTATTCGATTAAAATTTTAATGTATTTGTATTAAGATGAACGTTAAATTTAATTAGCAACTCTATAAATAATCAACATTTTATTGATGATTATTTTATAAAAATAATTTATTAAATTTATCTTTTGTCAATTTAAGAATAAAATAAGAATTGACTTTCATGGTTATATAACCTATGTGAAAGTTTTTGCCTATGTGATTAAATCAAAATTGAAATTTCCATTTGTTAGACATGGTGAACTTAATGAAATAGCCCCATTATGGGATAAACAAATCCCTTGGAAATGTAAGGATGAAGATGGGAATACTAAAATCTTCAATTCAAATCATAATAACTGGGAAAAACGGAATGAAGAAAATAAAAAATCAAATAAATAATCTTTTTTTAAAAATATTGATGATTAATAATTGAGAAGAAAAAAAGTATATAATATGGCAAAAGCTTATTTTAAATCTTTTGCATATCCCTTTTTTAATAAAGGAAATGTTCCAATTTGGACACATCTTTGGGTTACTCGAAAATGTAATCTTAATTGTGATTATTGCTATGTTCATGATGAAAATTATCCTGAAATGAATACAGTTGAAATGAAACGAGCAATTAAACATATAAAAGATATTCTTGGGTGTCGAATAATTGCGATAATGGGAGGGGAACCATTAATTAGAAGGGATTTGCCCGAATTAATAAGTTATATGACTGATAATAACATTTATTCTTTTCTTACTACTAATGGGACTTTACTAAATGAAAAAATGCTTTATAAGTTAGGAGAAGCAGAACTTGATTTCTTAGAAATTTCCATTGATGGAGTAAGAGAATCAAATGTAAGTAAAAAATGTGGAAAAAACGTAATTTCAAATTTAAAAACTGCAATTGATATCGCCGCAAACATCTATGATATTGGATTATCAATTAATATGATAATTACTAAGCAAAATTATATTGAATTTGATAAAATAATTCGATTAATATCAGGAAAAAGAATTTCACTTACTATTGGATTATATATCCCAGATATAACATCTATTAAAAATCTTAGAGATGACACATTACTTTTTACTACTTCTGAAGACTTAATTATTTTGAATAATCTCGCTAATAAAATAATTAAACTAAAAAAAAAAGGATTCTTTATTGCGTTGGATGATTCTTATTACAAAAAATGGGTTTCATTCATGGAAAATTTAATAAAAATACGTGATAATAAAAATAGTATTATCAATCTTTGGAAATGCCAATCAGGATTAAATTTTCTTGAAGTTGATTGTGATGGAAGAATTAGATACTGTTCCTATTTGAATAAATTAATTGACCCTACATTAACAATTTTTGATTTAGATAATGGATATTATAAAAAATTACAACCGAAAATTCAAAATATGCTTAACTATTGTAATTATCGATGCTTTGCAAATTGTTTCTATCAAGTAAGTCGGATTAGGAAACATCCTTTTAAATTTGTTAGAGACTTTGGTTTCAATCATTTTTCTCATTTTATAAATGAATGGTATGATATTGAATTACGACAACGTAAAGAAAAGGCAAAAATCAATTTAAGACAAAAATATCAATATTTTTTAGATAAATAATCTTTTTTTTAATTTGTCCCAGTGTGGCAACAAAAGTGTAGTATTATCTCCATAAAATGCGATTTTTTATTTCATGATTATAATTCTAAATGCATGAGTCTTTATTGGAACGATAAATTATTAAGAGCTATATCAAAAAATACAAAAAAAAGAACAAAATACAAAATTAATACTGATATTGGTAGATTTTATTTTTATTTCGAGGAAAATAAGAAATCTGAGCAACCCTCGATTTCTGGAAGGTTAGTTTTTTTTCCAAAAAATATTAAGTAAATTGATGTAGAATTATTAAAATTCTTGAATTTATTTTATATAATTGTTATTAATTGTTATTATTTAATTTCTAATTTTGAACTAATCAGTGTGCAGTATGATTGAGAAGATAATAGTTCTAGGTGGAAAAGGCGGAGTAGGAAAAAGCAGTATAAGTGCTGCTACTGCAGTGATGTTATCAGATTTATTGCCAGAAAAGAGAATACTTCTCATTTCTTTTGATATGGCACATAATTTATCAGATCTCCTCTCAAAAAATATAGGAAACGCGATTACGCCAATAACGAGTAATTTATGGGCGATTGAACCCGATGCAAATGTATACGCTGAAATTTATACTAAAGATTTAGTTAACAAGATGAAAACTCTTATGAAGCAGATGCCTTTAGTTGGTAGAATCCCACAAATTGAGGAATTTATTGATACAACTTTCACATCAGATTCTATACCTCTGGCTTTAAAAAATGCCATGTTTTTTCAAAAAATCTTAGACGCTGAGGATTTTAATTCTCAAGAGGCACAATTTGATATCATTATAGCAGATTTTCCTCCAACTGCCAACATGATTACACTCTTTGAAATCCCTGAGGACCAAGTTAAAGTTGTTTTAAAGTATTCGTTAAATTTCTTTAATTCTATTAAAGGTGCGATGAAAAATTTTTCTAACATGTTTAGGCAGATAATTCACCCATTTGATAGTGATTATGAAAAGAGAAAGGAATTAGGTAAAGAAATCTTTAAAATGATGGTTGATCTTGAGAAGAGAGGGGAAAGGATTACTGATTTGATCCATAGTGTAGGATCATTAAGATTAGTTTCAATTGCTGAGAAACCAAGTTTTGAAGAAGTCAAACGAGCGAGAGATTTGACGAATAAA
>Ga0209978_10000289_pt1 | contig 17952 bp, 14 predicted proteins | sample BentaG_FD_182805 | JGI IMG/M metagenome (GOLD analysis project Ga0209978, IMG submission 182805) | Deep subsurface microbial communities from South Atlantic Ocean to uncover new lineages of life (NeLLi) - Benguela_00093 metaG (SPAdes)... | ecosystem: Environmental > Aquatic > Marine > Oceanic >... | reverse complement strand
GTTTAATTTAGCGCATATGCTCTGGGAGGGGAAGGGTAGATGTGGGTAATAGCAAGCCCTTCAAGGGGGATGGCTTCGGCGTGAGCTTAGCCGAACGGTTTGGGAGGGGGTGAAAAAAGGAGGAATACAGTATGCAGGCAAGGATACGTGCTGTCTATATGAGAGGTGGTACAAGTAAGGCTGTTTTTTTTCATGAAAATCATCTACCTAAGAATCCGGAAATCAGGGATCGTGTAATTCTGGCAACATATGGGAGTCCTGACCCAAACCGCCGTCAAATTGATGGCATGGGAGGGGCAGTTTCTTCCACCAGCAAGGTAGCTATTATAAGTCCTTCGAAGGATCCAGATTATGATGTGAATTATCACTTTGGACAGGTATGTATTGATAAACTAAAAATCGGTTATCAGGGGAATTGTGGTAACATATCTTCTGCGGTAGGTCCCTTTGCCATTGATGAAGGGCTCGTCAATCCAGAAGAGCCCATTACTAAGGTACGGATATACCAAACGAATACTAAGAAACTGATCGTTGCCGAAGTTCCGGTAAAAGACGGTTTATATAATGAAGAAGGCAGTTATGCCATTGATGGTGTTCCAGGTACGGGAGGAAGAATTACGCTTCATTTTTTCAATCCTGGTGGTTCAGTTACTGGTAAACTGTTACCCACAGGCAATGTGACAGATGTTATAGAGGTACCAGGTGGTGGTGAAATTACTATTTCCATTGTTGATGCGGCTAATCCTGTTGTGTTTGTCCGGGCGAGAGATCTTGGTCTCAGGGGAACTGAGATTTATGAAATTGATGGTAGTGGGGAAATCAGACAGAAGCTTGAGGCTATTCGTAGCAGGGGAGCTGTAATGCTGGGTTTGGCTTCGTCTCCTGAAGAGGCCAGTCAAATAAGCCAGGATGTACCAAAGATCGCACTTGTGAGTGAAGCTCAAGATTACAAAGCACTTAATGGTGAGGTTATTCAAAAAGACGAGATAGACATAGTCACTCGAATAATGTCGATGGGCACGTTGCATAAGGCATACGCAGCTACTGGGGCTATCTGTACCACAGGAGCATCTAAGATTGAGAATACCGTCGTCAATGAGATGCTCGGCAAGGGTGCTCTTGAAGCGAAAGAGATTCGTCTGGGGCATCCTGGAGGGATTATTTCAGTTGGGGCTATCATAGAGAAGAAAGGGAATGCGTATGAATATAGAGAAGCAGTGTTGGGTCGTACAGCACGGCGCTTGATGGATGGCTATGTATATGTTCCAGAAAGTATTTTCATAGAGAAGGAGGAAAGAAGGTGAAGCCTACAAAGTCCCTCAGAAAAATTCTTGCTGAGGAAAAGACAATTCTGGTTCCAGGGGCTTACGATGCCTTGAGCGCAAAGATCCTCAAGCAGGCGGGTTTTCGGGTAGTCTATATGACGGGTTCAGGGGTAACCGCCAGTCTTACTGGAATGCCAGATGTGGGTATTTTGACAATGACAGAGATGGTAAATCAGGCCCGTAATATCGTTACTGCGATTGATATGCCTTTGATTTGTGATGCTGATAACGGCTATGGCAACCCCATCAATGTCATCAGAACAGTCAAAGAATATGAAAGGGCAGGGGTTGCTGGGATTCATATAGAAGATCAAGTTGCCCCTAAAAAATGCGGTCACTTTGAAGGTAAACAGGTGATTCCCGCTGAAGAAATGGTTAAAAAGATCGAGGCAGCTGTTTATACAAGAGAAGATGAGGAGTTTTTGTTAATTGCAAGGACAGATGCACGTTCAGTGAAAGGTCTGGATGAGGCGTTAAAACGGGCTCGTCTCTATGCTGAAGCAGGAGCTGATATGATTTTTGTGGAGGCCCCTCAATCGGTTGACGAACTGAAAACTATTTCCGATAAGCTTTCTGATATTTCACTGTTAGTGAATATGGTAGAAGGAGGGAAAACACCGGTTTTACCCTTTGAAGACCTTAAGGAAATGGGTTTTACCATTGTTCTCTATCCTACCAGTAGTATAAGGGCTGTGGCAAGAACCTTACAGGAGTTGGCTGTTCATTTATGTAGGCATCAAGACACCAAAAAATTTGAAACTCGCCTGGTAACATTCGAAGGGAGAAACAAAATAACAAATTTAGCACATATCAAAGAACTCGAGAAAAAATTTGCTAATTTTCAATAACCACATTGAAAAAATAAGGATAGAAACATGGAAAATGTAACCGTGAAACTGGCTGAATTTATCAGCAAGCTCACATACAACCAAATTTCTCATAAGGCGCTGGAAAAGATAAAGGCCTGTTTGCTGGATACATTCGGGTGTGCTGTTTCCGGTTCCACCACCGAGTGGGGGAGAATTGTCAATGAGTTTGTTCAAAGCCAGAAAGGAGTCCAGGAGGCAAGTCTCTGGACAACCAATTTTGTTGGTCCAGCCGCGAATGTGGTGCTCGGGAATGGCACAATGATCCATAGCTATGACTTTGATGATTTGCACATGACCAAAATCCACCCCGGTTCAGTGGTAATTCCCGCAAGTATTGCCATTGGCGAGAGAGAAAATATCAATGGAAAAGCATTAATGACCGCCATAGTAACTGGTTATGAAACTATGATTCATATCAGCCGCGGCCTCAATCCGAAGGCTTCAAGAGATAAGGGATGGCACCTCACAGGAACGTGCGGGACCTTTGCAGCAGCGGCGGCTGTGGGGAGCATTTGGCAGTTAGATACCGGAACGATGGCCAGCGCCTTGGGCATGGCTGGTACTCAGTCTGCCGGTCTATGGGCATTTAACGTTGATGGTTCTTTCAGTAAGCGGTTTCATCCTGGTCGCGCTGCTCAAAGCGGTGTAATTGCAGCCTCCCTTGCAAGATGCGGATACCGTGGTCCAACGAAAATCCTGGAAGCCGGAGACGGCGGTTTTTTCAAAGCCACATCGCGTGATTTCGATTTCGCAGCGGTAACTGATGGGTTGGGTGAGAAGTTCGACACAGAAGATATGGTGATAAAGCCCTACCCTGCCTGCGGCAGCCTCCACTCTTCCATTGATGCAGCCCTCATTATAAGAGGTGAAAATCAGATAGATATTGAAAATATAGGGGAAATAAATGTCCACAACAGCGATGGCGTTAACCTTCAATGTGGGTTTGATTATGACCCTATGATGGGAGTGCTCCATGCTCAGATGAGTATGAAGTACTGCATAGCTCGTGCCATGTTGGATGGCATGCTCTCTCTGGCCCAGTTTACAGGGGATAAGCTCAGAGATCCCGAAGCGATAGCGTTGGCCAGCCGGGTTAACTTTGTTTTAGATGAGGAAATCAATAAGATTTACCCTCGTGAATTCCCAAGTATTGTGGAAGCTGTGATGAAGGATGGGAAAAAATACAAGGTCAGGGTTAACGTGCTCAAGGGCTCGGTGGAAAATCCCATGTCATGGCAGGATGTTCAGGATAAGTTTAGGGCCCTTGCCGTTCCTGTTCTCGGAAATAATCGTGCAGCCGCAATTATTGATATGGTTGAGAATCTGGAAGATGTAGAGGATGTGGCTACAATAGCAAAGCTGATGAAAAGACAGGACGATGCTTGAAATTTCGAGCTATAGCTCACGCCAAGTGAAGATGCGTGATCAGCTTTTTGAACATTTCCAAGCAGGTTATGAAGACTACCATAAGCGTATAAACGGCTAGCTAACACGACACTCTATTGATTACGATGTCTTACATTGTACAGCAACTTTTAGCACAGGGGGATGTTCATGATGGTTCAACTGCCATATGGCAGGAAATTTGTGGATATTGACGTTCCCGATACTGCCAACGTAGTTTATCCTCAAGAACTTCCTGCAGTGGCCGACCCTCACTCTGAAATCAGGCGTGCTATGGAACATCCCATTGGATGCCTGCCCTTGCGTCAATTAGCTGTAGGCAAATCAGATGTGGTGGTGGTAATCAATGATATTACCCGCCCTGCTCCCAGCCGGCTTATGCTGAAAGAAATACTTATTGAACTGGAGGCGGGGGGAATTCGTGAAGATGCAATAAACGTTGTGATCGCATGCGGTAACCATCGGGCCAATACGCTGGAAGAAATACAAGAAATGGTGGGCTCAGAGTTGTCTTCCCGTCTTCGGATACTCAACCATGATTGCGAAGACGAGGAAAACCTTACCTTTTGCGGTGAGACGGATAGGGGCCTACCGGTTTGGGTTAACTCATTGGTTGCACACGCCTCACTCAAGATTCTTACTGGCCTCATCACCCCCCATCACTCAGCCGGTTACAGTGGCGGAAGGAAAAGCATCATGCCGGGGGTTGCCGGGATCAAAACCCTTAAAAGGCACCACTCACTTCCCACACGCCCCTATCAGCCAGCATCTGGATGGATGAACGGGAATCCCTTTCATGAAGAGGCTGTGAAGGTTGCTCGAAGGGTGGGGGTTGATTTCATCCTTAATGTGGTTAAAAACGCCAGCGGAGATATAGTAAAAGCAGTTGCAGGTGAAATGGAGGCAGCTCACGAACATGGTGTAGCAATATGTGAGGAGAGCTGGGTTATCAGGCTCCCGCAGAAGTACGATATCGTTATAGCAACGCCGGGCGGACATCCCCGGGATGTCAATTTACATCAGGCCCAGAAAGCAATGTCAACAGCGGAGACTCTCCTTAATGATGATGGTGTTATTATTCTCGTAGCAGAGTGTCTTGAGGGAATAGGAAAGTTTGTTGACTGGCTTAAGCAAGCTGAAACTCCGCGGGAGGTGATCGAGCGTTTCAGGCGCGAGGGCTTTACACGGGAGCAATCGTCAAAGGCCTTCATGTGCGCCAGGGCTCTGGACAAATATACCGTGATAGTCTCTTGTTCTGGCATAGAAAAGAGCGATTTAGAGCAGATGTTCTTTCGCTATGCCCCATCTCCCCAAGCAGCAGTTGAAGATGCCTTAGCGCTTAAAAACCCTCATTCCAGTATACTTGTGCTGCCCTATGCTGTTGACTGTGTGCCTACTATTACCGGAGTAGGCTAATTCAATCAGTCAAGAAATAGGAGAAGGAACCGTTCAGAATAGATGCGGCTATGTTCTCCATAACAAACCTCCTTTATGGGGTTCAAAACACGTTGTAGCAATCATCTAATATCTTGTCGAAATCGGATTAGGTAATTCTCCTCAAGACGCAAATTTAGATGTTTTTTTAGTCTCTTAAGCCTTCAAAAAAGTCAAGAGAAAAGTGACAATTTACAAGATTTTTTGCCTACCCTCATTCGCGGGTATTACAGGTAAAAATGTACTGTAGCCATCGTGTTTGAGAATACCCAAGAGAAATGGGAAAGCCCATTTGCAAAGGTTATTTAGCAAGCCCTATTTAAATAACACCGGCCGCAAGGATAATAAGATGGTGGCTTATTTTTCTTGACAAAGGCAAGCTGAGTAATTTAAACAAGGCACTACTCTTCTGATTAGCAGAGGAATAAAAAGAAAGAACAGGACCTCATCCAAGCCCTAAGTGCTTCGATTCGCAAATATAGTCACGTATCTAAATGAGAAATATTTAAAAGAATGCTCACTCAGCACTTAGTCCCGAGTGAATAAATACGTTACCGTATTTATCAATCGAGGGACTAAGTATATACCGGCAAGCAGATAGGTTGAAAAATAAAAGGCATTGGAATATCCCTCTCTGATTTACGCAGAAAAAGACCGTATCGCTTGGAATAGGGCTGGCATGTGGGTAAATGGCCAAAGGGAGACGTTTAAATGATCATAGATGATAGTTGTACAGGATGCGGAACGTGCCATCCCTACTGCCCAGCAGAGGCCATAAAGTTCGTGGAGAAAAAGAGCATTATTGACCAAGATGGATGCTTCGAGTGCGGAGCATGTCTTCGATCCAATGTATGCCCGGTTGATGCCATCCATGAGTCCCCTTTGGTTTTCGATTATCCTAGGTCAGTGAGAAAATTCTTCTCTGATCCAACCACCACCCATGAGCAGACCAAGATCCCGGGGAGGGGCACTGAGGAGGTGAAGACCAACGATGTTACAGGTCGGTTTAAGCCCGGAGAAATAGGGATCGGAATTGAGATGGGAAGGCCCAGTGTCGGTACTTCGTTGAGCGAGATCGAAAAGGTTACCAGTATTCTTGCAAAAGAAGGGTTCACCGATTTTGAGGAGGATAACCCTCTAACCAATCTCTTGTCAGATCGAAAAACTGGGAAGTTAAAAGAGGAGATAAAAGGAGAGAGGGTTCTCTCTGCAATTCTTGAGCTCCGGATCAAAGAGGAGGAACTTTCGAGATTTCTAAAAACCATCCGGAAGATCTCCTATGGACTGGAGACGGTTTTTTCTTTTGACCTTATCGTCTGCCTGAAGGATAACCTGCTCATCCCGGTCGCTGAGGCAATTAACAGGGAGGGTTTTGAAATAAGGCAGAATGCCAAGGTCAATTTAGGCCTGGGAAGGCCAAAAAGGGGTACATGAGATGACCCATACTCTTCATCGTGAGGGTAAGCTTGAGGACCTTGAGGAGGACTTGCTTCTCCTCATAACGCCCGCTGTCGGAAAGAATGATCAAGGAGCGGCTGAGAAGCTTAAGCGGTTAGTCGACATCATATTCGAGTTCGATCCAGTAAACTACGGGAGCTACGAAATGGGGAAAAATATTTTTTCCGGGCTCAGCGTTGATGAGATACAGGAAACGACTGGGGACAGATCCCGAATAAGGTGCGTGTTTTCAAAAAAGGAGAATTTTAAAAAGCTTATTGCAAGGATAGTGGAGGAGGATCTTGGCCTTTCGGTTACTTTAAGTGGTCCCATATCAGTAATCGAGGAAATCACTAAAGATCTGGGACTCAAACCGCACTCGGTAAATCTTTCTCTCGGGATTCACGGGAATCGAAAGCTCCTGCCAGACGATGATATTCGGGAGATCACTACCATGTGCGGGCACGGGATGGTTGCCCCTAACTTGGTCAGGGAGATGATCAACAGGTTACAAAAGGGGAAACTCGCTCCCTATGAGGTGGCAATCGAGCTTGCGAAGCCATGCATCTGTGGAGTTTTTAACACAAAGAGGGCCTCTGATCTTCTCGAGCAGATGATCGCTTCTGGTAAATCTATTATCGATAAAGAGGGCGCAGGTAAATAACTTTTACAGCACCGCCTGATATCCGGCAGTTTACCACAATGTGCAGTCACGGAATGGTATCGCCGGGTTTGGCCAGGGATATCATCCATAAGGTGAAAACAGGAAAGGTCAGCGCCTGGGATGGGAGCTTGATACTGGCTAAACCATGCACATGTGGGATTTATAATCCCCATCGTGCCGAGGAATTACTTAAAGAAATTGCTCCGCCATACACGGTAGATCTGGTGATCGGAGAAAAGAATAAACAAGGGAGCAGAGGATGAAATTATGCTTCAATGCTGGTCCGGAACCTGTTGAGGAATACTTTCCTTTTGCCCATGAGAATGGATTCCCCTGGATGGAATTAAGCTGCAACAACCCAAAGAACTTCCTTAACACCTTCACTGCCGAACGAATTAACAACATTATAAAATTAAGGGATAAATATAATGTGCGGTATGGGCTTCACTCGGCCTCTTTTGTTAATTCTGCTGAGATTGAGCCCACTGTACGAAAGGCCGTTGAGCAGCATTTATTGAGCTATGTAAAGCTAGCACACCAGCTGGAAGCCGAATACCTAGTGCTCCATTTTGGCTATCATTTCAGTCTGTTTCCTGATGAGGTTTTCCGATGCCTCATTAAGACATTCACACCTGTTGTTGAACTCGCGGAAAAATACAATCTTCCTATTGGAGTTGAAAACATGAACAAGGTTCACGAAGATTCTGAAATTGTTTACCTGGGGGTATTCATAGATGAGTTTTCCAGGGCCTTTGAGGCCTTGCCATCAAAATATTTTGGGCTAACCCTTGATGTTGCCCATGCAAGTCTTCTCCCCCAGGGTCCGGAATCTTTCATTAAGGCCTTTCCGGACAAGATCGTCAGCACCCATATAAGCGATAATGACTTATATCTTGATCGTCACCTGCCCGTTGGGGAGGGTAAGATTGATTTTCGAAAGATCTTTGAACAGCTTATCGGTATCGGCTTTAAAGGCACTCTGAACATTGAACTGCCAAGAAGTAATGAAGACCGTGTATTAAGTAAGCAGAGAGTGGAACATATTCTGAGGGGCCTGGGTATCAAATTTTGACAGGACCTCCTGAGAAACTAGCCAAAGATATTTGAAATTTGAAACTGGAAACTTGAGAGCAGAAGAGCATAAACGTGCGTTTTTCCAGTTTCAAGTTTCGAGTTTCCAGTTTCCCAAGGGGTTATTTTGAATTATCAACCGATTATAAATTGTGAGAGATAAATTCTCAGATACACCAAGCAAGAAACTAAATATGTAAAAGAGCATGGATAAGTTTGTTTTGCCATGCCAGCCTGCCAACGCCTAGCGTGGCGGGCAGGCCCTCCCATGGACCTATCCTCTTGGGTCATCTTAATTTATGATGTTTATGTTAGTTAGATTATGAGCTTTCCCTCTTCAACCAAAATATTCTTATCTGCAAGCACCGTGGGATTTAGCATTAGCCCATCAAGATGCACCGAACTTTCCACTATCCCACCTAAAGATTTATTATCCCCAACAGCAAAGTGAACAGTGCCTAGTAGTTTTTTATCCTCTGCCAGATTTCCAATTAAGCGGGCATTAGGATTTGTTCCTATAGCAAATTCTGCAATGTTCCGTGTAGTTTGATCTCGTTCGAAGATTTGCTCAAGAAAACGAACATCCTCACTCCCCCCATTCACAGTTACAACCTCTCCTTTCTTTACCTCGAGCATTAAAGGCTTGCTTAATCTGCCAATACTATCCATGGAATAGTCAAAGACTATGGTTCCATTTGTGGTTCCTTCCACCGGACAAGTGGGTGCTTCTCCTGGGGGCAATGCAGCAAAGCCATATTCTTTGTGAAAATAGCCATCAAGTGAAAAGGCCTTTCTATTGGTAATGCTGAAAGTTACATCTGTTCCAGCAGCGGAGGTTACTGTTATCTCATCTGCCTCAGAAAGTATTTGAGCCACCTTTCTGGTCCGTGTCTTTAATTCATGAAAATCGACGGTCATTGCCCCCCTTACCATCATATCTTCATTGACACCACGCAGGATAACAACCCTAGCGCCAGCTGCGAATGCATCCAATCTGGCTCTGGTATGAGTAATAGCATGGGTGGTTGGGGCAAAAACGACATCAGCTGCTTTCATTGCTGCGGCAACCGTTGACGGTGGTTCACTGCCATGCTCACCGGTCGTTGGAATAAGAGCTATAACCGTTTCAGACCCTAATGCCCTACAGGCCAGCGAAAAGACTTTACCCACGGTCAACTTAAGGGCATCCGTAACCACAAGCACCTTTTCTTCTTTTTTTACTCCAATAACTTCCCTCACCAGTTTCTCTGCTAATTGTATAAGTTCAAGTTCATACATAGTTCAACACCTCCAAGAGTTTTTATGTATTATAAGCTTTAATCACATTTTCACCATGAAATTCAACCCAATAGATGTCTACATAAAGAACTTTAACAGTAACGTCATGTTTTTGCAACATCCTGAAAAATAATCCCTTGACAAAATTTCTACAGCGTGATATCGGGCTTTAGAGATATGATTAACTTCTCACGTGCAGATTGAATCTAATGCTTTTGTCTAATCCTCCGGCTGATATACCATTTGCTCTACCATTGAAGATGGCAAGAATTTTCCACTTTTTAATAGGTTGTAGGACTCCCGACACTGTTTGGAAGCGAGTTTCATTCCTTCGGTGTGGAGTTCAGAGTCCCGGTACCGCGTATGACAAGTCCCAATGCGGTCCGGAAATATAATTATAATTGTAAAGGTAGAAAGGAGGGTATCATGAAAGAGAAAAGGAGAGAGAATTTCTTTTACATCAACCGCCGTGATTTTATTAAGACGACGGGCGTGATGGGTGGGGCGGCCATGCTGGGTATTAACCCGTTTCAGGCGCTGATCGCCGAGGCGGCTGTTGAGCCCATGGATTCGGCCACGTTGGCCGAGCAGGACAAGTTCTACGCCGCTGCAAAGAAGGAGGGACAGGTGACCCTCTACCAGTCTTCTGCAACCCAGGCGGGAAGTTCGCTGGCCAAGGCATTCATGAAGAAATATCCCGGCGTCAAGTGTGGTGTCTTCCGGGCAGGCAGCGTCAAGTGCCACACAAGATTAGATACCGAGTACCGTGCGAAGAAGCGGGTCTGTGATGTGTTCCACACCTCTCTGTACGGAAGATTCCTCACTATGAGGGATCAGGGCAGATTCATGACCTACGCCTCCCCCCAGGCCAAGTATTTTCGGGAGGACTGGACGGATCCGCAACACTTCGCACCCGTTCGGTTTACGACCATGGCCATAGCGTGGAACACCGATATTGTCAAGGATGAGGAGGCTCCCAAGACATGGGTTCAAGCTGCGGAAATCGCCAAACAGAAGAAGTGGTTCGGCAAGATTGCCTGCGGCGATCCACACGGGAGTGCCAACGCGCTGACCTGGCTCTATTCCCTCACGGAAAAGTGGGGCGATACCGCGTGGGAGTGGTGGCGTCTATGGGGAGAGGCGGATGCCGGAATCTTTACGAGTCACGGCGCAATGGACAAGGAGATGATGGCCGGGAAATATCCCCTGACCGTGGAGCAACTGGATTACCGCCTCAATAAGGCTATGGCTAAAAAATTACCCGTCAAGGCTCACTTTCCCAAAGAGGGTGTCGCAGTGGGCCCGGGAGCAGCGGCCATTATTAAGGAAGCCCCCCATCCCAACGCGGCAAAGCTCCTTTACAACTACTTCCTTTCATCCGAGGGATGCCAGGCCTTTCAGAAAGGGGGATACAGCAACACCGGCCGCAAGACCGGCGGAATGAAGTGGAAGTACCTCCCCTCATACGACGAACTGAACATCATCAAGATCGATTACGCCCAGATGGAGAAGGACAGGACGGCCCTGCTGGAGAAGTTCGAAAAGGTCTTTGGTGAGGCCAAAAAGAGGGCGAGGGCTAAGGGTTAACCCCCTCCATTCAAGAGGTGCCTTCCAGCCGGGGTGGCCTCGCCACCCCGGCCGGTATTCCCGCTTGCGGGCTTGAGGCCCCATACCGTACGGTTTCCCAACCACCATTAGGCGAGAACGATATGCCATGAAACGCCTGCTACCAGTTCTCCGTGTCCTCTTCCGGAGAGACTCCATACTCGTGATGGTCATTGCCATTCTCATCGGCATAACCGTCATCTACCCCCTTTCCATCATGGTCTATGGAACGTTCAAATCCGCGCCTCCGGGTGAACCGTCGCCCCTGTCATTCGATAACTACGTGAAGATGTTTCAGAGTTCCTGGTTCTGGGAGGCCTTCGGCCACACGGTATGGATATCACTGGGGGGCACGCTGCTGGCCCTTTTCCTTGGGGTGAGCATGGCTTGGATCGTCACCCGGACCGATACCCCGTGGATCGGCAAGCTGGAAATTCCCCTGATCGTGCCGTTTTTCCTCTCCCCCTTCATTGGCGCACTGGCCTGGACGGGGCTGGCCTCCAGAGATTACGGTCTGCTCAATGGATGGATAGAATGGATCTTCGGCGTACGGCCCTTCGAGGTCTTCGGGCCCTGGGGGATGTGCTGGGTGATGGGGCTCTACTATTCTCCCTACGCCTTTCTCATCGTTTCTGGGACGCTCCGCAACATGGACCCTACGCTGGAGGAGGCGGCCCTGAGCTCAGGTGCCAGCAAGTTTCAGACAATGCGCCGCATCACTCTTCCCCTGATGGCGCCAGGCATCATGGCGTCGGCCTTGTTGATCTTCGTGGCAGCCGCCGAACAGTTCGGGGTGCCCAGTGTCCTTGGGATGACCCAGCGTTGGTTCGTGCTCACTACCCGTATATTCTACTTGCTCCAACAGTATCCCGAGGACTACTCCATGGCGGCCACCGTTGCCATGGTCATGCTGGCCATGACCGGCGGTCTTGTTATCCTGCGGACCCGATATTTAAAACGCAGGGAGTTCGTAACGGTGGCCGGCAAGGGCTTCAGGCCTCACGTCATCCCCTTGGGACGGTGGCGCTATGTGACGCTGGGCTATTTGCTGAGCTACATCCTCTTGGCCGTGGTTCTACCCTTTGGGACCTTCGTGGCTATCTCCTTCTTTAGATATTGGAGCATTCACCCCAAGCTGAAGTATTTAACCCTGGAAAACTGGCAGTACATCCTCTTCGAGTATCCCAGCACGTGGGTTGCCGTCAAGAACTCCCTCTTTCTGTCCATCGGGGGAGCGGCCTTGGGGGTATTGATCACCGCTGTCATTGCATGGGTGGTGGTGAGGACCAAGGCTTTTGGAAAGGATATCCTGGACACCGTCGCCACCCTCCCCGTAGCTATCCCTGGACTGATTCTGGGTGTCGCCTACTTGTGGGCGTGGATTCATTACCCCATCTACGGCACGATCTGGATTCTCATGGTGGCATATATCTCCCGCTACCTTCCCTATAGCCTTCGGTCCATAGAGAGCTCCCTGAGGCAGATCGACAAGGGATTGGAGGAGTCGGCCAACATATCCGGGGCATCGTGGCTGAGAACATTTCGCTCCATCTCCCTCCCGTTGCTCAAGCCAGGGCTGGTGGCGGCTTATATCTTACTTTATGTATCGTTCATCCGTGAACTGAGCTGCTCCATCCTCTTGTATTCCAGCGGGACCGAGGTGCTCAGCGTGACCATGTTTGACCTGTGGCACGACGGGATGTTCCCCGACCTCGCGGTCATCGGGGCAATACAGCTCGGCATCACTACGGCCACATTGGTCCTGTTTTCGGTGATCTTCAAGATCCGCATTACTGAGGTAGTGCGATAAATATAAGAAATGAATGGGGTAATGTTCAGAGCCGGGGCTGATTGGATCGGCTGTTTGTATTTTGAATATTAGGAGGATTCGAGCTCATGCCAGAAGTAAAAATCGAGAAACTCGTCAAGCGATTCGGGGAAGTGACCGCCGTCGCCGGGATCGATGTCACTATCCCGGAAGGGAAGATCGTTACGTTTCTCGGCCCGTCGGGCTGCGGAAAAACCACCATCTTGCGCTGCGTGGCCGGTTTCGAGAACGCCGACGAGGGCATGATCTGGATTGGAGACCAGATCATTTTCGACTCCAAGGAGAAAATCAATCTCTCCCCACAAAAGCGGGACATGGGCATGGTGTTCCAGTCTTACGCCGTATGGCCCCACATGACGGTCTACGAAAATATTGCTTTCCCGTTGAGGATCCGCAAGATGTCGCGCCGCGAGGTCGATGAACGGGTAGAGCGGGCTATGAGCATGGTAGGCATCCAGGAGCTGAAGGATCGGCTGCCCAGCGCGGTCAGCGGTGGTCAACAGCAGCGTGTAGCCTTTGCCCGGGCCATCGTGTACGACCCGACGGTACTGCTGCTGGATGAGCCCCTCAGCAACCTGGACGCCAAGTTAAGGGAGCGGATGCGCTTTGAAATCCTCGATCTTCAGAGAAAACTTGGCATAACCACCATCTATGTGACCCACGACCAGGAGGAGGCCATGGTTCTTAGCGACGAGGTGTTGGTTATGGATCAGGGCCTAGCCATCCAGCGTGGGGACCCCGAAGATATTTACTTCAATCCCCGCAACGAGTTTGTAGCCGATTTCATCGGTAAGATCAACTTCCTGTCCGGGATAGTCCGCACCCAGGAAAAGGAAATTTGCGTGGTGGATATCCAGGAGGAAGGTCTCCAGGGCTCGATCCACACAACACGCACAGATTTCCCCGCAGGCAGACGTGTGCTAGCATCGGTGCGGCCCGAGAACATCCAGATTCACACCAGCAAGCCGGACAGTGAAGTCAATACGTGGCCGGCTCGGCTGGAGCGGAAGAACTTCCTGGGGGGACTTTTCGACATGATAGTACGCGTTGAGGACAAGGAACTGCGGTGCCGTACACCTTTCATTGTTGATGCGAAGGCCGGTGCTGATGTCTATATCCACATCCAACCAAAGGATGTGATGCTGATCGGCATGAATTAGAAATACCATAAGAATACAATCCTTGTCCTTACTTGATTCAGGGGTGGCTTTTAACGCACTGGAAAAATCCTCCGCAAAGGGAGGCTGCGGGCTGTCAGATACGCTTTAATTGCACCCCTACGGGCCATAAAGGAAATGAATGACTGAAAAGGCCTTTGTCCCTTCAAGTGCTTCTGATTTTTGATGAACGGACATCCATCATGCTTTCATAAAAAGAGGTTTTATGCACAACATCGCTTTAATGCAGGGAGACGGGATTGGCCCCGAGATCACAAGCGCAGCCGTGAGGGTCATTGAAGTCACCGGGATGGACGTACACTGGGTTGAACTAAAGGGGGGAGAAAGAGCCCGTCAGCAACTGGGGACACCATTGCCAGATGAAACTCTGGAGTCCTATATCCAGTGCGGTGTTGGCTTCAAAGGCCCATTCGCCGTCGAGATGGAAGATGCAGTCGTATCTCCTGGATGGAGGCGAGGGATCCCGGGAGGGAGAGCTGCAAGGACATACAACAGCGCCACAAATGCGCTGAGGAGAGAGGGCGGCGGATTCGTGGCGATTCGGTTGGCCAGAAATTTCCCAGGTGTTCCGGCACCCATACAGGGTATAGACGTGGTAATCGTGCGGGAGATCAACGAGGATGTGTATGTGGCCAGTGAGTATACCGTCGGAGACGATACGGCGGTGGCACTGAAGATCATCACGCGCAAGGCATCCGAGACGGCTGTCCGTTTCGCCTTCGAGTTTGCCAAATCTCATGGGAGGCGCAAGGTGACAGCGATTCATAAGGCCAATGTGCTTAGGCAAACTGACGGACTCTTCGTAAAGGTAGCGCGGGAAACAGCACAGGAGTATCCAGAGATCGAATTCAGCGAGGAGTTCATCGATGCTGCCTGCGCTCTCATCGTTGCGCGTCCATCCGTGTTTGATGTCGCCGTCATGCCCAATCAGTACGGAGACATCATATCAGATCTCTGCTCGTCCGCGGCGGGGAGCTTAGGCCTTGGGGCTGGCGCTACGTATGGGACAGAGGCATCTCTCTTCGAACCCGTGCACGGCACGGCACCGGACATCGCCGGAAAGGGCATTGCCAATCCAGTTTCACAAATACTCAGCGGTGCGCTAATGCTGAGACACCTAAAGGAAGATCGCGCGGCTGCCGCCATCGAGCGGGCTGTGGAAGATGCGCTCCTGAACCCGAACAATCATACACCCGACCTGGGAGGCAAGGCCACAACCCAGAGACTCACACAGGCCATTATTGAACGAGTCCCACGTTTCATGTCGTGACAGCCTCGAGAACCTCCCTTTTGTCCCTGAAGTGATGTTGCGTAAGCAAACACTCGAACCTTGAATTTCCTGTTTTTCGCTTTTTATTGCTTTGGCCCCGACTTACTGTCTGCTTAAATGACAAAGAACACCTTTCACAATGTTGACCATTTGTCAAACGGATTTAACCGTTTCTAGTTGCTTGACAGTCAGACTATTTTATTGGATATTCCTGTTTTCTGAAAAAATCAAAGGTCCCATAACTTAGTCCTTCGATTCATAAATTCGGTAACGAATTTACTTACTCAGGACTTAGTGCTGAGTGAGCACCTGCTGCAAATATTCTGACAAAAATACGTTAGCATATTTGCGAATCGAAGCACTTAGGCAGCGAGCAATGGAAGAAGAAAAAGGAGTTATCGAGTACACCCCCGAAGGGAGACTTCTCGTGCCGGATTTTCCCATCATTCCCTTTATCCAGGGAGATGGAACCGGTCCGGACATCTGGCAGGCAACCCAACCAATCCTGGATGAGGCCGTGTCCCGAGGCTACGGAGGAGACCGGAAGATCCATTGGCTGGCACTGCTCGCCGGGGAAAAGGCCTATGCACAAACCGGCAAATGGCTCCCAAAAGAAACTCTGGAGCAGATAGAGAGATATCGCGTGGCCATCAAGGGTCCTCTCACTACACCCGTGGGAGGGGGGATTCGGAGTATCAATGTAACCTTGCGCCAGGAGCTGGATCTTTATGCCTGCATCAGACCGGCTAAATATATCCCGGGCATCCCCAGCCCTTTACGCCGGCCACAAGAGGTTGACATGGTTGTCTTCCGAGAAAATACCGAGGACGTGTATGCTGGCCTGGAATGGGAAGTGGGCTCTCCCATGGCCGGCAAGCTTATCGAGCTGGTCAGGCAGGAAGCCGGCCGGGAGATCCGATCCGACTCCGGAATAGGATTGAAACCCATCAGCCGAACTGGAACCTCCCGCCTGGTACGTATGGCCATTGAATATGCCCTGGAACACAAGAGAAAAAGCGTGACCTTGGTGCACAAAGGGAACATCATGAAGTTTACCGAGGGAGCCTTTCGGAACTGGGGGTATGCCACGGCCCGGGAGGAGTTCGGGGAGTGGACCGTGACCGAGGAGGAAGTCGAAAAGGATTACCAGGATAAAACCCCTCCTGGCAAGCTGCTCATCAAGGACCGGATCGCGGACGCCATGTTCCAGCAGATCCTTTTGCGGCCTGCGGAGTATGATGTCTTGGCCATGCCCAATCTCAATGGCGATTATATGTCCGATGCCCTGGCGGCCATGGTGGGCGGCCTGGGTATAGCGCCAGGGGCCAATATCGGCAGTGGTTATGCGTTGTTCGAAGCGACCCACGGCACAGCCCCTCAGTACGCGGGGCAGGACAAGGTGAACCCCGGCTCCCTTATCCTGTCCGGGGCCATGATGTTCGAGTACCTGGGTTGGAAAGAGGCCGCACAGCTGGTGCGGGAGGGTTTGATCCGCACCATTGCTGAAAAAACAGTTACCTACGACCTGGCCCGACAGATGGAAGGGGCCACGGAGGTCAGGTGCTCGCAGTTCGGGGAAGCCATCATTAACAATATGTAATCAAAGGAGCAGAGCCTATGGGGAAGAGTATTGTGCACAAGATCATGGAGGGCCACCTGGTCTCGGGTAACCTTGCCGCTGGAAGCGAGGTGGGGATATCCATCGATAGCACCCTTATCCATGACGCAACCGGACAGATGGCCCTGCTCCAGTTCGAAGCACTGGGGCTGCCCCGAGTCAGAACCAAGCGCTCAGTCACCTATATTGATCACAACACACTGCAAGTTGGTTTTGAAAATATGGACGATCACGCATTTCTGGCCTCCGCAAGCCGCAAGTTTGGCCTCCACTACTCCCGGGCCGGCAACGGCATCTGCCACCAGATCAACCTGGAACGGTTTTCGGTTCCAGGAGATACCATCCTTGGAGCGGATAGCCATACGACCACAGCAGGTGGGGTTGGCATGCTGGCTATTGGAGCAGGGGGTCTGGATGTAGCCGTTGCTATGGCTGGGGGGCCCTTTTACCTGACTATGCCCCAGGTTCTCAAGGTGGAACTTAAAGGAGAACTTCCCCAATGGTCGTCAGCCAAAGACGTGGTCCTTGAAATATTGCACCGTTTGACGGTGTCCGGAGGGCGTGGGAAAATTTTGGAGTTTGCCGGACCTGGATTAAAGACGCTTAGTGCAACCGAGCGGGCGACCATTGCCAACATGAGCATAGAGACCGGCGCCCTTACTGCTATTTTCCCCTCTGACGAGATTACCCGCCGCTATTTCATCTCCCAAAACCGTGAGGAGGACTGGCGAGAGATTCAGGCTGATAGGGAGGCCAGGTACGACGAAGAGATGTTCGTCAATCTTTCAGACATCGAGCCCCTGGTCGCTCGGCCCCATTCGCCAGACAATGTCGTTTCAGTCAGGGTCGAGCAAGGCCTCCCAGTCGATCAGGTCGCTATAGGGTCTTGCACCAACTCGTCCCTGGAAGACATGCTAAAGGTGGCAGCCATTTTGCGGGGCAAGTTCGTTCCGCCCGGTGTCAGTCTGGTT